>Ga0210059_1000240_pt1 | contig 60561 bp, 49 predicted proteins | sample Ectturendosymbi2_FD_188042 | JGI IMG/M metagenome (GOLD analysis project Ga0210059, IMG submission 188042) | Ecteinascidia turbinata endosymbiont from Florida, USA - Sample 2 (SPAdes) (version 2) | ecosystem: Host-associated > Tunicates > Ascidians > Unclassified | place: Key West, Florida... | reverse complement strand
AAAGCCAACTTTTGCGGTACCTGAAAGATAGTGATATGTGCGTCGTCTCATCACGCAACGGGTGACGAGCAAGACTGCTCAACTTGGCCCGACATGGCGCGGAGAAAAAGAAATTCCCTCCCACATATGTTTCAGCAAAAGATTTGACGCTATGCGTTCGAACTTACTTTCCATGTAGGTGCGTTCCGCCGAAAATAAGCAAACTTTTTCTGGAACCAGTTATAAATTTCGTTCAGAGTCATTTGCTGATCGGGTGCTTCCATGACCGCCTGCACAACAGAAGAGTTCGTTTTCATTAACCATGCAATAGAATCTGGCCGCGACTGACTAACCGGTCACCATGATTCATACTTGTGCATTGTATTTCTTTAGCAACTTCATGCTCATTACACCACGTGGTTGTGCATTCAAACTACTAAGTAAAACCTGACCACATTATTTCCCAACCAAGCTGTTCCATATTAAACAGAGTTTCCGTCTCGCCAGTTGGGAAAACGAATATTGCATAACAAAGAAATGCCATAGCAAGGTAATCCCTAGGTTCGTACGGGTACGATGCTAGTTTTCTGCGATGCCCGCTAGTTTGACTTTGACAAATACTTTACAGATGGACACCGCCCTTTGATCAGTTCAGTCTTGGAAAATAACACAGCGGGTCAACTCTCACTTTTATGTTCAAGCTTCGGATCGGGGCCGCTTAACGAGTTTGCACATAAACAAAACTCTTCAGCAAAAAGCATCCGATCTGCGCAACTATAAAGCGTACTCGGTTTGTGATCAAAGAATCGTAACAACTGCCTGTCGTGAAACGACAACAACGTCCAAATGTCAGGCGACCGCGCGCCGGAAATTAAAAGTACGCTTCCAGGACGTGTTTACATTCGCTGGCACAGTACAAGACGCCAAAGCACTGCAGTCCACCAGAACGAACTTTGCTCGTTACTTGCGGCGTAATCGCTACAGGGGAAGGAAAGTTAACAATGCATGTTTTAAGCTGTTATGGATGAAAACTGCCATTTGCATGAGGCTTTCCCGGTGTTACCACAAACATGCCCAGGCCCGTATGTTGGAGGATAGCGGTTGACATTGCCCTAAATCTACTTCCGTGCTCACGCCAAGAAATCTTTCACAAGTTGAATTAGTTCAAATCCGGTCATTAACTTCATGTCGTTCTAAAATTAATATACGTGAAGCATGAACTTCTCGAAACATTTGCGACACAGCGTTTTTCAAATTGCGTTAACAATCCCTATGCAGTAGTTTGGTTTAAACTATTCTGATTTATTAACAGCATTAAATGTGCAACAAATGGTTATTAACCCTACCCGGGAAGAAAAATAAAAATTGGCCAGCGATGTAATTCTAACACGGTTGCCGTATTTTCTCCTCTTACAGATTCACGCACGGATATCTGATGCTGCTGGTGTCCTTGGTGTATCTTTCAAAATCAATGTCACTATAGTAAGGGGGACACAACCACAAGGTCGTACCTATACGCACAACTCAACTAACACACTAGCTTTAACAATTAGTGTGTACAAGCACTTTAAATCAAGCAAATTTGAACTAAAATTTTCCCAATAATGCCGGAATTAACGTATGACACGGTGTCAAAAAGCAAATATGCCCAAGCAGGAAGCAGGGTCATATGCTTGTTTTGTATGACCTTCCTACGGACTACAAAAGAGCGGAAGTTGCAAGCAACCAGCAAACAAACTTGCTGCTTCACTTTGCATGGGATTTATTTTGTTTTGCATAGCGTAGCTAAAAAAATGTGTTTTCAAATCCTCCCAACTCTTCACTTGCCCCACCAACCTCATCAACGTGGGTACAAGACCGTCAACGGCAGTCACAGAACGCGTTTCGAGGTCACTTAACCTGAGCATCACGCCAGATGCAAATAATCTGGCAACACAGATAAGCATTCGTCGTCAATGCTGGACAACGGGTGCGTCTTATTCGTTTTGGGATGGGTCGCGCGAACCGAAGCCATTAATCGATTTGGTCAGGCTGTTACGCACAACCAACCTGGGAGAGCTTCTTAAATCTGGCAACGCGAGCGCAACAAGCATGTCGCGATCAATCGCGCTGCTGTTTCATTCACCCGAATGAACAGCTCTCAATAAAAGCGATTCAAGAAATCGAAAACACGCTTGTCTTCGACGCAGATAAGCAATGGGCACAGCAAAATGGCAAAACTCGTCGGTCAACAAGTAACGCGACTGCGCGACAAGTGCGATACGGTGCATGTCCGTCGCGAGTTCACGCCGTAGAACAGCGGAAATGCAAACAGCTCGCTTTGCCACGACCACGGAAACTGCCACGCATGCTAACGTGCTGGCGAAAAATTGGCTATGCATGGCGCGAATGTTAAACACACGCCGTGCGCTTTGCAAACTACCCGTTTCACCACACGTGATTAAAGCCAGCGGCTAATGTTGTTTTACAGGCTACTTCCTCTTTCAATGCAATGGTTCACTTTTTGAAGTTCTGTAAGTGTTCTTACTGCGAACTCCAGGTAGATGCTTCATCACTGTTAACCCTTTTAAACTACAATCGAACTAAAATATGCAACACCTAACAAAGATTATCGTCTTGTGCCGATGAATCAATCTAATCTACAAGTAGTTAATGTTTGCCGATCGAATGATCAATTCTAAACCAGTCGTGGGTGCGCGGGCTTCGTTAAAAGACAATCTGCTCCAAGCGCGACGCCGAACAAAACTGCCGTCTGAATTCGATCTGGCGTCAATTAATTTGCTCACTCGTAGCTTTGACCACGTAGCTTAACTGTTTACGCAACTGACCCAAACATTTCACAGTTGATTTCGAACACAAACCATAAAATAAAATAAGAAAATGTTATGAAAAGTAGCGAAAAGAATTCCCAGATTCTGAAAGGTTTCGATGCTGGATCGGCGTACGCACCAAAGTGACAAATTTGTTTGGAAAGACAACCTTGTACATGAATTACATGGATAACTACGCTTTAACTTACAGGCACTTTTGACGTTTCAACCTTGGGAAATTTTCGTTTTTAATACCTTCAACGTAAAATCCCAGACTTTGCCAACTTTCGTTCGAGCAAGAACATGCTGTCGATTTCTATTCGGCAGACCCATTGGTTTCAGTATCGCTGACCGTAAAAATAAGCAGTTAGCATAGTTTAAGTGTAGAATTTTATTGGAAAGAAAACAAAAAAGATACAGCCGTGGTCAATCGAACGTTGCAAACGAGTTTGGTCAACAGTCAGTTTAAACCAACACCGCAAACTTCCAGGCGCCGCAACTGTGCATCACAAGTGCAGTGTGGACCACAAGGATAAACGACGATAATCCTGAGTAAACAGCACCTGCAAGCGGCGCTCGAACCGTAACGCCACAAACAAGGGTTCTAAACAATCTCCGCGAGACCCCAAGGCTTGCGCGCAGTCGGCGAATACCAGGTGCTAAGTCATCTTTCACGCTCAGCAAAGTGCGTTGTCCAAGTGGCATCACAAACGTGAGCGCGGTGATTTTAACAGCGTAAGAAATACCGTAGCGTGTGCTTCGGAGAGATAGCGAATGACACACCCGTCTGGCAAACAACTGTCGTTTCGTGAAGAACTCGTCCAAGCCACGCGTGCTTTCCCATCCCAGGGAAATGGACATGTTTCTCAGCAAGCGGTTTAAAGTTATTCTCGCATTTTCATTATTAACAGAAAAACTTGTCCATCAGTTTGTGACATCCGGTCTCGAATACTTGTTTTGTCGATCCTGATTTTTTAAAACTGACCGCAAAAGCAACCGGAACATTGGAAATCATTTAAATTGCCATCAATGAAGAGAAACTGGAGGTCTTACCTGTCTGATTAGCGACGCATACGTAAAAGGCGGGCGAACGTCGGCGTTGCGGTAAAATTCCTGGTTTTGTGTGAGGTCTGCAAAACACGAAATTTCAGAATAAAACAAACGCTCTGCAAACGCATTGATCTGGACTGGCTGAGGACATACGGAGTTGTGCGGATGAATGGCAACATGTTCGCTAACGACAAACATGCTGAATTATTAATGTTTCGGTAGTAGGCCTCCGTTCAATGCGTCAAACAACAAACACCAAGTGTACTGTTCTGAACAACCTGCGAACTTTCCTGCGACGACCCGTTTCTGTCAGAAGGAGCAGGAAAGAGCTTGTGAAGGACCAGCGACATCTATTAACATTTACTTGCTTGTCAAACATTTTTACGCTTAGCTCGGAACTATGCAGCTGTAAGAGCAGCAGAGTGGCTGACCTCTACGCAAACTGGGAGCGCTGTATCGCGCCGCATCCAAGCTACTGTGAGACAAAGCTGACCTGAAGATTAGCGACTGTTCGACGATCAAATACTGTAAATGCCGCGTTCTCAAGCAAACCTATTTGCTGAGACTAAATCAAATTGGGTCAATCGTTTCGTTGGTACGTGTTCCGCATCTTTCAGCAACGGACAGGCCTCGTGCAATGTCAAGGCGTAACAGTTTGATATCGCTCTCTGCTTTTGACTAGGCTACACAGTGAGAAGATCGCGATGGTAGCAGTCAAAATAATATACAACGGCGTACCGCAAGCGCATGGCGTCTATTGGCTGAACAATGCATTATTCACTAAGGAAAACAACCATGAATTATTTACGTACATAAAAACAAAATGCGCCTGGAGGCAAAGAGCACCGAGATAAATTTAGCCTCCTGCGGGACGCACGAGATTCAGATAACGGAACGCCGTGGCGCTTCATTGACCGGGAGAGGCATTGTATCTCGATAATATTACAATGTACCAAACGTGCAGGAGACATAAACACTGACGAGAGGCAAGGAGCTGTCCGCACTCCAGCAACAGCGCCAATTGCCTTTTTTCTATTTTTAAACCCGTGTGCAAAGTTTTCGTTAGCTTGATGCATCAGAAACATTACGGGCTTCGTGTCGTTTTACGCCAGCTCATCTCAACCAGTGGGCCACGAAGCTCTCTCCCGTACACCTTTTTCTGAACTATTCCTATTTTGGCTGCTGGTGCAAATAGGGGTTATTTTTTCGTAAGAAGTTATGGATTATGAAAGCCAAAACTATAACCTTGATCTGATCATATCCATTACGCAAGCTCAAGTACCGCATTAAAAGTAACTTGCAAGTGTCCTTTGCATTGCTGTTGCCGCCACGTCTTATTGTGGGCCCTGAAATTAATTCTGCGTAAAAAATGGGCTTCGTGGGTAAACATGTTGAGAAGCACTACGGGGGATTGAGTTGCGCGCACGAGCGTGCTTGCTGTTATCGAAATAACAAAACAGCGTGAACTACGTTGTTGCATGTTCAGCCGGGTGTCTATTACTACGTTTGCACATTGCGTATGCCACCTGTTTAAAATGAGCACGGCTGTCGAGACTCGACCCTGGAACAAAAACAACGTATTCTGATCTCCGCCCTGCATTAATTCGTTCGTGTTTCAGAAACGAGCCACATTGATTGACAGACTGTTGTAGTTACCGTTCTACGACACTTGATTGTTAGTAATATGCAATTTGACAGCAGTTCGGGGTAGGCATAACCTTGCGAAGCGGTCCTGGCCTGTTGATTTAACGCTCTTGTTCCTCTGCAAGTCACCCGGTGGCAGTGAATCGATCTTTTAACATCTCAATTAAGAGGCCAGTACTGTGCCATAGAGCTATCACAAGTCCACAATTTTTTGCGCAAATTTTGGGTGATATTACGCGTCCTAAAACAAAGTAAAAAAGCTTCGAGGCAGTCTTTTTTCCACAAAATTAGTAAATGCCTATTGAAAATGGAGAATCAAACAAATTCAAAAATGCATCTGTTGACAAGTTTTTAACAATAGTTTTACCTTCTTGACTACGGTACACAAGATCCTAGTGTCTCGTGCCTTGCGGCCTATAACAAATCCACAAGTCGACTAGTTGTGCTTGATGTTACTGAACGTTCCCATATGCTACTTGCAAACATTAAAGGTAAACTATCTAACCTGTCGAAATTGCTACCCCCGCGGAATGTCGTCTTTTGCTGTGGTGGATCAATCCATCGCGCGCACCATTACTTATTCCAGTGCTTGACAGATGATGCGGCATAAGCGGTGGTGATGACGGAACTGAAGAAGTTGACGGGAAGAGACCGGAGGAAAAGCCAGTGACGTGCTGACTTGATATCGGGCTCGCTGGAAGGCTGAGTGGGTTTTGAACGTGGGAAGCCAAAACGTTAGCAGTGTTTGGAGATGTGAAAAGAGGGAGTGCAGGTTGGCTCCCACTAGCAGTACTTGGCATCTGCAAACAGATACATGGTTTCATACAAAAACTGCAATGACAAATTTTTGTTTTCAGCAATTGCATGAGTTCGAGTGCCAGGGTTATGTTAGTTCACATTACTGTAAGCTATACAGGAAATTAGAAATTTATGCCTAGACTGATCTTTAGAAGGACGTTTTGACACTTATACCTGAACTTTGTTTGAAACCTGAAATAAATGAACTCTGAGATCATTAGGAATTACGTTGAAAGCCTGCATCTATCTTCTTAAATCAAGAAAAGAAACGCACTCCCTTGTTTTTAAATGTGAAGGTATATGTCTATATACTGACAACTTTGCGTACATGCATTTTCAGTGAGGGGCAGCATCAGCCCCGCAACCAAGGGAGACAGCCGGGAAATTCCTCCCTACAACATGTTTAGTTGTTAGATACAGCAACAAGTTAACAATCATTTTGCCCTCCCAAAAATAGTACAAAAATAAGTTACAATAATTTCCCCCCCTGGGCAGCGCCGTTCAGGTTTTACAAGATTTCTCGGAAACCGAACATATTTACTGTTCAATAAAATCTCCCAAACTGCATAGATGCGTCACAAGCGACAAGTAAGAACGAGTCATAAGGTTGTCAACAACAAAAAATGAAGTTGCATCGTTTGATTGTGGGTTTTTCATGGTCGCATCAATTGTCTTTTGATGTAACCATGTCAGTATCCCATAAAAATGCGTCAACCGCTATGCAGTCGAGAATAAAGAAATGTAAAGATTTTGTGCAGGATGAACTACAGTTTATTTCAGAATGCTATTTTGCGTCAAGCATTTCGGAAACATTACATCGGTTTTGAAAAGCCCGATACATCTTTAAGGGCAGGAACAGCCAAAATTAAGATCATGCACTGAAACAGTCATTGTATGGCAGATGCATCTTTTTTTAGTTTTACTCCACAATCTACTCCAGCGCACCCGCCTTTGAAGACTGGGCAACCTGCCGAAATGATGAACACGAAATGAGGGGTTTACAAAACTTGGAAAACTGCAAATGTCAAATTTGCTAAACAAAATGATTTTGTGAGATGTAACAAACTGGAGTGAAACGAAACATATGCAAACAGAAAAAGATAAAAACTCAGCGAACAAAACAAGAGAACGAAAAATGATGGCAATGTTAGAAATTTTGGGTCATCACGATTGGTTTTAGACGACTGCAAATTTCGCTTTGTGATTTCATAGACAGGGTTTCAATCTTGTTGTTAAAAAGACTTTGTTCCTCGTCCTTAGTGATGCTTTAAAAAAGTTTGGCGGTTGCACCTCGGTTTGACAACAACCCGTTTAGGCTTGTTCTTATAGTAACCAACACTCAATTCAAAGTTGCTTTAAAGTTGGGAGCCACTTGGCAAATCAAACAGTCGGTCCAAGCATGAAGAACGCGACCTTCTTTTACTAAGAACCCACATTGAGACAAGGACCAATTTAACAAAAAATGAAAACACCGAACAAGGTGCGAACATTGTCACTGAAGGCAAGTTGTTTGAACTGTTCCTTGACGCTCTGCGCTAGCCGTCAGATCTTAAAACCACAACAACCTGGTCCCTTTGCAAACATCAGTGATGCGCCGACACCGAGAGGCGTCCACATATGCTTGTTTGCTAGATTCTCGTACCACATAGACCATCCGATGCTAGCATGCTGCTTGGGAATGTTACATGTCACAAAACTGACGCGACAACATAGTGGTGCGGTAGTGACAATGAATGTGACTGTCACCCACTCGCGCATGCGCACTTCAAAAGCGCTAATCAGAGGGGGGAGGATGAGATGCTCGACTCTCAGCTGATGACAATAACGACGTCGCGGCAAAGTGTTGCAATTAAGAGGAAAGTGGCCAGAACGATCAACGATTGCCGTTCACTGATTGTTGTCGCAGCTTTCCCTACGCATCGGGGTCAAGTCAACAAGCACCCGTCACAAAAGCTGCTCTCCGGTGCTGACACGCCAAGTGCATCTCGACAGATGGCAAAGCGGTGGGGGTGCACGCGTCTGTTTATTGCCTCCTGTTTTGGTCCTTGTTTAGAGGTTCTTTGCCACCACTTCTGGAGGCACTTGTACACAAAAGCCGCGTCGAGAGAATTATCCACGAACGACGCAGTCCATTTCAGTTTGACCGATCTGCTTCCCAGTAGTGTGTAAAACGACATTACCATGATTGTAGCTTTTCTTCCGCAATTTCTTTAAAACATTTTTCCAAAAATTTTCGTTGCTCAAACATCAGAATAATATTTTTAGATGCATCGCAAATGAAGTATTTATTTCTGGCACGGAACTTTCAGCTGAAGTGAAATAAACTGTTTTGCCGTAAAACCTGCAGGAATGGGCGACATGCGGCGGCATGACAAAGGCCGCCAAGGGCAGAAAGACTTTGGCATCTGGGCGAGCGTTTGATGTATTCGACTTTGGTGCGTTTGTGGCAGTGAGGCTGTGACAGAAGACACATTAGAGGCGGTACCCAACGTTCAACGTTGATGGCGCGGCATCACCGCAAGGGCGCCTGAAAATCAGGCTTGGCTTTGGCTAAACAAAATCAGAGCTTGACGCCAACAGTTAAAGAAGCAAATCCTCTTCTCTACAGGGCACCTCTGTTGGAAACCAGAAGCTTTTAAACGGATCTGTCCTAAAGCACCGGGTCTTCCCACCAAGTAACATCTGAGAAGACCTCGGCGGCAGTTCAAGCCGCTGCAGTCAACACATCGCCGTTCCTATAAACAACAACAGCGTCCTATCGCCTTGTTGCGTTTACTGCCTGCTCGATCCGCTTGACAAAGCAGTCCTGTCCCTAAGGTTGTTATTTGGCGGCACTCGTAAAGTTAAACTGTCGGCATGACGTCGCTAGCGAGGACAGCGACACAGGTGCACTTTGTTTTAGTAGCGAGCAAGCCGGGGTCGAAAAGAGCGCTCCAAAAAAGCGACCTGTCACCATTACGAGGAGATTTTGGGCAAAATGGAAAGACAAACAGAGGGTTGATTCGAAAATGTGACGTCACCATCTTGCGTTAGTTTGAACAACACCAGCTTTTTGGTACCTATGTGCGAATGTTCGATTGAGCTCTCGCTGATCGAGAGGAATTTGCCACCAGTGGCTGATTAATGGCAAGAAGTTGCACCACAGTTTGGATTCTTGAAAAACAGCAAGCAAGGACCAACCTCTCCACGCGGTATCCATTTCGGCACGGGACCAATGCTTAATGAAAAACGCTTTGGACCCAACCACAAGTGACAGCAAAAGATCTTCTTATAAATATTTGTGATACTGCCCTACATTGAATGAGCTTGTTGACAATTTACTAATATCAAAAGCAAGCAATTAATACCTGGTTTAGAGATGATTGAGAACTTCGTCCGTTCACCACCTTCCCGTTCACTAAACTCTCCGTATCGTCACGTGATGTGCCCCTAGAAGTTTTGACGTCCATGCGAAGATGGGCCATCATTCCGTCCAGGCGATGTCTTTCTTTATTTAGCTGTAAAAGCAATTCAGAAGTAGAATTTGCGACGTTCGCACCAGAAAATAACAGAAAATATGCATTCCATTCTGCAAAAATGCACAGGGTGTGTCGAAGTGAGCGCAGATTGCGCACCGCAAAATTTTTGACATCAATGGACAGTTTCGAGTGAAAGAAGAGTACCTCAGGCAAGTTCAACGAAACGGCGCGAGTTAATAAGACGTTTCGAGTACATAAAAATTAACACACGATTGGTGCAGGCCCGCAAAGCACATTTGTGACATATTCGCGCAAGGCGTAGCCCTCATTACAACGCAGGCGCAACCACCAAACAACCCGGCAAGGAACAGCAGCGAAAGATGCCGAATGGGATTTGTTTTGACTTCGGCTAATTTACCATCTCGACGACAAGTGAGGCAAAGATTTCAGCGAAGAGCCCGCGCAATTTTGCAGCTCGCACGCATCGCGGGCGATCAAACGCGGTTCTTGTTCCCGCACTTTCTGACTGATCCAAAACAAATAAATCGAAAATTAATTTGATTGTGTAAACTTCAAGCGGATGCATCGCTCGGAACGCCGTGACAACCTGGCACGCAGAAATGGTTTTCCACAGTCACGATTGGCCAAGGGAAAGGCACGACCGAAATCGCTTCCGATTCACAGCAAGTTGTCATTTGTATTTGCTTCACGAGATTTGAAACCTGATATCAGGCACTGTCGAAACAGCGCCGAATCAAAGAAAGGCCGGACTTTTGATTCTCTGTTGAACCAAGCAATAGTACAAATTCGCAAAAGCACGAAAACAAAGCAAAGTCAGTATGTATCGATCCCGCCACGCAGTTCAGTGATCTGCCGTTATGGAGTTCCCGATGCATAATTACTACTTGTTTTACAACGCAAAACATCACCTGTAGCTCTTTTCGTTTCTATCTTTACCATGCAAGTTGTATCAAAACCAGCGTCTAGGCAAGATTTTTCGTTGGGAGGAGTCAAAGTTTGCAGACTGCAGTATTTGTTCATTGAGCAAGAATTTTTAATTTACCACCGAAAAAAAGTGAAAAGCTAGGAACGATAAAACTATCACCTAAACATACACACGTCGACTTATTCCGAAAACCTGATTGTTCTTTTCATTATTTTGATTCATTTTTGTCTTTAAAATAGGAGAACCATAGCCCTCCTGGTTGCCACAGACAGAAAGGTTTTGGCTGGAAATCTAAATTGCTTGACCACAGCCACTCGGCACAAACTTGTTTCTCCCCGTGTTCCCTTGAGAAAATTTTTTGCATGCCGTCACTTTGGACACAGCATGTCATACAAAACACCAGGGTGTGTTTTTCGAAAGAATTTTGCTTAAGGTTTTCAACCACATTCAATTGAAGGCACGCAGTCTATCTCACCAACGCGCTTGTGAGCAAAGCGCACTGCTCCAAAAGCGGCGGTTTCGTAGGTAAAAGTTTATCCGACATCCTGTGAACCTAAACAAGGATGTCACAAAAGTGTAAAACACATTGCCGGTTCGTGATCGAGGCCAAAGCGGATACGTCAAAAATACAAAGACGATTGCCAGCTTTGAGAGTTCCTAACGATTGGCACACGTTTGCTGCAGATGTCAAATCTCTAAAATGCATGCCATGAAAAATTCCAGAAATGTTTCAGATAAAAAAAATAAAAATTGAAAATTTTCCGGAATGGTACTTTTCAAATTCCACAATATTTCAGTTGACCATACTGCTGCCAAGGGTAGAAATGGGTGGGAGGCGGTAGAAGTAGTCTTCAAAAATTTTCAGAACCAGCTAAACAGTTTTATGCAAAGGAAAAATGCCTTTTCTTATAATTTAAAATTCTTCAAATCTTTGCTTTAACAAATTTAACAATGCAGTTGATAAAAATTTTAATTGTCGGTTCTTTTCTCACAACTTTGCACGTAAATGTTTCTTCGTCGTCGCTTCACTGCTGTTAACTTCTTACGAGCGGCTGTTCACTGCGGACCAAAAGCAAAAATTCCAGCGAACGAAGCTTGCTTGAGAGAAGCAGCCTTTTCACTGCCCTGCAGCGTCCAACTGGATCGTGGACAATCAAAAATACACAGTGGAAAACAAATAAAGCAGGCTTTTGAAAACAAGTCAAGCTATTCAAGATTCGGGAAGATGTCTTAAAAGGTTTGTTAATATTGAGCCCAAAGGCAACCGCCATCAAAAATGCCGACTAAACAGTTTGCTCTTCAATAGTCATCTGTTTGAAAATATACAGCGCGCAAGTAAACAGGCGCTTTTACGGGCTAGAATGGAAGCAGCCGCATAAACCGCTTCTGAAAATTCTAGCGACACGGCCCGAGTGAACGTTCGCGTTTTACGGGTGTTTGCTTTCGCCCAGAATGCGCCTCGGCTGAGTCTGAAGTAAACAAGAAGCTGCACGATCGGTCGCTCGTAAAAATACGCGTGACCAAATTGAGTTTCTTGAAATTGCGCGGCTCGTTGTGGGGGTTCCGCTAAAAATGCGACGATCGGCACGGCGCAATCGATCCCTTTGGCGAAAATTACCCCTGTTCCCTCGCACCTGCCGTCGCACTCAAAGTGATGCTGTGCTTTGATGCGCGTGCTAAATTAACATAGCTCTAATTGCCAACAATAAACAGCTCTGGCGAGCGCGGAAGCGTCTGTAACAATTTGCCGGTCGCGCGTTTTAATGGCGTGGGCGCATCCTCCCGATCCCCGTCATTAAGAGGTAGATGATTAATATCGAGCGCGGGGCGCGTACTCGGTCGCGCGCTACACTGGCCACGAGTTGCAGGAGAAGTGCAATTAAGCCAGTGGTGAAGGTCAAGTTGACCGGGCAATATATGGTTAACCAACACAACTTAACACACAGCTGATTAAGTGGCTTTATTCGGCAAACTTTACGTCACGAGACAGGTAGCCAGACCGAAGCGCAGCCTGGTGTCAGCCAGTGATCGCCGCAAGCAACGAGTCTGGATTTACACGGCCTCAAGTGCTTGACTGTAAAGTTTTGGAAAGCCGCAAAAAAGACGTTCTACCCTTTTACAGCAGAGTCCCTTCACAGAGTAAAAATAGAAATGCTTGGTTCCGATGCGTTTATCTTCATAGTTAGACGGCAATCGGAAGCGTTGCATCTTGTAATATCGTGACCCATAACCAAACGTTAAGTGCAACCTGCCAACAAAACCTCCCCTGCACAGGAATATAAAAGTACTAGCCAGTGGACAAAAATTGACAAAGTCACCAAAAACATTTGCTTTTCCGTTTTGTGCCATTTCGTTTCAGCAGGCATACAGGACAAAAACAAATATCATGGATATTTGGAGGAAAACGTGCAAGCGGATACCGCCAACAGCTTCGAGCAGTGTATACCTGAAACTCAACGCCCCGAATCGCGCGATAGTAACCAACTCGTAGCTTGTTGCGTTTGTTTGTCTTCCGCATCAAACCGACGCATGTTTGCGAGCGGAAAATGCACTCCTGCCTTCTTCCTACCATTTATTCGCGCTTGCAGTCGAACTGCGCAAGGAAGACCAGCTGGTTTTGGAATGGCGCACAGCGAAGCCGGTCGCATGTCTGCAAACTCTTTCATCAGGCGCGAGAGCACTTTCATACGCGTCGGTCCTCCCAAAACCTGGTTATTCTTGAGCGTGGAGGACAAATCAAATTGTGACGTAAGAAAGATTTTAGGTATGCTGCACAAACGAACAAGCAGATCGCTTGGCGACAATTTTTTCAATGTACAGGGTCAATCTAGTGCGCTGGTGGGTGCTGGTCTTACACTGCAGCGTTGAGTTGTTGCAGAGGCTGTGCATGCTTTATTCAACCGTACACAACTTGAATGCTCACGGCATCCGAGCAGAACGATTCGAGCAAAACTTTGAGTGTATTGGCCGAAACACCCAATCCACCTCAGAACTCATACTGTTTAGGAATGCCAGCTCGCGGAAAAGTTTTTCATTATGCCAAACCTATCAGCAACACCAGATATCAGTAGCAAAGGATCGTATACATCGCCTGGTAATTATGTACACATCCATGTACTAAACGGTAAACTTGATGAAAAGTTTAACTGCATGCCCAGTTAAATCATAACAACTTACCAGTATAGCACAAATCACATTCAAAAATCAACATGTATTGTGAGCAGAAGTGCCCATCAGCACTAGAATGAGTGAAAGCAGGTTTTATGGCTAATTTGACTCCACGCTCGATTTCGTAGTCGGATTGAGCATGCATAAGTTAAATAAATGAGGATGACATCCAACTAAAACCAGCCATTTGAATTAAACTTAAATTTGGGAGCACACTGGACAAGTAAATGTTTGAATTCAGGAGCATCAGGGTGCAAGTGTTTCAAAAATTGCAACTTCAGACCCATATTACATTCAACCATATTACATATTACAACATTGTTTTTATATTGAACAAAGTGAGCGGAGACGCGGTTCCATCCATATACACAGAAGTAACTAACCTGTTTTTCCAGCTGCTCAACCAGCTGCTGCTGTACACGACACTGGGCGGTGCTCTTGTCATCCAAGCGATGAAAGGTGTCCAAGTGCCTGGAGACAGAATAGATTAGGGAAGAGCACGAAATGCAGCCACCCTTTACTCCGCGGGCAGCGGTCATCAAGAATGGCGACAAACAAGACCCGGAGAGCGTGCAAACCGTCGCGACAAAGGAACGCGTTTTGACCGGCCAGGCATCAACAGTCCAGCCAAATGTCAAGGCGCGCGGATGACAGATGACGGGCAGCTATCGATGTTTACTCACAGCCTGGAACGAAAACAAATTGCCCAACCCTATCGCGCTCGGATTTCAAGCTCTGGCGAGATGGCCCCGCCAGATAAGAGCTGCGTCTGGTCTGGCGGGAATAACACAAACAGCCTGAGACGGACGCGAAAGAATCTCTTCGTGTTTGCATTGAGGTCTTACCGCACTTGACAAACGGCAGAGCGACGATAAACAAATGCACTGTGTCGTGCTCACAACTAAAATTTGGTCAATGAATCGGGTAACGAAGCCCTAAAATGCCAGATCAGATTATTTGAAAACACGGCCACAAACAATAAGCGACAGTCGCTGACGTTCAACAAGACCACACGATGATCTTCCCGCTGCCGAGCAAATTTACCTTCGTTTCACCTCAATGCAAGATTCAAGCAACGCACAGCAACAACAATGCTTCAGGTCGAATACTTTCAACATTGTTCAGTTCTGGCATAAGCACGTACTATATTCCAATTGCATACACCTGGTTGATCGTGCCTTTGCACTGTGTTAGAAGAAATTACCATTTAATAAATGCACCATTACTTGGCAAATCAAGGTTCTGGCACATTTTGCTTCATTTCGAGTAACATCAACAAGCTGTTGCGGAATGGCTGATTAGCAACATGTCGCATGTCTAATTCACACATCAAACGCAAAGGACATTGCATAATTGGCGTCGTATTGGTAAACCGTCGTGCCCGAAATGCCTGGCCAGTGCCAATTAACGCGAGGCGCGGCTGCGGATAAGCGGATAAGAAGTTTAGCAGAAGGCCAATGATCAGCAGCAGTTGACGCGCGAGTGACAGGCGACCGACGTGGAATGACGGCGAATCGTTACGCCTCCCGACTTTCACAAGATCGGGCCCAACGCTGCATGCAAAAATTCCATGAACTGCAGCGTGGATGGCAAACTCAGCAGCTTGCCACAAGCGCTGGGTGCTTCTGGTGCATCAGGTGAAACACAGCGCGTAACTTCGATTCACTCACTTCAGGACTCCATTTCAGTTTGACACTCGTCAAATCGGGTAGCCGCAGTGGCAAGGAAGCATTAAGGCAATCAATAGGGCAGTAGTACTGGTAGCGCTCGTGGGATACTTGTGGTGCGTGCTCACAATTTCCGAATCTTACACGATATGCCTCATGTGTGGATAGCTTGAAAATTTTGGGAAATTTAGCAGCAGCTGACGCGATGCATAATTTAAAACTTTTGAACTCGCCAATCGATGCACATTTCGACTTAACTACATATCTTAACATTGTAGTTTTGCGTCGAAAAACTTTTACTAATCAAAACGTAAACAAAAACTTTCGATCGACGAAACTTATCGGCTTTTGCAACCAATTCGTTGCTTCACTAGATGGTTGCAAAAATGACCTTTACTTCAGAACAATACTTGCCGAATTACATATTATACATACATGCTATTACTCGGTAAACATCCACTTACCAAGCGCTAACAAGAACATAATTACACCCTGCTACTTCAGAACATATCACTTCCAGAATTACATCTCCCTGGGAGAAAGACGATCGTGGCGTTACTGGCAGTGCATTATGGGAATCATTAAGTATGCCACCTTCAACATGGAACATACATGTGATGTAGTCGTATGGTCGGTAGAAATGAAACTTCTTCGAAATGACGAAAAGTATAACATTTTGTTTGATACACCACATCAATCCTTTGCGGCGCTGCTTAAATTAGTTAAAGATTAACAGTAACAGGCTTTAACTCGTTAACATGTTGACAGCAACAAGTTCAACATAAACCGAACTTAATCAAAACACTGCATTAATTCAATAGGTAGTTGCCCGCAAACATAGCGGATAGCGCTTTCCACAAACGGGAAAGGAAACGCAAGGTCGCTTAAGCATTATGACACACTAGATGCCTGGCTAGGTTAGGGTGGGACAAGTCGATGCGTGATCACTTACAGGTTTAGCTCGCGGTGAGGAAGCTGCGTGGGAATGGCGCGGGAGCAGAATGAGTAATGCTCATTACGAACGTGCTGGGGTCATAGCGAATTAAGCGCAACCCAAACAGCGCCGTTTTCAGCTCGCAGCTTAGAAAAAACGCAAAACGTCGGCGCTGCCCGGACTTCCCATCAAGCCGACGCCCATCTGATTGGCTCTGACCGCAAAAACGGGCGAACAATCACAATTACAACGCTGCTTTTTTGATACAGCACTGTTTACTGCGAACCGCAAGCTTTTAACGCCGCAACCAGATCGTGTTTCAAAATGCTTGGGTAATTATGCGCTACGATCAAGTGGTGGCGAACTCCGCGGCGTTAAAATAAATACAACCTCACATCGAGCGCAGCGCCAGATAATCACGAAATAAAGCGATGGTTTACGAGGCGTGGCGCGGAGAATTATTTGTTGCTAAAGGAAACCAATTGGAACTTGCCAAATATTAGATGCCGCGATTCACGTGCCTGCTGATGGCGAAATAAGTATCAAACTAGTGGCAAGATTAATCGAAATTTCAACGTATTCTTAAAATATGCCTGGTAATTGCATGTCACCAGTCGCCACCAGCAGTGCTGCACGTGGGTCCTTAGAATCGTTTATTTTCTAGTGTTAAAATTCGGCCCAGCGTCGCAGGCTTGGGATGTCAATGCTAAAATATAGCAAAGAAACATAAAACCTATTGCCACAAGGTTCGAGATTGCTTCAAAAGGCAAGTTACGTTTCATGTCACCGAATAACACTGGGCAATGAGCAAATATGTTCAAAACATGTGCTGCAATTGTTCACCCGTGCTGAATCAGTCCAGGGCCGAGATACTTAACATGCAGTGTACGCCAGGCGCTCACGACAAAAACGTGTAGCTGGTCTTTTATAGCTGTAGGATTTTGCTAACTCATCTAAGCCAACATTCATCTCGACTGTTGGTCGAGAATCGTTCCTTAATTGATGCACAGGAAAAATAAACTTTTTTTGTCCACCTCGCTTAAAAAGTTCAGGAATGAAGTATCAAGCCCTCCAAAAATTGAGATAATGAAGTTGGACTGTTACGCTGCACGGTAAAATAATTTTCACGCTTTATTTCAGGAAGACGTAAGTTTTCAGATGTGGCGAGGCAAGTGTTGCTGGCTGCACCCACGGGAAAGTGACCCAGAGGTCGTTCCAGAACCCAGAACCATCTCCGACCTTGCTTGGTCGTGTCTTGGTGTGGAACCAGCAGAACTATCAGAGATCGCTGAAAACCGTGAGGTATTTCGAGACCTCCTAGGGCTGTTGCCCCACGGGCATTAAGGACATGTTTCGTTCACCCTGGACGAAAACGTTAGAACACAACGAATAGCGCAACGCAAGAAAGGTATTCTCTTCCTTAGCACTGAGGCGAACAACTAATTTACCCCTTGCTTTCGGGAGCCACCAGGGCCTGGTGGCCAGGCCCCGGTACGCCTATACTGAACGCATGACTTGCGATATGTTAGAAATCATGGCTTGTAGAATGTACATTACCATCAAGTCACCCAGCATGACAACGCTATGACGCTTAGCTGTAATGAAGGACATTGAACCCAAAGCAATAGAGAGGTGAGTAGAGAGCATACACGATGCAGCAATCCACCACAAGTTCACGATACGCGCTCTGAGCAACAGCGGTTGCTTAGAGAGCAAAAGTACGATCCGTATTGTTTTACAAACAAACGGTGGTCGTAACGACATCAAACCAGCTGTGCTGCGTGGAAAAGCTAGGATTAACGGTATTCTCCGAAAACTCTCCTAAATCTGATGTCGCAGCTTGAACACAGCCCCATATTCAGAAAACCACAGCGCCGTACACCATTGGCATTACTGTTACGAACATTTTCAGAGTCAGAACTTAATACCGGGTTTGCAATGTGTAACTTAACGTACTCTCTGACACATTCACCTCCTGTATTCAAGTATAACTAGTCTTCACAAAGACCATGAAGTTGAATAAATCAACACATTTTTTAACAGAACATTGGTTACACGTGACACTATGCATCCTCAGTCCTGAAATCCGCAAGCAATGCCTATGGGCATGGGCGCAATTTTGTTGTAAAATGTGTGGGGGACAGCTTGACGTAAAACCAATATAGTCATCGGCCGATGCGGAAGTGAAGTTTTGTAAATACAGATTGCCGATCTTTTTTTTTAGAGGTGTGTTGAAAGCAACACTAATCACGCTTTGCTTTATCCATACAAATGATTTAGAAATTAATAGACTGAATTTTGTTGTTGGACACGGTACTGTAGTTCAGCTTGGTTGCACTACTATCAGACTATGATACAAATAAGCACAGCAATATAGTAGAACACATCACTTGGGTTCTATCAGAGCGGTCAGTTGGAGTGAACAAAACGGTGAATCGCATTAGTCGTACGTGGATATCACTCTTTAAGTAGAACACATAGATTTTCATGCATTTTATAAGTGTGGTTACAGCGCGATTTGATGTCTTGTTTAAGTTGCTTAACGTTAAAAATAAATTGCAAGGTACGATATATATGTTGCAAGGTATGGTAGATAAATATTTTTCTTGCAAATTTCTGCTCTTCAACAATGCTACAAATCTTGAGCATCATGCACGCAGCCCCACCCCTAGCCAAATCTCCATTGATATCCTCTTACAGTAGTAAAAAATGTTTGGCCAAAATTAGCGTAGCCTACTTCACAAAATGATTTACAATTTATTGTTATTGCTGATGGGTGGAGGATGTATCCTTTCAATCTCCCCTTGTCAGCCCCTGCATGCAGTTGGGTACCCTTTCGATTATCCAAACATCGTTTGTCTAATACACTTTCCCATCATCAATCCACTCCCAAGCAGAATTATCCAAGTCAACTAGAGTTGATTTCAAGATATCCAAAAGAAAACGAACCAGAAGTCTTTCTGAACACACACCCATATACCAATCTAGCCTGCAATATGATTTCTGCATACCTAAGCATCTGGTGACCAGGCCCGTAACTAAGGGGAGGGCTTCGGCCCCCCCTGGAAAAACTTCTCCCCACCTGAAACAATGTCTTGGACATATTGTATGCATAACCATTGTTTTCGTACCTGCTATCGATGTAAAAATTGGGCCTCCCTCAGAAAATTATTCTCCCCGCCTGGTGTCCCAAGCCGGTTACGGGTCTGTTGGTGACTGTTGCCTTGTGACTTCTGTCAGTTATGCCACTCAGCTCAGTCTTTTCACAATCAAATTTTCAGGTTTAACATCAAATTTTAATAGGCGAAATTAATGTCAAAAGTTTTATTCTAGAGTTATAATACATGCATAACGACACGAAAATATATTTGAGATTTAACAGAAGTCAAAATGAACAACGGTGAATTGGCAAATAGTACCACGTTTCACCTGAAATAACACGAAAATAATGTTCAGCAAAACTAGGTGTTGCCTAGGCTCATAGGTGGCGGAACCTGGGGGGCAGCATGGGTCTAGGCTCTCCCACATTTTTTTCAGGGAGGGCCTGGCCCTCCCACTTTCAAATTTCGAATTTAGCCTAAATAAGTTTAAGATTAACACAATTCGTATATTGTTTTTGTGTAGGCCTAAGACTAAGAAACAACTAGTTACATTTATATGCTCAAGTCAGTGTAGTGTATGATAGATAGGGTGTTGTGTAGACAGGGTCGTTGAGAGCTTATCAAATTTGAATAAAATTGCTTAAACATGCTGACAAAACTTAATGACGTCATACTTCAGTGCTTGTGACGTCACAGTTGCCAATTCAAATCACAAACATTTTCTACTTTTTTGACGTGCACTTGTGCTCCCCACTTTGAAAATAGTTCCGCCACTCATGCGTAGGCTACCTGTAAATCAATGTTTCGCACTTGATAAAAACATTGCTGCTGCATTGTGGGTATAAATACCTTTTTAATTTGTTGGTCACCCTTGTCGTGACATAGAGGAAGTAAGGCTAAATGTATAAGCTATCTTTAATTCCTAGTCAAGTCATTAAGCTGAGTACAATATATAGCTAGGTCAATACTTCTCTTTAGTTTTGATGGAAAACCTGTTAACTGATGGTTGAAGACAGTTTTTGCAAAACTGCCCACCCTAAAATTACGTCTTCAAAATAGTGCTGCTGTTTGTCTTCGGCAAAAACTTCGCAGAGATTTGCCTGATAATGTAACTTTCTAACATTATACACTTGCATCTTAAATTTTACGCTGTCTGTTTATGAATACGTGACCACCCACGTCACAGTAAAGCCAGTTAGCCAACGTTTTTGCACGAAACAAATCACGGCTGTACTGCGGTCTCTCACATGTGCAGCCGTTAAACTTCACTGTTTGACAGTGACCTTTCTTACAGTAAACCACATTGGATTATATGTGGGACAGAGGCAGTTAACAATATTTTTCGGTCTCTAGAAACTTGCAAAATGGTGAAAATCATTTTTGGAGTAAAGATTTATAAAAATATCGGAATCACTGACACCACACCAAACTCTGTTTCAACATCAACATGGCTATGTGTAACACCTAACATGAAAAACTCTTCACACTAAACATGACAAACGTCACATTTAATTTCTAAACCTCTCCAAATACAAACCCTAAGAAAAAAATGTGGGGAAGCAACATGAAATATTATGTCCCCCCGTCTAAAAAAGTGGAGGGGACACGTCCCCCGTGTCCCCCACCAAATTGCGCCCATGCCTCTGGGTTAAAAGCTGAAAGGCTAAAGCAAGAGCAGAGAAAGCATGAAAACTCAAAAATAAAAATGAATAAAATCAGAACAGAAAACAGAACACAAGTTGCGACAAGTAAAAAACTGCAAAATTCGTCGTTTCCAATAATTCGTTCTCCTCCCGTTAAAATCCAAAAAGTAAGTAGGCACTTTCGGTAAGTAGGCGCTTTTGATCTTAACTTTAAACCAAGTTTTAAATGTGAATATCAGCGCACTCCAAAACGGATGAGCGTAGCGTCAAATGAGAAGGTATATCTTTGTCACATTTGCGAAGTCGACCTTCGACTTCAGGCGTTATGCGTAGTTCAAAAGCGTTATGCGTAGTAACTACTATCTATCTCAGCGGTGGAGATAAATAAAAACGCGGAAAAGGAATGGCAGGGAGATGTTGCATATACTCGCAAACAGCACCGACCTCGTGAAAGCGCAAATATCGCTGCATTCCACATCGCATCCGGGCCACTTGCACACACCGTGGGAGAAAAGCGGTTGAGTTGCAGTTGACATGCGGGATTCCGGAGAGCTTTCCCTCGAGGATCTGTGATGCGATATCCTGTTAAAAAGTCCAAAAACAGTTTTCACTGTTTGGAAAACGCGTCTGTGTCAAAATGTTTGACACTGCGTTGCAAGCAGCGGGTACTACTGATGATTTGAACTGTTCGCAAACGATCATTCAAAAGCACCTAAAGCAATATCAGATCAGTATCAACAGCATTGGACGTTTTTCTGGGTGCAGATGTCAAGGCTGTCACGACACAAAATTTCCGCGGAAGAAGTCTTGTTTTACAAAAAGGAAAAGTGCGCAGTGCATCTCAAGACGTGGCGATAGTTGCAAAATAGACATGGTTTGCAAACCTTTGCATCCAATTCCAAAGCAAAACAAACGAAGCCAATTTTGGCACGTACGAAATAATGGACAATCGGTCACGTGACCTTCGTTAAGTTTATGAAAAATGTAGGTTTCATGGTATGCCGTATGGACTGCAGAGAAACATTAATATTAACATAATGGCATTTGCTGTTCTGTAGCCAACAAGCTTTTGCACAATAAAGCAACAGACAAGAACTAGCGAGGTTCACCGTCGCTACAGTACCTCATGATCGCGTCGAGCCAATCAGGCAGGATAGGTGCAGAACGCACGGCAAGTAGCAAAGTAAATTACTTAGACGAGACGACGTGCCCGACTCGCGATGGGACCGGTGTTAGCCACAAAACATCGATTGGCGAGTTCGCGTTTGTCCGATAAAACATGCAACACTGACGTCCATTGATTTGACCTCAGCGCTGTCACGAATATTCGACAGCGCCGTAATTTACGGCAATGCCCGAGCTGGTTTGTTGTGCAGATTGTAAGTGCAAGGCCTTGGATGGCGTAAGATGCGCAACTGCGCGCAATATGCCGCGTTTTGGCAACTGAACTGCGAAACAAACACGTGGGGAACAGGTCTGGCTATATGCGCCATCAACGATTATGTTATCGACCAGTGCGATATGAGCTGATAAAAAATCAAAAGTACAATTGAAAAAAACGCCTCAACTACTTGACGCGATTTCTTTGATAGGAAATTACATGGCCCAAACTTACTTCAGGTGATATCTTGTGCCAAGCTTTCTAGTTTCAAGCAGGCGATCTTCCTCTAACAACTTTAACCACGACTCTTTACGACTTCAAATGTTATCGATACAAATACAATCATAGCCAATTACCGACGGATAGAAGATGACGAAGGAAATGCCAAAATAAACTTTAGAAAAATTAACAGTTTTGCCAAATTCTTTGCTGTTGCATTATATCGTTGCTACACATCTTTCAGTCACATTACACGACGTCCACTATGAAGCTTTCTCGTACGTTTATTATCTTTTATCTTTCTTAGCAAAACTCTTGCGATCACCTAGGTCTTACATACGCGATACAACAGAATCGAAAAAGTAAAAAAACAACTTTTTTTCCGATGTGTTTCGTCTGTGTGCGCGTCAATCAATGTATGGCCTATATTAAGAACATGAAAAGTCGGCAGCGACTGTGTTGTATGCACCCCGTTCCAAAACGTAAACGAGTCAGACGCAAAGCTGAAAAAGTTGACGTGCATCGATTGAGCGAAGATCGCACGATTAGCCAAGATTTGCAAAGAAACAATCAATCACTAAGAAGCATTTCCGGTTGACCTACAAATTCTGCCAAATACCTTCGATCATTATCCCCACAGTCGCCGTTGATTGACTCTCGATTGTCTTCTACGCGGTCGCGAGACTTGGACGCCACGCTTTTATCCGCACCAATCGACGACGGCAAACTTAGAGCTGGCAGAAGACTGTCTTTACGAGCGCTTTCCGCCATGTGTTTCAACAAAAGCTGTTGAATTTCAGCTGGTGACACGTCTGTTGCAGGACTTCTCATTAGAAAGTCGTCGAGGGTGAGTCAAAGCACACGTAACACACATCAGCACGCGCTGCCCGCTCAACAACACGAAGTTCTTGGAAATCAACGCTCGCTAAACTAACTTTGAGAGGAAATGAAAGTAATTGCCGAACTGATTGCGAAAATTTTCATCATTCACGCCGCACCTGGATGAATTTGAGAGGGGTTTCTTCCTTGAGCCATTGCGACAGCTGCTGCTAACCCTTGCTGCTGCAAGGCGGCTGCTGCTTGTTGCTGTTGTTGATGGTGGTGCTGTTGCTGTTGCAGTTGTTGCAGATGTAGTAGTTGCTGCAAAGCGAGTTGTTGTTGTATCTGCTGCTGCTGGTGTTCTTTGGACAGTTTCGAATTATCAGTCGGATCGTCGGGTCGGATCACACCATTCGATGTCTGTTTTTGTTGCTGTTTCGCTGCTGCCAACTGTAAAACAAGTCCGAAAAACAACTCAGTAAGATTTTCCAAAGCGAGCAAGTCTAACTCAGTTATTTTGTAAGTGTTTATTGAAGGTTAGACCAGAACAGTATGTCGGTATATCGTTCGGTTGTTTCAAGCATCCCACGAGGTTGGGGTTAATTTTTTGTAATGGGCACCAACCTTGCGCAGAACAAGCACAAGTTTGCTTGTGTGGCGGTAACAGTTGACACTTCGCATAAAATCTAGTACCGTTTTAGAGGCAAATGGACAGAGACACCCAAATGGTGAAGTTTCCATAAGAGTTGATCAACCAATTACTGCGCACTGCCACAAGCAATCTTTCCAAAAGCTGGCATGGAAGTGCTCGTGCTCGTTGGGCTGAGAAAAGGGTGCAGCTTAATTACGTAGTGATTGTCCTTCACATGATTTACAGTAAAATATGACATGAATTGAGAGAGCAAGCAACAAATATTGTAAAGCACAGAAAGTACAAATGTCTTGCAACATTTGTTCTTGCAAATGTCGCATCTTAGCCATTTTGTTAATTCAACAAAGCATGTGGAAAACCGATTCCAATCATACGCACGGGTTTTCCAATTACAAGTACGGCAAATCCCAAGAAAAGGCCAGGAGAAAAGCACTACGCTTTCCAAAAGGAAAGATGTGAAGATGAAACGCAGTAGATACACACGATAACGGTTCGAGCGGCTTGTTTGGCGCCTGCAAACGGATGCGGAAGTACAAAAGCTCTTAATCCAAGAGTTAAGGCTCTTTACTCTTCAATGAAGTTCCAGCCAGAATCGTGGATTTTCAAACTGGATGAACTTCTCTTTTGTTTTTCCCTTTTATGAAAAGAGCTGAGTCCCCAATTCATGTGCAAGGCACGGCGTGTCGCAGCGAACAGGAAACAATCATGCGCTACTCGTTGATCGCATTGAACAGTGAAGCGTTTCCGGTCAGGACGAGTTACAAAGCATCCGTGCATCGCGAGCCCATGAGCTTCATTTGTAAAACCATCGTCAGTTGTCAGCTGTGACCTTTGTGATATTGCAGCCTGTTTAGCAACCACAGGAGTACTTCCAACCCATCCATTGTGCTAACACGGACGCCGCAGCCAGTGAGAAACTGAGTTAGCATGGTAAAACTAAAGTATCATGGTTGTGGCTCGCTTATAACAAACTTGTACTTGCGCGGCACTCCCTCAAAAGTGACAAGCAGCAATTCCAGTGGTCGCGATTGCTTGCAGCAGAAGTGACCACTGGCCGTCTCTCCACGTTCGGTCGAACCCACCACTTTATGGAAAAGTGTTACATCGGATTATACTCCTTTATCACTCATGATGGCCGCTCGGTCACGTTGATCAGCACTTTATAATTGTTTCCCGCAGCTTGAAGTCAGCCACATCGGATTATGTCCTCGCAGTGGACACTAGTAACAAAACTTCAGCACGTGCTGCCTTAAAAGGGAAATAAAGGGCGGCCGGCGTCGATCGCGCGAAAGAAAGCAGTCGAACGCCTGTAGCCAAGACGAATCGCTGAGCCCGGTGAAAGACGTCAGCCACCTCCGTCTCGCTAATATCGATATGTGAGATAGGCACTCCCGTGGCTTACCAACAACCTCTTTGTTGCGAAGTTTGCCGAAAGCAACTAATTTCCTGCGATGCGCCACTTGCACTGTTGCGCGTGGTCTTGTGGCTTCAGCCCTTGAGACATGGCTTATGGAATGTCCGGACTGGGAACACAAGCGGGAACAACGACAAACAGTGTGAGATATTGGTTTCAGGAAACAAATACGCCGCATCAATAGTACAAAAGTTTACAACGTTTCCCGACCTCCACACTTACGATCTTGCTGTTCACGAACACACACTGCGGAATTGACAGGATGTCGCACGTTTTACCCAAAGGAGGTACGACGCGAGTTACAAAGTTCCCAGGAATGGCGGGTCACCACGGCAACATCACGTGCTTGGAAACGCACAGCACTCCACCTGCGGTCAGATCAGGCACAGAGAAGGCAATTACCAGCAAACTGATGGCGTAGCAAGGCCGCTAAGCGACGCCGTTTCGCGCTGTCGTTAATCTTGACTGTGTCGTTCGATGCCAAGCAAAGTGTCACCAATGCGAGGCAACGAGTGGCACTTCCTCTGCAGCGCAGATCACTTGCAGCAGCTCTTCAGGCAAATTGACGATAATCGCTCGTCGAGTCGGATGCGGGAAAAGCCTTTTTCGAAATAGCAGCAATGCAGGAAGCCGCAGACCGCGCGAGTTTGGCGGCGCGAAACCTTGATAAGCAGCCGGATGTCGAGATGTCACAAAGCGCAAGATTTCAAGAAAAGCATACTGAAGCCGGCAATTATAGATACATAATTTTTCCAAGTCGTTGCGATAAACCATTTAAAGTTTTCCACGTGCCGAGCTGATGCAAGCCGACAACGCGGCTTATCAGTCAGCAAACATAAGTTATTGCATGCGCAGGACAAAATTGACCACTTCACGCGGCAATGAGAGAGGAATTTCGAAATTAATAAGCTAGCTAGATTCGACAAACGGTTTTCTGATGTGCAGCTATATCTGGCTGAGCAGAGATTGCAAACGATTAGCAGTCTACATGCTGCCAGCAGCAGCGAACTTTTTGAGTAAAGACAGCATGCTTTCAATTCGCTCAATGATTTGCTTTGTTCCTTCCATAGATTCTCGGCAGTTGAGCATTGCAGGAGCTACCACAAAGCGAAGAGCAGAATGTTCAAGTTTTCAAATCTGATCTTTCCTGAAATTTTGCATTGAAAATTACGCATAGACAAAACCTATACTTTACAAAAATACTCGGCAAACTGTTGCTCAAGAATTTGCTTTACGCGGAATGAGTTTTGTTCGCCGCAGTGTACAACTTTTTGGTGGGAAAGTTTACAACCGACGTCAAATGTGAAATGAATGTTGTTTGAAGCTTGCTCTTACGGCAGATCATTTTTGAAAAACGAACAACTTTTAAATTGTTGCCATAACCAAATCCTTTTTTCAACGAAAACCGAAAACTTCAGAACATAAGCACTGTGCCATACGCTTTTAAAAAAGACATGTTTGATGTTGAAAACAAACTTTCTACTGACCTTCCACGACTACACAATGCAAACGATACAAACCAGCTAATCAAAAAATCAACTCCATTACAGACAGTTTCGTTTCAGAAGTTCGGTGCGTATTTTTTTCTACAACACGTACAGTTCGAAGAATGAGGTTAGACACTGCAGCTACTCAGTTAAGTCTGGAAAACCTCAGAAGGTTATGGAATTGTAGTTATGCTAAATACAAGCAAAGGCAAACAGCTGAAGAGAACAAAACTTGGATCGCAAGCTCGATGAAAAATGAAGGTAAAGAGCAGACATTTAAAGTTCGTGTTCTTCGTGTTGACATTGCTCCACACATACGCACTCTAATCAAAACGTGTGCAAGAAAATGACTATGATTTTCAATTGTGTCCATATCACTGGTGCAATGCGCTTAAATCGCGTCTTCAGCTTGCAGCAACAATAGGGGGTGCACGTGACCACGGAGATTTCTCTGAAAAGGTGCTGACGTCAATCACGTCACCTAATTTCTTTCAGAGGTGCTTGCAGCAGCAGTTCACGTCGCAGGTAATTTGGATGTTAGTAAGTTAAGACAAAGTGGTGAAAATAATTGAATCACCGCAGCAAGCGGGGGTTAACTACCTGTTTGCGAACAGGAAAAAGCCTTTCATGCTTTACAACTTTATCTTCAAGCAGATTAAAATTTGTACAAACTTATCTTGAAAATTTATGGATGAATGCAGCGGAACAAATAGCTTTATCAAGATGTGGGAGCCTGACTCTCTGTTGGGAAGAAGACAGACAAGCTGCTGTGAGAAATTTAGAAGTAACACATTGACCCAACTTTAACTTTAGGTGAAGCAGTCTTTTCTGCCTTTCGGTCAATACCGAAAGTATACTGATACACATGCCTTAAAGAGTAGCAAAGCATTATGGCCTGAAAAACAAGTCTTATGTAAAGGTGACTCGGCCAAATCAGAGTATTCTAGCCACCTCAGCGGCATGCCAATATTATTCGAATTGTTATTCTGGTGTTTTGCAGTTCAATTCAAAACAGAGAAGATGGATCAAGGCCATCCCCACATTCCAGTACCAGGAAAAATGTAAATGAAGAGCGAAATCAACAGATTGGACGAGCGAGTGAACTCCAGGTGGTATTTGCGCGCTATCGGTATATGAATATAGGACCGAAGACTGGTAATTACGCACCTAGTTTTCTGGAGTTACTAGTTTTCTGGAGTTTCATGCCAAGCACAAACATCGGATCGTTTAAGACAGTGGTTCTCAAGCTTTTTTCGTGACGTACCCTTTTGGCATTATTTTGTCTATCATGTACTCTTTGAATGTAATCACGAGCACAATAATTAGAAATGTACCTATAATCATCGCACTATTACGTTAAAATTTCATTTGAAGACACTTAAAAAATTCGTGTACCTCTTGGAGCACCTTTGCGTACCTCAAGGGGTATGCATACCCCCATTTTAGAACCATTAGATTAAGAAAATTTCGAAACGAGCGCGGGCAAGGATTGCAGTCACCGAGTTGCCCAGCCGCCAATGGACCACACTTCGCCATCCCCAGAGTCCCAAGAAAAGGTGTGGTCATGCGTTGGGGCCAGGTTCAGCTGCAGGGCCTGCCAGAGGGGAGAAACGGTTCACCATACTTGGAATGATTGCCCTGCATGGCTGAAGAGTTCAGACCATCATTGAAAGAGCTGGATCACTCTCAGGCGTCACCACTCCGGGCTAGAGTGGTTCTCAAAAACTTCAAACTCCTAAACTGCAGCCCCATCACCAGTTGCAGTGATGCCCAGGACTCAGAGTCTCCGTCAACGCTAACCGGAAAACGGTTACCCAGGTGCGATGCTGAGTAAAAATTTTATAGGTGTTTTTGAGTTGGGTAGAAAACCAAATACGAAAATTTCAGTAGTATTTGCACCAATATGCAACACAAGTTCCAAGCGCGAGATCTAGCTAGGATGTTATGCTCTGTTCGATCAATTTTAACTTCGACCTTGCCAACAAACCACAGTGAATCCTGCGCTTGTAGAACACCGTTTATTGAGGAAGTCTATACCATTAGCTGTCATCGCGAAGCGCGGCAAAATTTTGACGCATCTGGCTTGGTGGCAAGGCTATGAACGCAGTAAGTACAGTCAAAACGTAAGCACTTGGCGTTCAAACTTGAGGTGCGCAGGCGACAATTCAGTTAACCAGCATTCTCTTTCTAAAAAAGCTACCATTCCAATCATGACTGTGTGTAACGGTACTCGACTGCTATTCCCAGTGACAAACGACGACCTCACCGATTAGAAATGAAAAGGTCTCTACACATGACACGCTTATCTTGATCGATCGACAATGTTTTTAAAAGCAAGCAAGATCGATACGAATGGAGGTTTAGCATGTCAACAAGCAAACAATTCCCGCCAACGGCGAAATAAGTTAGAAACGCTCTGTGCCATCGGTTGATCGCAAAAGTAATCACAGACTTGAAACGTTTACCTCAGTATCGACTCCTCGCGTGTTAAAAGCCAGTTGACCCGGGTTCGATCTAAATACACCAGTCGCGCACTTAAATCTCACTGGTGGTAAAAGCACGGTCACTCGCCCGTATAGGATTACATTTGCAAAGCGGACGCGCACCCACAAGCAACAACTACGCCACTTAACAGAGCATGGCGTTTAGGAAAGACGGATTGCGGTTCCATTTATATGGCGCGTATCAGGAGGGAACGCGTCCGCAGAAAAATGGCCGGCATTGAGAAACAACCACCAGCCAATCAGTGAACGATTTGCTGGCGGTCAAGTCAAACTTGAAAAACGGCCGTCGGTTTTAATTTGGCCGCAGGTCGGGTACTTCTCAACAACTGGTAAACGCAGCAAGAACCTCATCAAGATCAAACAGAATTGACACTTAGAAAACAAGCGTGTGTTCACGAACCACGCCTAGGAAAATGAACACAACAACCACTTTTGAGCATTTTTAAATGTACCTGAATCTGGAAGTCCTGGATCTGTTTTTGTTGTTGTCGATAAAACTCCTGGATGTGTTGCGCTTGCTGCTGTGAAAAAAAGCACAAGCAGTTTCAATTTTTCGCATGGTAACGCCAGTGAGAAGTTAGTGGACTTTTTTCTCTCAAGAACCACTGAAAATAACGTTACTTTAAAGGTGAAACGTGGTCAGACCGTAACAGCTTGAGCAAACAACAACCAAATCCGCGTTTTCGTCGTAATAGGATTTGAGAGGGTGTCGCTGCCACACAAGCAATACGAGAAACATCGCAAGCACGCGTTAAGTACGTCATCGCGCAGCAACAGGCTAGTGCGTTTGGCATATGCTTCCATACCTGGAGTAAGGTTTAGAGAAAGTGCTGCAGTCAAAACCCTTGAATTTTTAACCTTTTCACAAGCACATGAGCTTTGGGGCATTTACTACAGTTTACTTGCAAATACACAAAACGTGTTCGAAAGCGTTACTTTCCGCTATTTGAAAAAATAAACTGCACAACGCAGAAACAGTGACCGGCATGAGAAACGGGGAGACTTGATCACATTTGCCCAGAACGAAACGCATGTTTTCCTGTTTTGATTTTAACAGTACTAATTGCGACAAATTTGCTGTAGTCTATTGGTTGGCATGAACCAGACATTACAAAAACTAGTCCTAATAAATAGAACTTAGCGAAGTTAACATGTTGAGTTCTCGCACTTCAGTGAAAACTTCACGTGCATTGCTTGTTTTATGTTGCCTGCCTACGAAGCTGCTAGCGATGTCAGCAGAGAAGGCCTGCAAATCCTAATCTAGCATTTTTTTCCTGCTAAACGACCAGATCTGCAGATGGAATGATCAATGGATCTACTCAATTAAATGACGTCGTGTATGTGCCCAAAATCGAACGGCTTTTCATCAGCATTAAAAAAAATATCTCAGTACGAAAAATGCTGAAATTAAAGAGATGTGCATTCGCCGTTTCTCCTTTTTGTTCCTGACAGAGATTTCACCGGATTTGCACCCCAATATTTACGTACGTGAAAAGTCGGTAGGTTACTGCTATAATCCACAAGAAAATAAAGAATATACAACCAACTAGACTTTGTTCACTTTTCAAAAACGCGAAATATTGTCTTCATAAAACAAAAGCGCATAACTGCACAGCAGTTTCACAGATATAAAGCATGTGCTTATGCTACATCAATCTTATTTCGTACTGTGACTGCGAAAAGAATGAAATGTACGTAATTTATTGCTATCCAGCAAAACAAACGGTACATGGCAATGTGCAACATTAACGATGAATACTGCGTTCAGGTTACGCGTGGGATTTGTGCGTACATTGCAACATCCATCCTGTTTGCTTTAGCAAGCTGAGGAAACATGGTGTTGATATGATGGCACAATTGGAAGAACGCTGTAGCATTGCAGACAGCCGACGGTAATAGTCGCTTGACAGAATCAAAAACAAATTGCGACAAACCCTATCGTGGAAGTGGTTGTTCTAGCAATCGAACTATTTTTCTCACAGCTTGCCATTACAGTACAAGGAAGTAGGTATAAATTGCTCGTGCTTGCCGAAAGGAGGGTTTTAAAAAGGCATCTTTTTGTTGGCAAACGACGTAGTTTTTCAGGAAAACATTGGTCTAAAACTCTAACATACCTGCTGAGCTGACATCGCTTGCTGCTGCATCATAGATTGTAGTTGCGAAGGTGAAAGCACTTGTTGCGAAAAAAACTGCTGCATCTGCATCGAAACACATGATTTGCAACGACACCAAATCTTTCAGTTATTGCGATTGACATGCACTTTGTTATCGTGTAGTAAGGCAACTCGACAAGCAAAGCCTCTCCCAACACCAATCAGTGGGACGACAGGCTTCAAACAACTGATGCTGACGTCACTCTGTCCACAATTTGCAAAACGACACATTGCACTGGTTTGCTTTTATTTAACACATCTGTTTAAGCGTTACGATCCCGCAACTTTTGCGTCGTGGGAGTTCTAAAACTTATTCAACTGTTAAAGTGCTCTGGAAAACGGTCACGGACAAGCTTCTACGCATAAACGTAACCTGGGCGTATTCTTCATTCATTCGCATAGTTAACAGTATATCGTGGAGCAATGGCACAGGCAAACGCATTCTTTTCGTAAAATTACGACAAACAAACCTCAAAATTATTCATTTTTTGCGTAAGCATCAAGATGATTTAAAATTGTTCACACTTCTCCACTACCTGGACGTGAAAACTCATTGAACATCACTGCACTATTTATCTTTACAAGCATAAGGTGACAGGGGCGGATCGAGGGGGCGATTGGCCCCCCTTAAAACCTAAGAAAATAACTTTATTCACCATGATTTTGTACAATTCTGAAAACAACATTCGCGATTAAAGGCCATTTTGTCGTCCATTGTTTTGTCACAGCATTGTTGTGAATTATACTTCATCCCATTTACAGTAGCGAAACAGTTGTGAGATTTGACTACCAAATATGGCTGAAATCGCTCTCACTAACCTTACTGGCTGGATCCACCCCTGTAAGGTGACTTATGCCGAGAACAACCGAGTTCTAAAGTGTGCAACAGAAAACAGTCATCACAATGACAAGCTTGAACCTGTTAACCATCCTGGGATATATATTTTATACATTCACATGAAAGAGCAGTTCAAAAAAAGTGGGGAAAAGAAGTTTGAACACGGGGTACTGAACGTTAATTAGAGAGTTAATAAGATCTCCAGAGCTGGACGTTCCCTGATTGAGGCAAATTGTGCGTTCCGCACTGCTAGATCAAGGTTAAGCATTCAAATCCAAGTTAAATTCAGAGTTGAATCTGCTGATCAACAATATGGTAAATGATCTTCTAAAAGCACGTTAATTGCGGACAAATGAAAGAAAATAGAAAAAAATACCGGAAACGTGCGATGTATTGTACAATCCGAAGAATTTACAACACTACAAAGAAGTGGCGTACGAAACAAGCACGGTGGCAAGGTGCCCTATAATCTGAATCATCTAAAAAACGTTAACAGTTCACAGCGGCCATGGCGCGGCACTGCTTCCGTCAAACCCGTTGGGGGGGGGGGAATAGTAGTCCTCGTACTAAAAGACGTACGTCTCAGTCGGGAGGAACACATCGGAAATTAGCATGGCATTCCAATACGAAATGGTGAACAGAGACAACACTAGGCTACTACCTGATGAGGTAAAGCATTTGATGGCGATGGCAGCATGCCTGACGCCATAGCCAGGGCCATCGCACTTTTGCTGTAATTTTTTTGTGCAAAATTCGATTCCTCTTCCGGGCTGGAGGAACTTCCACTTGGTTGCTTTTCTTGCTGTTTGAGTGTGGAAGCCTGTTGATGTTGTTGCAGAAAAGCCAACTGCATCGCCTGTTGCCCGCGAAAAAATTAAGAACGTGTCAGACATTGATTCTATCGCAACAAGTAACAGTGAGTATTAACACAGCCACTGAGTTAACCGTCCATTCGACTCGGAGCGATGAGTTGAACGTTCGCATTCATAGTATCATCACACTTAGCGATTTCTATGTGAAACTTCGAAAGTTTTCGCCATCTATTCAACAAACATTTTTTTAAAGTATCCAGTTTGGGTATGAAACAAATTTTCCAACTCAACCATGGCTGAAGTAAAAACACACGGGGTGGAAACTACAAACGCTAGAATTCCTTTTCCTTTTTTCATTAAATGAGCCAATTTGGGGCTGTTTTAATGGATGCTCGTCTTAACCAATGGCATCCAGAGACAATACGAGCTCTAAATCGACAAGCACCTAAAGCAATTTTACAAAATAGTGGATCATTTCCAGGACCTTGGTTCGGACCAAATTACGTTAACGCAATTTTACGCTTTGAAAGCCACAGCCAGTAGAAACGCTAAAAAGTCTTGAAAACGAATACCAGTAACAAGCTTCTGACAGACTCAAAACTTCATTCTTGTATTGCTTGCACCTTAACATACAAGTTCATGTAAATGTCGCTGCTTTTAATTCTGTCCACGAGCTGCTTTTGAAATACTGTACTTCACGAGACTCTGTTTCAGCACACTACGTTCAAATGCCATGCTCACCTGAAGTTGCCAATTAGCAATATCTTGAAAGCTGAAATCAAAGTTGGGTTTGTTGCCTTGTTCAGTAGATCCCTTTCCAACCGCGCAGCTTCCAGAGAAATCACACGACAGTCTAGGTGATTTGCAACGCGAATATGTCGGTGAATGCAACGACCTTTTGCTGTTGTTATTGAAATTTTCGTTGCGCCGAACCGCGCTCTTGCTACTTCGGTCGCAGGGCTCCTTGGACAGACTGCGTTTCGGTGATCGTTTGCGTTTGAACTCACCACCGTTCGATGAAAGGGTAGCGTCCGCGTCACGTTCTTTGCTCTCGCTGGCAGTGATCGTCTTCAGGCCAGCAGTTTCTCGGAGTTCAGGACTTTGCATGCTCGACACACAAACCACCACATTACAACGTGTGACTAACTCGCACCCACCCTAACAGAGGCAAAAATGTACATACCGGTAACTCCTTCAAGATCGTACCTGTGTTTCTACGTTTATAAGCGTGCAACCAGTGGTGGCAAACGACCAAAAACTGTATCAATATCTGAGCTTCCGGAATAAAGTAAAATTTTGTGACGGCACAAACTTGCAGCTGCACTTTGCTCGTGAAAATCACCCAGTTTCTAACGAACACAAGTTTCTCCATAGAAGCTGACGTATTTGGAAAACACGTTTTAAACGGATCTTAGTCCACGGCAGAAGACACTTTTCAGGAAAAAAGCCATGAAATTTCGAAAAGTGGTGATAAGTGATGGAGCAGTACTCGATCGATCTCGATGTATCAGATTTTGGTTGTTTAGGTTTCGTTCTCAGTGCTTTCCATGCATGCGCGCCTTCAACTTCAGTGAAGTTCAAGAAAATTCCCTGGGCGCAAAGCTTGCCCAGCCATCGACACAGCAAGCGAAGCAAATGTTTACCACAAATAAAATGATTTTTTGCAATTAATTTGAAATTCGACATCAAGAGCGCCTGCAAGCAAGCTTTTATAGCGAGACGTTCAATGTTAGGGAAGCTTAAAATTTTGGTCTCGGTCTTGGCCGCGCCAGTTTTTAAAATCTTAGCTCTGGCACTGTCATCAAATCAAAACCCTAGCCGCATACGTTTTTCACCCGAAGTTTTCTAACATCGTCGTACTACTCAACAAGAACATTACGCAAAACCAGCATATTCCTAATAAGGTCATTGCCAGACTCATTGACCAATTATTATTATGTAATACAACAAAAAATTAGTCACGATAGTGGAAATATAATAATGAAGTCCGAGTGGAAAGACCCACAAATGGCCCACGAAGCCCTCTCGGGTTAGTTCGTGAATCCCGCAGAGATTTTTTCACCACTGATCTACTATACAGCAATGATCACTTGGTTAGTAGGTTAAGTGGGCGAAGCATACTTAAGATTTTCACTGGTATAAATTACACAAAAAATAAGAAACAGTTCACAAATCAGCACTTTTGAAATCTACCACAGATACAAGTCCTCTTGAAGTTTGGTTTGCTCCTTTGGCCGTCCCTCGATATGAGATCAATTGTGGGAAGTCTAGTAACAGCTATCGTTTTTATTTCGTGTTTACTATTCCAACGCTTGTTACTAGAACGATCTAAAACGCTGCTGTGGATTGCAATAGTCGCAACAGAGTTCTGCATTCAGACACAGTTTCGGCGTGTGAAACAGGATGGGATGTGTGAGTTAAAAAGTTTCGGATTTTGGCTGAAGTACCTGTCATCGTGACAGGGTAACTCATACAGAGTACAGGGTAGACCAAAATGTACCTTGATACTGCCACAAACTCGACCGCACTAAATCAATCCAAACAAACGCCAGTAATCTACGTTAAGGTCTTTCAAAATAAAAGGGAGGATAACCTTCAGGTGGATGAACTCCTACCGACAATATTTATCCTCATTTTTCAAATCTCTACTCAAAGCTAGGTAAACAACGAGCAGAACACTTCATAAAAAAACATTCAAATTTACTTACTAGTTGCTTATCTGCAACAAAATGTTTCATATTATATTCTACAAACGAACAAACTTTAAGGATTGACGGCTTTGGTCGGCGTGGTATGGCACCTGCAGCCGGAACAGTGTTGATCGAGCATGTTACAACTGCATTATTTTAAAGTCCCCGTTCGATAACTAGTCGACTGATTCTCAAGTTAACACTAGTCATCACCTTTTTCCTTCCTACATCAAGATGGCCCTTTTGTGAAATTTGGCTGCGACCTTACTGTGAACTTCTAACAACTAAATACGTCTAAAGCGGTTGTTTGTATTTGACTAAAACTACATTTTAGGAAACATGAAGGCAAGCTTTAGTCACTGCCATCTAAGCGACTGTGGCACTTGGAGTGACCAAAATGGCCTCGAGTCTCGCCAGAAACTTGCGACGTGCTTTGCACAGTACAACAATAAAATAAGCTTGATACCAGGTCTTCAGTTTGGAGCAATGGAAACGTCTGTCTCCAGGAGGCTGAACACAAAACCCGTGATAGTCCGTTTGGCTTTACAAACGAACGATGTGATTGAGTGTGGCATATCCTTTTGTTTTACATTCTACGTTTGGAGGAAACTGTGGATGGCATTTACAATGCCAAGAGAATTCAAGCGTAGAAAACAATAACTGAAACCACAAGTTTCTACTAAAGTCAACGTAACATTGTGCGAAATAGCAAACTCCACTTTCGTATACCTTCAAAAACTTTCGACCTAATCCACAGAAAAGTAGCACTGGAGCAACCAATTCGAAGTAATTTACGAATCTGATATCATCATTGATGTAACCAAAAGATGTGTAGCGCATGCGTAGCTTCAAACTTAATTAGCCTGTGGCACAGAGTAGCTGAATGTCGCACGCAAACGCTGCACTAGGAGTGAACACCTCGACATATGTGCGCAGCAACTCGACAGAGTGTTACAATTGTCGTAAACAGGAAAACTGTGCCACTACAATAAGATGCAGTCAATAAACAGGATGCATTGTATGCGCTACCACAAGCCAGTGCACATCACCATGAAGGCGCAATATGCCAGTATATAGCTGAGTGACACACCGGCACTGCTTGCCTAAATGGAAAGTTCTCACAGGTTACCTGTACACATCACACTGAAGTGCATAATGCTGCCCTATCAGTAAGCCTACGACACAAAACATGCTTTCCTTGAGGTACCTGCATATCGTCGAAACATAAGTTAGCGGCCCCTGCACAGTTCAAAGCAGACTTTACTCTAACCACATTTTATAAAAGCTGAACTCAAAGCTGAACAGCTCTCGCTGCAACCCTTTTCGAACGACTGTGATGATTCCAAAATAAAAGCCTGTTTAAGGTACCACATAACTTTCCAATAGGCACAACTGAAGGGTTAACGCTTTTAGCCACGTGCTGTGCTGCGCGCTGCATGTCGTCTGCGAAAAAAGCAACTTCGCTGCTCCGCTGATGACGCGCGACGAGCATCTGATGTTGCTGCTATCTTGTATGGATGGATGTCGTGGGTTGTACGCATTGCTTCATACAAATGCAAATCAGGCAATGTCCGCAGTGGTGCAAAGCATTCGAAACCAGTGCGCAAAGCTTAGTATGCCTGCTTAGTATGCGCATGAGTATGTACCATGCGCAAACGCAACTAGTATTTGTATGGGCAAGAGCAACTACTTAGGATGCGCAAGCGTAGTAAGTCGTTGACTGCTTGACTCCAGCCCCTTTTTTCATGTTAACTTCTTCACATGCAACTTTACACTTCAGGAATAATCGGTTTGCTTCGTCGTTCGATGGTCTCATAACGCCGAAACAAACACAGATTTTGTGGTGCAGCAAAGAGATCAGAGATTCTTTCGGTTGTTTGGTTAGTGTCAGTCAAAAACAATAAAAGCGTCTGTATGTAAATGGTTATCGGTGCTCGAAGGTTTGTTTACAGGTTGCACAAACGTATTCGCTTTACGTTCAGACACTGCAGCAACATTTGAATAGAGGTGCGAATTGCAGACCCGAAGCTGTTCTTGTACCTGCATTGAAATCAGGTCCGAGAGAGTGGCAAAAATCCAGGTGAGCGTGCTTGCACGGATATCCCAGAAAATTAGTCACACACCGAACTTTTCTTAATTTTGTTTAATGATTTGACCACATCTTAATTTGAAAATATCTAAGTATTTACAGTTTGTAATGGTTGTTATCGATAGTGCTAAATGATTTTATTTGTCAGGAATCGTTTTAACATCAGAAAAATTCCTCGTTTCAACTGGGATTTCAGCTCTTGAACTGAGCTGTTCAAATGGGTCTATTTCGCCTTGTCAAAAGATTCACCTTCCGTAATATTGATAATCCCAATATCTCACACATATTAATTGTTCGTTTTACAATTAAATGATAAAAATTATCAAGCGCATCTCCAAACCACGCTAAGGCATTGATTTACCATCACAAAAAACAAGTCAAAGTTGTTTTATTACACTTCCGTTTGTAATCGAGCAAACGTCGCCGACAATTATGCAAACTGTCGAATTGTGTGACTGGTTTACCTTTAATAAAGCAGCTAATCGAATCACGAAAACTCTACACAGGTCATTCCAGAACAAAGTGAAGAAACACAAATGAACGTGTTTTTCCGCTCAGTGCATTTGTGCAACACAACATATTTAGCCACTCATGTGACAATTCGCTCGAGACAAAGGAAAATCAGCCCTCTTTGTCCAGAGATGAATCCATGAAATCCTTTTGTTCATTTTTTAAATTAATGAGTTGAAGTTCTCGCTCAGCAGTTAGGTCCAATTAGCTGAAAACTTGACGCATCTCAAACTTGATTTGTTGGGCGAAACGGGTTTGAACATGGTTTATTCTCCACGTTTAACACATGGGCAAACAATATTTAATTTTGATTTTATTGTATATATTCTGGTTTTACTTTAACAAACTTATTTTGGTCGTCGTCAATTACCCACCAGCGATCACTCCACTTTGTACAGCTTCAGAGAAGCCTTTTTGGAAAAGTGGTGAGATGCTTCATAAAATGATATCCATTAAATATAATCATAGGATCAAAACACGCTCCAAGTTTAAGACAGTGTTTTTGAATGTTATCAAACTTTTGTAGCTGATTTGTTTTGTTTCTTTTTGTCTTTTTCAAAGATGCATCGGCATGCCCAAAATTATAGCCAATGTTTCTTCAGCTGATGAACCACGATCAAATGTCGTAACTCATGCAACGCTAGCATGCATATCTAACCATATTCATTTACAAACCTTCCAGCAAATAACTTCAGTTTGAGTAAACAACAGATGGCTTACACTATGAGGTTGAATCGTACTTGATGTGTGAAATAATATATACTGTATATATATACTATACTGTATACTGTATACACAATTAAATAGCAGTGTATTATTCACTAAACAAAGAGTTCTGTATTGTTCAGAAAACAATGCATCCGTATTTGTAGCAGTTATAGCCAACAACTGTTGAATTTATTAATCACAGTTAAATACATGAATTTCTTTAACAATGGTTCACAAATCTTTCGATATTTATTTTTGCCAGCAAAAAACTAGGGATGGCAAAGGTTGTGAAGATGAAATGAAAATTACTTCATATGAAATATTTAGGTCATAGTGTTCATTGTAATTACTCTTTTCAGCTAGATCTCCTGGGTCTTTTAAATCGCCTGCAAATGTAGATATCTCCTTAGTTCCATTTATATTCTCGTCACCAGACGTACGATTTTAATGCGTTCCAATATAGTGACTATGAGCATAGGTGTAGGAGAAGGCAAATTTTTGGGGGTGCGAAGGGTTTTTGTCCGAATTCTCCCAAACTTGAAAGAAAGCTCTGCATGTTATTTTGGGCGCCGTTGGGCGCCATTTTTCGTCATATTTTTAGGGGTTTGCTCAGATTTTCAGGGATTTTGTGAAAGTTTTCAGAGATTTTCCCAAGATTTTCACGGATTTTCTGTAATTTTTTTCAACTTAAAATCCTAATTGTGTTTTCTAAATACTATATGCATGTCACGATTAAAATATCACAAGTTTAATGAACCCAACGATCATGCATGCAGTCGTGATTCAAACAGTCCGACCGCCTCATGATTTCCCAAACCTATAGCGACATCAAGCGTGTTAATGAAAACGCTCCCTGGCAAATAACACAAACGGTTACGGGTGAAATGATCTTTAGCTTGCCTTGCGATACCTAGGAATTGTTGCAAATTATGCATCCAAGTAAATTACGAAAATTTCATTGGCTAGAAGAACGCTGGTTTGAAACCTCCAAGTCTATATCACGCGAAAATATGCACTTCAATTTAGTCCTTCAATATAACATGCAAAACGGTGTGAAGCGATAGGCCTATCATGTTTTTTTTCAATTTCTCAATTCATCTCAGCCAGCGTATGCAAGAAAGTTGTGATTTTGTATAATTTTCAGTTTTGTTGAAGTAATTGGCAATTACACAGATAACTATAAACCGGTCAATACACAGAAGATTGAACCTTTATTTAAATACCTATACTGGTAGCTTACTGTTTGTGGTTTTGTTTGAACTACAGGCTTGGTTTGTGCTAGCTTTGGAAGGGCCATATTTTTACTTTTGAAAATTCAAACACTGAATCAATTGTTGATTAGCGTTGTCCTCGGTAACTTTCCTGCATAAAGTTGTTTTTAAACTTTAGGAGGAAGAAATTACATTTTTGTGACCAGGTACGTTCACTACCCCGATTAAATCCAATTATTAGAAGTCATTATTTTGTTTGTTGACAACAATTAGACAAGCTTAATTTTAGTAGCTGCCGCATACAAATTTGATATAGTGACCTAATGCAAAGGGGTATGTCTGTACGGAAACATCAGCTATCCAAAGTTACATTCCTAGTTTAGAAACATTTCCAGGGGTTAGTCGGATAACATCAACATTTTTGTCGCTGCTGTATATTTTTCTCACTTTACAAGACTTTAAAGTGCTGCACTTGTCGCTTCAGAAGCAAGCGCTTTACATTTTTGCATTTCACTCGGTATTCGAAATCCATTCCCATCTTGTTTAGATGGAATACGTTTCACGCAACGATTGCCAAATTGCAAGACTATCAAATTGTAGTAATAAATGTCGCCCGAAACTCAGCTCAAAACAAGCCCAGGCCGACGACTGCGCTCGAGCTCTTCTTGTCCCAGCAGGTTCTGTAGCCACCGCTACGGTTCTATTATCATCATCATTATCAACGCAAAAGTCACAAAGCGAACATATAGGTTTATGTGCATTGCATTATGTAGCAAAAGCGTTGCACCAGACTTAATATACTTTTTCGTTAAATGTGCTAATACGTAATGTTATCAGTAAGTTTTAGAGCTCATATTTCTTTTTATTCTTAACTCAGCTTGCCACCATTTCCAAAGGTTTTGAGAAGTTTTTAGCCAACTGAAACGAACAGAAAAGCTTACCAAGTTCAATTGAGAAAATTACCCAAGAGCTACGAAGCAACATGAGTCCGGAAACAAGACCATCTTCATATATTTTTGATTTAAGTTTAAAAAGAAAAGGGTATTATTTTCTCAGCTGCTTGAATCATCGATAGATAGAATATAACCTTTTACGAACATTTGACCTTTGACTGTTCATCTGTTGAAGAAGCCTTTAATGTTTTAAAGAGATAATAGAATTTCAACGACATAATCGATTAAAATATATAGGTATCAGCAAAAGGCGACACGAAGCGGTTGCTGTGCAAGCTTTTGTGCGCTGCGTGCCGCGCCCGTGTTAAGCGTTTGCCCTGATAGCTTAAGAAACGGACGCTGAATAGGTGCGATGTTGATCGTGACAATATTGCGACACGCACCGTCGAAATAAGGAACTGTGGCTGTAAAAGAGAAACGTCATCGCGGCAATAAACAAACAACTGTAAACACCTGTGTATATGGTTTCGCTCACCATAAAGTAAACAACATAGGCGGACGCTGCGCGCCATTGTGCGACCGGTTGTCGTTTGGCGACCTTTACCGAAACGGGAGCGCCGTTTGTTTATCCAGCAACCCCAATGGGGGTGACGGAATGCCATATTTGGCTCTGCGGTAGGAGCGCCGAAAACAAGCTCTATAGAAACACAACTGGCCGCGATCAATAGAAAGGGCACGCAAACAGGTTTGTAAGTTGTTTAAGAAAGACCATTATTTATTTATAAACACAGGTTTTCATATGAAGAAAGCCTTATGTACCGAGCAAACAACCGCGTGGAGGTAATGAAATTACGGGCAATAGAGCTTGGCGCGCATTTATACAATCTCCGTAGCGAAGGCGACGGCAGCATGCAGGCTTTCAAATGTTTTGTATCACAGCGGCTGAATACGTACAAGGTACGTTCATTTTGTCACACGATTTTGTGTTACAGAAACGTGACGATGACTTAGCTGAAGAAAAATGGACATAACACTAGTTACATCGCTAAAAAACAAAAGTAACAGTGAATTTCGATTAAGAATGGTTTGTTATAAGCTTTGCGTAAGATTTTTAAGATTAGCCTACAAACTAAACGTCTACAAAAAATTTTTTAAATTTTGCTCTTCTGTGTTCACCTGATATTTTCACGATTTGTTTTATTTGGTCATTTCACTTACTCGTGAGAAGGGAATGCTGCGAACAGTAAAAGACACTTGCAGTCATCTGGTGGAGCTACGGCCTGTTTTGTTTAACAAAATTGTGAGAATTACTTCAGTTAAATGATTAAAACCATATGACAGCAAAAATAACAACATGACGAACTATAAAAGACACTTTCTCTCTGATTCAGCTCTTATCTGTCAAACAAACAGACTCTTCGTAGTGAGTCATTCAGCTTCATATGAGCTTCATCAAACCATAGATAGGCACTTCATTCTTCATGACTCAACGCAACTGCTGATGGGCATTTATTTGTTTATTTTCCTTTTCCCATGGGCCTGTGATAAACTTGATCTGAAGAAGTCACGCCTGTACAATCTGACTTGTAGGTGTAAAAATGTTTTACAATCATGATCACTCTGACAGTCCAACAGGGGTGTATTGCTAAAAAAAGAGGTGTGGGAACGGCGTTTACACACCAAATAAAAAGGAAGACTGCACCGAATAGTTCGAATAAAGTCAGCATTGCCTACAAGAATTTCCATACTGGATCTTTCTGTTTCAATGTAGACTTTTGACTAGCAGTGCGAATCTGCGTGTTGCTAGCACATCTGTGAGATCGCAGCCATATTTTAATGTAATCTAGTGCAAAAAGGTGTGGGAACGCGTTCCCACCCCCCTACGCCCCTGCACTCTAACGCATGACATACAAGAAGTTACTGGCTGTGGAAGAACCCTCTTTACACAGTGTTTCATAGTAAGATTCTTAGAGCTTGAACTATTACACAACAGTTGGTTTGATGCGAAGTTAGTCACACTTTAACAAAACGACACCTTGATAGTTGATCGATCGGAGAAGTGCTAAAGTTATTTATATCAACATAAGCTATTTATAACCGTAATCTGTCCTATCGCTGTTATGCTACATATCGTAGACGACTTTACGAAAGCAGGTTTGGTGAGAAGAAAGAAGTACAGAGGTAGTGCAAAGGTAACGCCAACTGCAGTAAGATGAAGAACATGTCCATAAAAAATTAACTTCACCCAGCACAAACAAATCGATACGCTGAGGTTCCCGCAAAAGTTGAAGAAAAATGCAAACTGTAATTCACAAAGTGTCGTTAATGAAATTGAAACAAAAACTAAGTAAAGCGTACAAAAAATTTAAGTTTCGATACCTTCAACCTCTGCAGTTTTTATCAGTTTTGCCAAATTTGAATAGTACTAGCATTTTGCAGCCTTCCAGTTTATTGATGACGAAACTCTGTAAGGTCCTAGTCACTGCCACATGTTTTGGGAGGAAAAAAACGTAAGACCTTAGAACAGCTTTTTGCGTCTCGTATATTAAAGCCTCTCCTGCGGTTACTTCTGCAGCGTTAAAACAGTAAAGAACAGATATCTTCCCTACAATATGGCACCACTGGCTGGTTTCAAACATATTAATATTTCCACTCAGACATGGAACGAGGGTGGTAAAACTTCTTTGCCAGCAAGATTCATCCTTTTTTGTAAACAAACTCGGCTGATCATAAGCGAGTTTTAGTCTCAAAATTGAGAGCTCGTTGTTGCTAGATTCTGAAGAAAGTCGCTGCGTGCTTGCCTTCATCAGTTTTTCAAAAGCCTGAACTATCATGCTTCCGAGTTGCCCTAAACTGTTCAGCGCACCTGCGTGTGATCAATTTGAAGCAAACGAACCACGAATCTACTACGTCTGTTTTAGAAGAAATTTCTGCAAAACCTCAACGAAAAAGGTTTGTACAACCTACCTTCTTGCTGTGTTTTTCTACACACATCCGGACACAGCCACTACACCACCGGAGAATAACCTTTAGGGAGTGTTTCCCTTTCTGCAACGTTGAGACTGTCTAGTTGCGTCCTGCAACAGGGGCGCGATTAGCACACCCGACGTCTTTCCGTGTAAACGGAAAATCAGGGCAACATACACGCAGATGCTGCGCGCTGGCTTGCGTTTTGTTTGTTCTCGGTACGGTCGCGCGAACGATAGGGCGCGTCGAAATTTCCAAAGAGTGTTGTAACAGCGATGACATGTCAGTTCTCGGCCAGACTGCCAGCAGAGCTGATAGGGGCTCGTCGGACGTTTAACAGAGACGAACCTCGCGTTCAAGTTGTATTTTTCGCCTGCCAGTGTCGGCAGTTGACAAACAAACACGCATCGAGTGGATTCCACTTGTCGTCGACAGCCAGCGCGTTTACCGTCAAAAACAGCGGAATGATAACGTAGCGTTCACAGCAAACAACAAGATGAAACCTGCGTCCTGGCAGACTAAGAAACAAAAGTATCATGGAGAAAGGAATAGGCGCAGCGGGCACTAGCAAAAGATGTGAAGCAGCTTGAGGCTCGCAGAATTTTATGCAATGTTCACTAAGCGATAAGAAACTTGTATAACTTCGATAGATATGGTATTCACATCAAGTAGCATTACTTATATTTTTTACAGATAAACTAATAACTTTTGCCCATCATTTTTGATGGTTTTTCTCGCTCGGTCGCTATGCAAACAATCTGAATTCAGCACATAGCACACATCTCCAAAATGTTTTCTGGAAATAAATCTGTGCTTTAAATGATGCAATATCTTAGGGCTCTTCATCATGTTTCACTGAAGGATGACAGTGACATTCGGAGACAAGTGAACAAGCTCACATGCACCTTCACTCGGTACTCAACTATAGTAAAAAGGCTTTGTTTCGTATCTGTTGCATGCCAATGTATGTCTGCCAAGTGTGGAACAAGTATACACAGTCTGGTATTAAACGATTGCGCGCAGTTTACATTTTAACAACGCCTAACGAGTTTTGCATTGCACCCCCAAAACTTCTTTGTGCTCCCCCAAATTTTGTTGTGTCCAGAAAAATGTGTTCTGAACCTATAATAATAACAAAAAGCTTTCCCTCTAAAAATGTAATTTGCCCCCTAGACTGAAAACCTGCTACGAGCTTGAGTGCTCGTCAGCATCAAGTTAATACAACGAGACCAAGTGTCCAGTAACGTACTGAGTGCAATGTCGTTTACTGCAGTTGTCACAGGTTTGCATTCGCCAGACGTGCTAAATCACATTCACACATTTTTGAGACAGCACATTTCTACATTAAGAAATATCCTGGTAGGCCGGTTCACAAGCAAATAATTTTGTATGCTCTGGTTGAGTACGTTCATAACCTAATGCATTCGCAGAAGTTGGGAAATCCCTATCTGCAAAGATAAAGTCATTCCCTGTCGCTTGCAGACATTTTTGTAAACGTATCAATTCAAAGAATTCATTGTTTCTTGCTCCTACTGATGCAAATGAAATCCAACTTCTCATTAAAAACCTTAAAATAAAATCGAACAATTCTCCCAATGACATCCCTCCAATTTGAAAAAATAGCTAGTTGCATTATCTCAGAATGACTTTCCAATTTCTTCAACAATTGTGTGCTGTAGGTAAGTGAATTCCCAGAATCCTGAAAAATTGCCCATACCACACCAACCTCTATAGTTCGTAACCCAAGTTCTTCATCTGAAAATACCAGTATCTGTTCTCCCAGTATTGTCAAAGTTATTTGAAAATATCATTGATCACAGAGTTTACTCTTGTTTGACTGAACACTATCTAACTGATAAAAGACAATACAGTAAGATTTTTGAGAAAATCACTCAATTGAATTAGCCATCACAAACATTTATGATAAACCACTCAATAACTTTGACAATAAATTAATAACCTACTCTTTATTTTTGGGCTTAATGAAGGCTTTTGACTGCTGTGACCATGAAATTTAACTTGCTGAACTCTTTCACTGTGGTATAAGAGGGAATCCACATACACTATTCTCAAGTTATTTGCATAACACTGTAGAAGGCAATGTACCAAAAACAAGGAATTTAAAAACTTCATACGAAAAGGTATCTTCTGAACCCTCTCAAGGTCCTCTCCACTGGCCTTTACTTTTCCTTTTTTACATCAATGATATCACTTAAGCTTACTCTTTCATATTATCTTATTTCAGGGGCCGATCCAGGGGGGCAATAGCTCCAATCGCCCCCTAAAATCTACAAAAGTAACTTTATTCACCATAATTTTTTACAATTCGGAAAACAACATTGGCCATACAAGGCCTTTGTGTCGTTCATTGTTTTATCACAGCAGTCTTGTAAACTTTACGTGTAAAGTATACTTCATCTCTCGTACAGTAGCAAAACCGTTATGAGACTTGACTACCAAAATCGCCCTCCTTAAACTTACTGGCTGGATCCGCCCATGCCTTATTTGTTGATGATATTAATTTTGGTATGTCCAATCCTTGTTTCAATGTTATTCAAACAACTGTCAACCTTGAACTATGTAAAATTCACCACTGGATGAGAGCCTACAAACTTTCTCTTTAATTACAGTAAGACTGACTTTATGTTATTAATTTCCGCAAATCATAATCCTACTTCATTAAATTGCCAACAGTACTACTGCAACTTTATACTGCTGGGCTAACTTACACTTACAAATTTAAAAAACACAGCACAGTTTTTAAAGCATTGCATGGACTTGTTTTTCATATCTATTGAGACATCTTTCAAATTTCAGATCAAGCATAGTTAATTTTCTCGCTAATTATTTTCGCTTGTGCATTAAAAGTAATTGCTTTTCACTGAATTGCGAGTGTTGCAGTCATAAATCTTGTTTGCTTTCTTGAAGCTACTTTAACAAAGCGTCTATATAAAACATTGGGCGCACCGCACCAAACTACTTATGTAATACTGGAAGTATGAACATATGTTAAATTATAGCATTGTAAGGGTATGCTGATGTGCATATTTTATCTGTAATATGGTCTTAGCAGTTCAGTAAACTGTCGACTGGGACACCTAAATATTGAATATTTAATGCATTCGTTTCTAGAAAATAAGTTGCTTTTTATCTTCACATGTAACTCTTTCTGTAAATTTTGTTTAGTTGGAACCACAAACCCCGTCTTGTAGTTCACCATCAGCATATTTATTTTCAATCAGTTAACAATTTCTGTTAGTTCATCCTTTACCTTGTCATTTGCAACTTGTCAAAAATTGAATCAGAAGTTAGGTTTGCATTACCTGCATGAAGTCGCACAGGAAACATTATTGCTGAAGGCAAATCACTTATGTAGATTAGAAATAAAAAGTGGGCCTATTGTTGAAACCTGGAGAATTCCATAAGGTCGAAAAATATGGAGCACGTAATTTTACCTCTATGGAAATCTTCAGCAAATGATTACAAATATCAGAAAGTGCATGGAAAACACTAGAGAAAAGAACACGACAGCGGTAAAATTAGCAAGCGACGGAAACTGAAGAAACACATCACCCTTTCCATGAAAATAAAATGAAGTAAGTGACAGAAAAAAATAAAACAATTTTTATTCATAACATGATATATTGTTGCTGCTTTGAAACCAATTTCCGCGTCGGGCGTGGACATTTGTTGAAATTTCAGCATTTTTCTGCTTTCCCACTTTGTTTTAACGCCGTGTTCAAAAGCAGGCTTGATTAAAACGTTTTTGTAAGTTTGTTTTTCTTTGTTAATGCCTAACTTGTGAAAATTCGTGTTTTGGGAAGTTTCTTCAAGTTTAAAACACGTGAACCAACAATTATACAGACTTTATCCTATATTTTATGGCCAAATTTCTTACCATTTCAATTTCTGGCTAGGGCCATGTAGAAATACTTGAACAGGTGAAAAAATTATTTGCCAACCTGTGTCATGTGTTGCATGACGATGAATATATTTGAGAAGGAAATGTCATAATTTTATTGTCGATTCCTTTCTCTCACTTTTCCAAGTCAAACAAGTGTCAGGATTTTATTAAATACTTGATTCGGATAGCATTACAGTAAATAGACTATCGTGATTCGCAAGTAGCTTATGTAGTCTCGGATACAGACTCGATTCTTTTATTGGTAATGTACAATTCGCGCTTATGCAAACACTTTGTAATGAAGTATAGGGGGCAAAACGCTCCACCCTGTAGTTGCTAGGGTCAACCAAAACCGTGCATTGAATAAGACGGACGTGGTCATACATGCTTGTGACCTTTTAAGTGTTCTAACAAAGTTTGCTTTTTCCCAAAGCAATCGCAAAATTTTATAGCAAACAAAAGTAAAAATCCATATCATTTTCGCCTGGTTCTACTCAAGCACTCACTTCAGTGAAATTTCACCTCTTGCATATATATGTAACACCCTTGCTTTCGCGTTAAGGGACGTGCTGGTGATGCATAAGGATTCACAAGATTTTTGCCCTACACACAGGTTATTCTCACAACAAGCAATAATCTTGTTAAAAACCTGAAGTTTTTTTGTTGCACAATTGGTCGATTTCCTGGAATTACACTATTTGCGTAATATGTTTTTATCCATATATTTTCAACACGAATTTCTGACAAGGTAGTGAACCAAAAAACTTTTAGATTTGGTAAAAAATATTTGTTGATGACTTCAAAAAAATTTTTACCCAACAAATATAATTTTTGACCAAACACAGCGCACTTTTGAATTGTTCTGGGAAGGTAGATGAAAGCGAGTGTTACCTGTTGGGCTTAGACAGTTTGAGATGTTCTCCGCAATTAGGACCGTAACTAGGGTGGAGCACGGGGGGCTTCGCCCCCCTGTAAAGTTTTCGCACCCTTGCAATACTGTGTTGGACATAGTTCAAAATTATTGGGCATAGTTTAAAAAAATTGCTCCCCTCTCAGAAAACTCTTCGCACCCCTGGTGTCCCAAGCTGGTTGCGGGCTTTTGACCGTAATGCAAATAAGTTTTATTCCCTTCAGTTCGTTTCATTTTGCAATGAAAAGTTATTTCTGCTTTATCTTATTAAGAGGAATACCTTTTTGGTTAGCTCGTTATTAAAGTTGCGTCAAATTGCAAGCTCGAGATGGCTGTTTTCAACTTGTGGCTCAGAAAGAACAATTTTGTCCCTTCAGATTGTTCGTGAATTTGACAACGAATAAAAGTCCAAATCTTGCGGATTCAGATTAGTCTAACTTGGGACTAGAAGTTGCGTCTTGCGACTGTATTTTAATTAACACGTTCAGTTAAAACTAAGTTTGTAATCAGTAATATCAGAAGTGGCCTCCCTCCGTGAAAAATGCAAGTCATGTGATTCCAATTTCGCCCAAATTTTGTGTTTACTCACCGACTTAGGAAACACTTGCGTTTAAACTGCTTCCGATACAAATCTTGAATTGATTGTTATCATCTGAAATTTAAATAACCAAAGGCTCTTTCCTAATGAGATTTTATTTGTGCCAAATATACAATGCTGTAGTTAGAAACGCCACTAATGATTTGATAGCGCAAACATATTACATGTTCACTCAGGGATGAATGTTTGTAGCACCTTGGTCATTTCCATGCACACTGCCTATCAGTTATCACCTGGTATCACTCTTAGGTTCATTTTGTAGAGCGAAAAGTGAATTAGAAGAATTGGCTAGCTGATTAAATATGAGCCGATGACGCCCACTTAGGTGAAATATATGCTTCTTTAGATCTGAGTGTCTCATTCTTTGCTGGGAAAGGATTCCTTTCAAAAGGCAGTGTAAAGTGAGTAAATCGTCAATATTCTCCGTCATCAAATGATAGTTGTACATACTGTTGGTGAACACGCTTTTTTCATGAAATGCAAATTTTTGTTAATGTACAGGTCATCTGGCATTCTTGCTAAATTCGCATTCCACAAATGTCACCAACCTGGATTTGCTTCTTGACCCGAAATCTTACAAACACTACCCTGATTCTGCTAAATTTTCCATCACTGGGGTGCTGTTTTTTTCACTGAAACATTTCGGTCATTTTTTTCTGACATTTTGGTCACTGAAAAATTTCGGTCATTTGTATTAAAACCCGCCATAAAGGTGGTTTTTAGCCTATATTTTCAAACATTCTGACCGAAATAACTTACTTGTTTTCGGTCATTTCAAAAACGTTTCGGTCTATGACCAAAAAAATCCAGCTGGAGGGCCAGATATCCTGCCTCGAATGTTTATGGATCCAGCTGATGTCAAATACTGACATCATTAAGATGACATTTACAATTAGCTTGAAGTTGCTATTTCTTTAGGTAATTTTGATGTTAATGAGACAAATGATCTAAAAAGCTTTTGTTTCACTAAATTATGAACTGCGTCACCAAACCTTTAAATGATTGAAGTTACAGCAAAGACAACGAAATCTTTGGGGATACAAGTGAAATTGTACAAACGCTTTGAAACAGATTGAAAACCCAAGCGTACCACAAAAATTTATTTTATTTGGGTTCCCGCACACTGAAAAAAGGTTACGATATCCAACAAATACTTTTTGGCGTTTATTATTCATTACTCTACTTTCTTGTCTTGATGTATGTGACTGTTCATTGCAACATCCAACACAAATGTTGAACAGACGCAGACTTGGCGTTAGCATTGGAAAACTAGACGGCAGCCATAACGACCGGTTTAGGCTGCAAGCAATCACAGTTTGTAACATGGCTTGCGTCCTCTGAACACCGGTAACTTTCATGTAGTGTTTGAAAAAGCAGTTGATTTTTTCATCTGGTACTGTTCAGTGTACGATCAGCAAATTTTTGCTCCTCAACCTTGCGCCGTTGGTGATACGCCATTTATTTACTCGCGAACAATGGAAGCGCAACGGCGCGTCCGCATCAAACGCGAGGTGATTTCTCGGTCGAACGTTGGGACAATTGCCTGACGCGATGGTTCCGCCCAAGGTCAAATATGAGTCGCGCGATTTCCTCTTTGCCACATCAGCTCTTGTTCGCTCATCGCCTTCGTCACAAACGAGCGCCGCGCAACATCGCGCGTGCACATGTCACACAAAAACTGATATCGCGATTCGCACGTTTCGGGATCACGCCGGAACAGGCGATCTTCAATACATGGACCTGCGCCGCGAGCTTTTCGTCGATCATGAAACGCCCGTGTTTATCTCAAGTAATCCAGTACAATCGCCCGCCAACGCCCCACCCGCACTAAACAAAAACAATGCAAACAAGACTGAAAAGGCCGCAGTGGGGCGCGCTGGGACAGGGTAAATACGAGCGAGCAAATAATGCGCGTCGCGCACAATCACCCGTCGAGTGACGAGAAAATTTGGCGATTTCCGACAATGGAGCGACCACGATAAGGGAATGCGTATTGTGCTATAAATATGCGAAAAACATTGCTCGATGAAGCGCAGCGCCACAGCGGACCGCATTACCACCTCGCGAGCGATGAAAAACGATAAAATTATATTTGCTCTTCAGTTCAGTTGCCGGCGACATTGTCCTCGACGCGCAGCTTGCGCCATCAGCCACGTTTTGTTTGTTTTCAATTTTCATCAAAGGCTTCAATAAAGTCGCGCCGACGATTAATCACGAAGGTACAAGCGCGCGAAGATGCGATTACGCTTCCCGATCACTGCGAGAACGTCTACATGACAGTCGCCTTGTGCTGTCCTAATGAAGCCGACGGCAAAAGCAGCGCCAGAAGAACACGACACAAAAGTCGGACCAACTCCTCGCGGCAACGAGTAATTGCAGCGCACACCGCGTTGGTGGAGGCAGCGTTTTTCGCGCTCGTGAGCAGAATGCGCACGTGACATGCATCGGAACAAGCACGGAATTTGCGATACGCCCGCAATTGGGAATTATGCCGCAAGAGCACGGGAAGGCCTCCTTCAGGGACGAGTGAAAGCCCTCTTTCTCCGAAAAATTTGCAACTGTCTTGGTTGCAGATGCTGGCTGTGACAGGTTTTTCGTGCTGAGTGGTTGACGATTGCCTGATATTTTGCGGATCTTAAGTTCATTCTTCATAAAAATAAGTGAAGATCGGAAAAATAAAGGTCATCTACTTCTTCGTGATATCGCTCAAAACAGTTAGCCTTGCACATTTTTGAGAAGACCATCTCCAGTTTATTCAAGTTGTAACCGTTCAGTTTCACAAATCCCGCTCGCCTACCTGCCCTGATTTTTTTACATTGCTCTGAAAAACATCATTCTTTGCCCTGAATGCACTCATGTCGTGATTCGTTTGCTTTTCACGAACTCCGCAGTGATCAAGAATGCTGCAACCGGACTGTCCATCTCTGACGCGCACCAACCACATCGCCTAAAAGACAAACATGGGCGAACCTACAAATGACACATCGTAGTTTTTGGTACAAGCAACTTGTCAATCTGAAGAACGAGCAACAACAATTGAGTAAACAATTGTGAACGGTTGTGCCGCACCCAGACGACGTGATTGGTCAACAGGCAGAAGCGTGCCTGCGGTGTGCTAGAAATACTGAGAGTATTGGATGTTATTTGTCACCAATTCCGCGTCTGAGAAACAAAGTTTGCAATATCAAATTTCTTAAGATTTACGAAAGTTTCGGTCACAGTGGTGGTCCGAGTTTCGACCCCTGCGTTTACTTAACGTCAAAGTGTGCAAAATATGTATGTGAAAAATTCTGGACACGTGTTATTTACCGTTTTTTTAAATTCCATTATTATACGTTGTCGTACAGTGCACGAATGCCACGTTCACTGATGAAGAGGTTCAGGAGCTTAATACACGTCATATTAACTGAAAAACGAAAAAGGAGTGGTTAAAAAACATTTTCCTGGCAGGGTTTTGGCTCAAACACCTGCGGGATAGGACTATCGTGTAGCTCTTCACTGCCACCTGACGATCAAACGATAACTCTTTTTTGTAGTGAAAATGGCAAACACTGTCAGGTTTCCAACGAACCCACTGGCCAAATTGCATGAAAGAATTGCCAGCTTCCTTCGATCGACCGCAGCTTCTCCGGTGTGGCAAGCGTTGAATTTCACATGTCTTTATTTTAGGGTCAATCGGTGGACTTCTGGCTGGTGTCTCTTGACCTGTACGTGATGCCGCTGGTCTTCAAATCATTCACTATGCTGGATTTTAATCTTCCCGTGACGCTGATTGCGTAACATCCTGGCTTGAACTTGCCTGTAAATACAATTTAAGCCAGAATTTCAAACGTCTGTGTATGCAAGTGCGTGGGTCAAGTTTTGTATTAAACTTTTAATGAAGTGACATGCCTTTACAAAAATCTACCTTAAAAGCATCGCGGGATGAATTGTTTATTGCCACCTACGCAGCAAAAGAAAAGTTTATTCTACTCCGAAGTGGCATAAAAACTAATTTTAATGTCAGAATCTAAAACACTGAGCTCCTCAAAGGAGTCAAATGAGATCGTAGACGTTAATCCAAAACACACTGCAAACCCACTTACAAACGCGTGGACAAATTCTTCTGACATTTCTCAGACCTGGCTCCAGCTCTTCCGTTGACTGGCTTAAGCCTTGAGCATTACGTTATGCAAAACCTTGCATCTCACACACACCCCGCTAAAAAGCTGCAAACAACTAACTTTTATCGCCTTTGTACTTCGCGCACAAATTCGCAACAAAATTGCAAATGATTCAATGCACATGTTGTTTTGGACTTGAAAACCTTGCAAGGTGCCTATGACCTCAATTTTTTATACCTAGCAAAGCGTGTTATCCAAAACGCCATGCTGCAACTGTTTTGTCACGAAAGCAAATCCTACCGCCCACAACTCCGGTGCATTTGCAAGATGTGGGAATAATGAAGACGTGCGTGAATTCATTTTTTAACGCTGGGACCGGTAGGTTGGCTGTGGAGTATTGAAACATGACTTGAAGTACTTCTTGCAACCATATGCTTACGTCAAAACGTTTGAAACAGAAATCGCTGTGCGACACAGTTTAGGGCTGTGTCAACACGACACGTCTAACCCTACCACCTTAAAAAGAAATCAACTGAGTCGGGTACATTTACTTAGTGTAAGGTTTTTATTTTTTTCTCAGCCTTAGAGATCCTGTATCATGTAAAGAAAATGCAAGCACTTAATTGACACCAGGTGGCTCCACCAAAATGAAGCATCTTGCTTCAACTGAAAACCAGTCATCATTAAACCACCTAATAAAAACTCTCATGAACAAACAACCATGGAATGAAGTATTGGCTATTTTTATAATTGTCATCTCAGAAAAAGTTTTATAAACTCAGTCAACAATATGGTAGCATCTTCACAGAACTTCCAACAGAATTACATATTGCAATACAGCAGTCAAATAACGACATTGGTAGGTAGAATATACTTGATTCACTTCACAACAATAACTTTGCAAAAGCGCACACTCGCACAAATATTACCTATTCGCTGCCATTTTGCTACCCAACTATCGTCTGGGCTCATCATCGCGATCATGCTGCAAAGCAGTGAAATGGAAAGTTAGTCAAAACAAACAGCATAAAATCGCAGTGCTGTGAAAGAAAGCGAATACTCATAACCAGAGTTGCGGAATCGGAGTCGCAAGGAGTCGGAGGTTTTTGGGTGAAGTCGGATTCCTAAGAACACTAGGAGTCGCAGTCAAATTTTTTATCCGACTCCGACAGTCCAACTGAATCGTTTCTTTACATCGCACTCCTAAGTAAGAAGTCCTAACTTGTGCCTGTTGAAATGGTACAATTTTTTTGAAACTTTTATTCAAACAAAATTCTTGCTGTGCACCACGATTCTGCGTTATCGGAAAACCAACAATAGCTGCAAGCATACTGTCCATACGTACGTAATGCGAATGAATGTGTTGCTTTAGTCAGTAATACAGTGTGAGTTGTGTAAGCATAGGCATTATTAACATTACAAGCTAAAAGAAACTTTAAGTGCGTTATGTTTCTGTTCAGAAAATTTAAAAAATATCAAATAGAATAATTTTTAAAATTTATCAATTAAAAAAATAGCAAGTTCTGAAGATAGCTACTCGCTCCCGTTATATACCATTTAAAGGTTTCTCGACTATAGTTCATATGTTAATGCTGTTACTGCTTAATTCATTCACATTGCAGTAGCTACTTGTAGTGGTATTTTGATGTTAGTGAGGATGAATTTTTACGATTAGTAAATATTATTTAAATATAGATTAATTCAAAGCCTTAACTCATGTATCTAGCTCAGGTTGTTTTAAAAGGCGTTTTAATTATCATCAGGTCCCTAAAATCAGAGAAAATCGGGTTCCTAGAATCAGATAAATCAAGTCCCAACAGATCCATACCTGGTACCTAACATTTTCCTCAAAAAAAACTGATCTAGCGACAATAATAAAACGTTCATTTTAAAAACAATTTCAGCTGGCTTCTTTGCCACTGTTGACAGCCAAACTTCATTCACGTTATGTTAAGGAGTTGGAGATTTTGGAAAGGTCGGAAAATTTTGGAACCTAAGAGTCGGAGTTGGACATCTTATCTCTGACTCCACAAGCCTGCTCATAACAAGTATACATATTTTCAAAAGTTATAGTCAAGCTGTAAGAAATACAAAAAATTGGAAGATATCAGCTCGTATCAAAAATAGGCTTTTGTTTCATTACAGAGTTGCATCTGCTAAACAGCTTTCAGGGAATAACACTTGTTTAACTTCCCCTTTGCAACAAACATACATTGTTCCTACTAACTGCAGAAGCTTTTAGAAACAGCAAGTGGTATTGGCTGTTTACATACAACCATGCCATAATGAAGTTAAAAAAAACAATATGAAAACTTTCTTCCAGTATTATAAGGTGTGTGATTCAATTTTATTTCATTTATGCACAGGATTTGGCTTAGACTCATGGTCCATAACACAGATGTTTGTAAAAGAACACAACAACACAAAAATAAGTTTCAATCATAACACATCACAGGGCAGGTGTTACTTGGTTATGTTCAGGCAGTTCTCCAAAGAAACAATCTCTGAAACAACACACCAGCAAGTAATGCATTCATTCACCATACAGAAGAGTGACATAGTGGGAGAAAAATAAAGACTTGCGGAAAGCATCAGACATTTGAAGGGAGCAGATGAAATAGTTAAACAAAGATGCACATCACTACACAAATGGACTTAAACTTAAACCATTTCTAATCAATGCATTAAATGTCTTGTCCAAATAGGTAACTTGACACTTTATGGAAAATAATCACATTTTTGGGGTTGTGATGCAAAATGTGATATATATGTGTTGTTGTAGGTAGCGTGGAGGCATTGAATGCCAGATTGTACACACTTGTTCCACGATTGGCAGCAGGCATACACCAGGATGCAGCATCCACAAAATAAAGCAGTTTTCACTGAAATTCTGCCCTAGGCAAGGGTGTCTCTGAGCTGTTCGTTACACATAAAGTTATATAATTAGTCTCTGAATGTGACTGTCATCCTTCAGTGAGGTATGATGTAGTACACAAAGATGTTTGACTTGTTAAGCAAATTTAACACACACACCAATTTGAGAAATATCTGGTGCTGCAAATTTGTTAAAAATTGGTGTGTGTGTTAAATTTGCTTGAAATTTTTGATGAAACTTACTCTGAATGTCTTCTGCAGTGAAAATAATTGCGCATTCAGTAACACATTCATGACAAATATTTAAAAGCTGTTGCAGATCACCACTGCTGGGGGCAAACAAAACAAATGTGATTAATAAACTCTGAAAAAAATCCACAAATAAGAAATTGCTTGCTCTTTGCAAACAGTTTCATTAACACTGAAAAATCCTTGAAGAAAATATACAGAAGAGTGACATCTTTGTAAACAATTTCAGCAGTATCTGATGGAAATGCACACTGACAAATATTATCATATTCTAGATGAAAATCGTGATATCAATCAGTTGAGTTGAACATCACAGATTTCAGTTTAAGAAGGAAGCTCTTACAAACTTGTAAAACCATGAATGTCTTCACAGAATACCTCTGATTTCTGAATGTCTTTGTATTAACTGCTACCATAGTTTAATAAACTCTTTAAGAAAAGCAAAGTTAAATTTATTTTTTCAAGTACGATGATTACATTATATATACATATATATACATCTAAAGACACCATGCAATGCAGTCAAAATTCTAAATTTCATACAGGTCTTATTTATCACTGTCCTCTGCAGTGCTATTCCATGTAGATTGTCTGATTTGGTTGCACACATAAGAGTTCAGCAAATAAAGCTCAAAACTTACCCATCAAATGAAGAGCTGGTGCAGTCATAGACCTTTTCCTTGTTGCCTCGCATGGCCAAAAACTCTTCACAGTTGTCACAACCATCATACTCAAATTGGTCAATTGTCTGATCCATGCAACAGAAATAAATATAAGCTCAAGAATACATTTTAGCAGCAATGGTTTTCTCACGAAAACAAGCTTGAACTAAGAAAAATGAGAATGCTTTAAGCAAAATTATTCATCTTTTGCAAAAATTCAAAGATAACAAAATTTTTCCTGCTTCACACAATCAACTTATGTTTATGGCTGTGCAATCGTTAACTTTAAAACCCATTCTTTGCAAGCATGATACTGTTATTCTCTTAGTTTTAGATCATGAATTGTAGTTCGCAAAGATTTTTGACCTGAACAGAGTTGGCTCTCTTCACGCAGTTGAAAATTCTAGAAGGGTGTGTATGATGACAACCACATGCACAGTTAGATTCAAAAAGGTGTAGTGAAATTCTGTTTTTTTCCAGTCACAGACCAGAATGTTTGAAAATATAGGCTAAAAAGCACTGTTACAGCAAGTTTTATTACAACTATGAGACAAATGACCGAAATGTTTCAGTGACCAAAATGTCTGAGCAAAAAAAAACAAGTGAAATTTGATAAAATTATTTGGAAAAAGTATATTTACTTGCCTTACGAAATAATCTCGCACCTGTGGTATGCACATCAACTGTAAATCTTGAATGTGCACAAATAGTCAAATGTACCAGGGCAAGAACAAAAGCACTCTCTTTAACCTTTCCTGTGCTTTCAAAATGCGTGACCAGTAAGATTAGTAAGATTTAGAAGCAATTGCATTTGTAATTGTAACTGTCCCATTCACTGATTTATTTGTCTTGAGAACAAGTCCAAATGCTGGTGAAAAGAATGTGATAGTGATAGTAACATTTAAAAATTTATATGAAGCAATACATACAGCATAGCTCCAACATGAAAGTTGGCATTAATGAAGTTATTTACCAGCACTGACATGTTTGTGGTGTGAAATTTACCACAAGTTTGTCTGCAGCAAGATTGGAAAAGGCATTGGATAAATTATATTATTTTTATTTATTTGTGCAAGAGCTGGCAACAGTACCAAAAAAATAACTTAAATAATCATTATACAGCAGTCAGGTTGAGTTTTTTGGCGGGGCTTGAAAAAATGTAAATTTCCCAGGAAGCTTGTTGAAATTTACTGTGGGCCGCAAGTTGAAGACAATCGCCCCTTTATGACATTACAAAAGGAATTTGTTTTCTTGAAAAGGTTGCAGTCAAGAGCCTTAATTGTCACGGCGTTCACATAGATCAACCTGGATTGATTCAGCTAACGAGCATAGGTTCACATTCAACGCATAAACAGTTGCATCGACACAATGTACCATGCTACCGCTCAGTACGCAAAATGAGAGATACTGAAGGATTACAAAACCGATGGAAACGGCAAATCTTTGCCGCAAAGTGGCAAATTCTCGTGCCTAATCCTTGTTTAACACGCTTCTAAAATTGGTATTTTGTGGGCACTATTCAATTGACAAGGAATTTTTTTACTACATTAGAGTTTCTGATAATTTATTTAAGTAATATATGGACTGCTTACATGAAGCTTCACAACAATCGCCGGCATTTGGAAAAGTGTAACACGGTTTCTAACGACCAACCAAATCGTAGTTTGTAGACCATTGAGAGACTTCCAGACACCAAACTAAATATATCCTATGGATAATAAATTTTAATAATCTCTAACGCATGTGCTGTGGCAGGATTGTACGTAACTCGCACAGAAGGGTTGAGCAATTCCTACTCTCAAGTCATGTCACAGCATGCCTGCACAGTATAAGCCAGTGGTTTTAACTTTTCACTTAAGGGAGCCAAATCCAGATCTTCGACTTTGTGAAAGAGTCACACTAAAATAAATTTAACGCAAGTCAACTCACACGTTTTGTACTATTGCAGATGGAAGTCTGTTACACAAAATATTAGAGGTTTTATTCATAGGCATAGCCAGGGGGGCCTATGGGGCCATCCTCCCCCCTAAATTTTAGAACATAGTCGTTTTGTGCTTGGAGAGGTGGTATCCCAAACAAATTGCTTTTAACAATTTGGCCCCCAATTTTTTTGGTCCCCAACAAACTTTTGGGCTGGTTACACTACTGGTTTTATTGAAAGACTGCTGAGAGCCCCGCAAAAAGTGCTTGGGAGTCACATGCGTCTTTTAGAAAAGTGGTTTTAATTTGCTAGTGGTGCAGCATTTTAAGTTATTGTGGCGTCATGTTTCAAACATTCATTGTTGCGGTCAGTTCGATGGTGGCGAAATCGGTTTTCAACCCATCCGACCTGTAGAACAAAATTCAGACATTGTTAAAAGTTTCTGTTGCGTGAGTGTTCTACACATGCATTTTTGGGTGCAAGTGCGCAGTTACCAGAGTGAGCTTGTTGTGAGTGGATGCTGGTTTGAGCGCAAGTTGAGCATTTTTGAATGGCACTACATTCCGGAATGGCATTCTGAGTGCAAATTCCTATTGGTAACCCAGTAAGGCAACCACTAACCAAAGCAGTCGTACAGACAAATATTAACACTTCAATCGCCGCTTGTCTGGAAAGCTGCAAAGGCGCAGAATGCCGGCCCACGATATATTCGTGGCTGGTGTATGATATACTCGTACTTCACTTCAAACGCCAACCGTTGAGCGCCGGGTGGTATGTTTTCCTCTATAAAGTACG
>Ga0210059_1000239_pt1 | contig 60606 bp, 37 predicted proteins | sample Ectturendosymbi2_FD_188042 | JGI IMG/M metagenome (GOLD analysis project Ga0210059, IMG submission 188042) | Ecteinascidia turbinata endosymbiont from Florida, USA - Sample 2 (SPAdes) (version 2) | ecosystem: Host-associated > Tunicates > Ascidians > Unclassified | place: Key West, Florida... | reverse complement strand
AGCGAGTGAGTCTCTGCAAGCGAGGTCATCCCAGGCCGATTGTGTTTCCTTTTGTCGTGGGGATGAATCGCGAAGTGCGGACCAGGCGTCAGTTGCGTTGATTACTTCCCCATGAGGCAATGTGAGAGAGGGAAGCAAACCTGTTGACGAGGCCCTGGCAGGCGAAGGACGACGATAGGAAACATGGTAGAGACAGGTCTGCGGCGGAACGGAGGCCAAGGCCTCCATGTCGGATTGGCAGGGATGCTTGTGACCAACTGTCTTTTCCAAAAGTCACATTGCTTATTTTTTCCGTGTTTATTCTTATTGCGGTGTCAAACGCTTCAAGTTCCTCTTTGCACTTGAAGCATGGAGCACTACGCAACAGGTATGTGAGTTTGGGGATTGAGAGGCAGTTTTTCAAGATGAAGAATGCTTGATGCGGTTCAATTAGCTCAAGATTTTCAGTAATGCTGTCGAGTACTTTGATTTTTGCCTTTAAGTGTAGTGGGGCAGATTCCTGGTGCAGGGGGGACCCTAGTAACTGCCAATGAGTAGGGTCAGGTATAGAGAGGGATGGGAATTGGTCTTGAAAGACCTTGCTTGTTTGGGGCTTGTTGATGTCTGTGTGATTGATAAGGAGTAGCTCACATTTAGAATTATTAATCTCCAGGCCAATCGAAGATAAACTATCTCTAATCATGGTGGCATTGGTGAGCAAGGTCTGTGGGTCTCCACCAATACATCCATCATCGAGGTACCAGATGTTTAGGTCAGCTTTGATCTTGGATGTTACTTCATGGATGGCAAGGGCGAAGAGGGCTGGGCCGAGGGGGTCGCCTTGTTGCACACCGGTGGCCGAATTTTTATGAACTGTTTGAAATTCTGAGGCCTATTTACTTTGATACCCCTGTCGTGCTTAGGGTAAATGCTGCTGGTTTTTCATACAGAAATCTCAGTGACATGTCAATAAAGTTTTGTGTGGTTTGGCTTGTTATCAATCCTCGCTGTTCATCTCCCTTTTCCGTAATTCGTTTTTCTGCCATTAATCACATGCACTCTTTATAAATCTTGTCAGGTATCTGGTTAAACTCAGTTCACCCACTCGAAATCCGATAATATGTGAATCTGTTGTTCAAAGAACCACTGCTCACACCTAGAACACGCCTATCTGCCATTTGAGGATCGAGCCGTATTCATGAAAGTTAAGTAGCCTATATCGGAAACGCTACGTACCTGTCAACAGCTGGCGAAAGTTGTGTCGGGCCAGACCTGCCTCCGTGAGATAGTTGTTAATTTCTGCATCCAGCAACGGCCTGTCGTATATTCGGAGGTCGTCCACTAGGCCTTCGAAGAAATTAGTCCCGTCCCACCCGATCGCCATTTGCAGAGAGTTGTTTCCGATGTATGTCGTCTGAAGCGCCGAACGAAACCATACTTTGACTTAGATTGTTCAACATGACCTTGATTTTAACAGCTTTCGATTTGAAAGCAGTATTGTGGTCGATTCAAAAGCAGTGTCACTTAGTGCTAGGTTACCCTATCACATAAGCTGATGGTTGGCGAATGTTGTAGATACCGAAGGAAAAATTAATTAATCGTAATGTTTTTTCGGAAGATTTGGTCATACCCAGCCAAAATACAATACATTTTAGGTATTTATCACATCACAGCATACTGCAGTTACTAGCATGAAAATATCGCTTTTAACAAACTGGCTCAACGAACCATAGGTGCAGTAGCAGGCAAATTTTGCTGTGTGAGAAGGATTTTTGCAGTAATTTCCCCAACTTGAAAAGTTGTGCAACTTTTGCCTACAATTTTTTTCCCACAAAGATCATGAAGACCTTATTTTGGTGTGGCCTCCACAGAAGTTCTTTATGTGTTTTTCTGCAAACGTTAGGTATCATATTTTGAAGCCAAACAACATTGGGCGCCATTTTTGTCCAGATTTTTAGAGATTTTGCCCAGATTTTCAAGAATTTCAGGGATTTTGCCGAGATTTTTGACAAATCATAACTTTTAGGGGTGCGCTTGCACACCCGCTTTCTACACCACTGCAATGAGCACACGAAACGTTATCTTCATTTTACTTGCAAGCCCATTGTATTCCAGATAAAGCATCTAGGCATTTTATCCAAGATCTAATCACTTTCATTTATTTGGCTCTTATGCACCTAAAACAAGTGTGATCTTTTGAAAGGTTTATGAAAATGTGGCTTTTTCTCTATGTATGTATGTTACTTTATTTTACTAAAACTCCAAGCCCATTGAGTTCATCGGAAACAGAAGTTCTGATCAGGCGGATAATTATGTCAACATGTGTTTAGGTAGCTGGATACAATTAGGTGCCTTCCGCAAACGATCAGAGAGAATACTTTTATTAAAAACAGTAACAATTCGACTTGTGAAACTTCTTACCCAGTCTATTTTTTCGAGGTCATTTATTCGAACATCTTCACCGGACTTCGTACCATTGGTGAGTAAGGACAGTTCGCAAGCACCGGCATCGTATCGAAGAGTCACGTGCTGCCAAGTGTGTTGGGCAATCGGGTTCGCGGTGGAAACCTGTGTTCCTCCAAATGTTGCCTGGATCAATCTGAAAAACAAGTTGGACACACTTACGCTCGACTTGGAGGATCTCAATCGGAGGTGCGTATGGAAATTAATTTCTCCCACAGCTGTGGTGAAGACGCCATGGCAGTAGAGATTTTGAGCAAACAATAATCACGAAACAAAATCGGAAAGTCTTCGCAGTTTTTAATTTGCGACGAGCAAAATACTAGGAAGGATGTACGTACATTGAACCTCAGCAAATCGAACGTACAAGCTTATTGCCAACTTGAAATATGTTCTTAGCTTTAATGTCCGTGAGTCTGCGCTTAACAGGCATGCCCCTCTCTTTGAACATCGATACGAACAGGTGCTTAATTCAGTGATAACGTCTTCACGGTCACGTTGCTTGTTTTTAGTTAATCGACCTTTAAAAACTTTTGCAAGTAACAGCGTTACGTACTGCAGAGAAATTACAGACAATTGCTGCAATATCAGTACATAGCAGATTTGCTCAAGTTGAAAGTCCACAGATGCACCGCGGCTGTTCAAGAGATTTGCGTTGAGTGAAGTTTCAACTCACACCAGTTTACTTCTTAGACATATTGTTATGTCCTCATCAATGACTTTTTAAGAAATAATAAAAAAACAATATATACAGTACAGGAGAAAGATGAGTATGAATTATGCGGAATATCTCACCCGTTGTTCAAAAATATGCAAAGTGCTGAGGAGTTCACAGTGCAAACTATGGGAGAGACGCCGCTTCTTGATTCTAAAATCCTTATCCAAACGTCTATTGAAAGACTGTCCTCAAAGTGAAAGTCCGTTGTTGTTGGAAGAATCACCGCATCATTCAGCCCATTCAAAAAGAGAGCAGTGTTTTCTCTAAAAACCAAAATACACCATTCAGCCTGTTTTCTCATACAGGGTGTTGACATTCGAGTGGCAGTAGAGCGATATCATCACATGTCATATTGATTTGCATTATCGAAATTACACAAGTTGATATTTAAACCAAGTGCAGTGTGTCAATGGCTACACCCATTAAAGACGCGCTCATGTTTTTGACCAACGACAAAATGGTTTCACGCGCGGAGCTCGTGAAGATGAAAAAACACAATGCAATAGAGATGAACGGATTTTGGATTTTCAAATCCAAATCCAATCCAACAATTTAATTTCAAGATCCAATCGAGATCCAATAAACGGATAGTTTCAAAATCCAAATCCTGTTTAAAACCAAAATCCTACCAAATCCTGTTTTGCTAAAGGCAAAATAGGTCCAACACAGCCTTTGCCTCGTGAGACAAAATAGACGCGAACAAAAAATACCTTGGAAACAAACTCAAGTTAACTTACTCTCAATCTGTAGCTCACAACACTATGTTAGTTCACATTTCAAAGACTTCAAAGTAAGCACTATTAGGACCAAATCCAATGCGAAGCTCAGTAATGAAGTGTAAGGTGTAAAACCAGAAAAATTACCAAGTACAGTATATAGCACAAGCGAATCATTATCACTAGGCTACACATATATAAATAATGATGAACTGTGTTATAAGTGTTACTACTAGGTAGCTGGTGTCAGTATAACGCTTATAGGTTAAAAAAAGGACTGGATCAATGGAAGCCACACGAATTCCTTAACTTTGATGACACGATACATATGATAGTTTGCTTGTACCTTGTGTTACGATCGGATATCCCGAGCGGCATATGCGCAAAGCTTCGCACTGTGGCAGCAAGCAACAATAGGGTTCACATGCCATGATCACTCTCCGCGTACGCTTGTCGTTACGTTCAATCGCTCACAAGTTAATAATAGAGTGATCGTGGCGAGCTTCCACGCCACGATCACTCTATTATTGCTTGTTCGCGCCACATATAAGTATGGTGTTGTTCTTCACGCACATCCCGTTGGTGGTGAATCACACAATCAACGCAGCACCACCGGAGAGGTTGCAACACTTGCATCGCTGGATAATATGTCAATGCTCCAAATTTAAACAAATATAATATATCAGGGGTGGACAACGAACCAGTCAGAGACCAAGAGCATCGTTTTTTACTGTATTACCACAAAGAGCCACATCATACACATAGGCACACATGAACATCAACCCATCTCTTCCTCACTCACACACATACCTTTGCTCAGCTAGATTTACTGTAGATATCACACTCGGACATGACAACGACAGCACTTTGCAAGTCATTTATTGGTATGCATGTTATTTAGTGGGACTTCTCGTAATTACGTAAGAGTCGCATGAGGCTCTCGAGCGGCTGGTTGGCCACCCCTGTGATATACAATTTCGAGGGATGTGAGAAACTCCACTGAAGCAAACTTACAGATTAAATGCAGTAATCTACAGTCACGAAACAGAACTGAAAGTTGCGAAGGAGTTCGAAACAAGAATATGAAATTCAAATCCATTTAAAGCAGAATTTTTAAAATCCAAATCCATCGAAAAGCTGAAAATCTACATAATTTAAATCCAAATCCATGTTCATCTCTGCTATGCAAGCGAAGATATTGACGTTTGAATCAAGTGCGGGAAAAACGCACCATTTGGAAAACAAATGTAAATTTATTGCGACGCGACGTGTCAACAGTGCCGGTGTTTAGCCACGAAGTGGGAATGATTGGTTGGCCCCCACGAGAAAACGTCCACCATATATACTGCAATAATTAATTGGTTAATTAAAATTTCAAACAGCGTGGATAGTACGGATTTCCGTGAACGCAAATTTTCCCTTGCTGTTACTAGTGCTGCATCGCTGGTTACCAATCACTGAATGTTGGTTTGTCTATCGCTTCAAATAGTGAAACCACGACACAGTCTTGTAGCACACGTGCTGACGCTACACCCAATGCGCGACTTTTCTGTACAAATGTACTAACTGGAGAACCACTTTTTGATCAAAAAGTTTTTAAGATCGTGCAAAAAAGGTTGTCGAAAATTGTTTCCTGAACGATTGCCACTTGTACAAGTGCTACCCCCATAACTACCACCTCAGGCAAATATGACAATTAGTTAGTGACATTTGAAGCAGTTTTAAATTCAAGAGTTCAGAGTTCATAACTTACCTGTCTACGCATCTTATTTTAAGATCAGACCAAATCGCATTTCCCTGCTGAAGGGCAAAAACTCCGGCTCGTCCACCTGAGTACCTTGTATCGTACACTGGGCCGCTATCGACAATGAGGCTCCCGTGAAGAAAAAGCTTAGCTCGTATTGATCCGACTGATGGCCTGTTGAAATGTTTCTTGCAATACTTAAAAAGTATGTATAAAAAAATCTACAAACAACGCAGACCCCTTAGGAAACACTCACATTGCGACGTGAAACGGCAGCATAACCCATTTTTTTGTCAACGACCAACGTGTAGGATACATTGGTGTTCGAAATTTATTTACTTAGATATGGACTTACCTGTGTTCTACGATAAACTTATAAGGAGTGCTTGCTTTCCACCCAATTAGATCTGGGTCATGATAAAGGAGATCCGCTTGGTTGTTGGTATCTGCTGTATGCCACAGGGCGTCAGTTAATGCGGCTCCAGGGCCAGATGTGGAATGAACAGCCTAAAAAGCAGTAAGAACTCTTCGTAAAGTATCATTTTTTCTGTTTGCTGTAAGCACACGAAACTACAATGTAAACATTTTTCATGTGTTTTTGTGACTTAAAGTAAACAGCAATGCAATAGAAAACGAACACCCAGATGCAGAAAATCAATAGAATGCTATTAAAAAATTAACGACTTCACTGCTTCTGGGAAATGTTGTGGATTGCAATTTGAAGGACAGAAGGTTGGCCTAAGACTTCATAGGGGAACAACTTAGCAAGTCCTGCTGTTAGTACTAACAACTAATTGATTGAAAACTTTTCAAATAAAAAAAAACTACAGATTCATAAAATGTATTAAGGTACATCAGCAGCAAAAGATGGTAAGAACACACAGTAACAACAACTATGACACCCACACACGCGAAAAGTATGGCTAAGCACAGGTAAGGTGGGGTTGAGTAAATGGACAGGGAGGGTGAGATTGAGTAAGCCAGAACGGTATGACTTCAAACCATGTACTTGTGCCGTGCTTGCCTTAAAGCTCATTTTGTTTTCTGCGGTTTGTTACTTCCATGCCTTAATTATTAGAGAAATTGGAACCAGGACCCCCGAGTCTAAGACGACGAAAGAAATTGGGTAAGAAGAAGGCACTGGCCACACAAAAAGGTAGGAGATCATGACCACAACCGACCAAGATTGAATAGGTCTGGAAGGTACCCTAAAGAACACCATACAAAATGTTTACCAGATCAAGACTAGATGAAATGGTCGAGGTGAAACAAAGCGTAAAAAGTTGAAGCGAAGACGAGAATGACTCTTTCTTTGACAATGTGATTCTTGAATTAACAGGAAGCATTTCGAAGAAATTTTGAAAACAGTCAACCGTGACTTCATCAGACTTTTGTCATGTGAACGTGTGTCTGCTCTGATGTGAGAAGTTTAATTTACGCATTTGCCCTTTTAACGTACGAAAAGATTCCAGTCATGCAAATTTTTTTTGATAAACATAAGACCGACACTAACTTAAAGAACTCTGGGGTCAAGACCAAAACGGATATCTTTCAATTTTTTTAAGTCGATAATAAAATGAGAAACTTTTGAAAGCCACGAAACGAGACACACGAATACTAGCCTTGAGATCCATATCACAGTCTACACCAGTGTCTCAAAGTAGTGTGACCTGCCGCAGGTTAAACACTGCGACTTAGTTTTGGGGGTCATAAAACATAGCCTTGAAATTATTATTTTTAATATTATTTCTGTAATTTTTTAAAAATCGAAAAAGAGCGAGAAATATTTACATCAGTGATAATCCGTAAGTGAAAGATATCATCTCTAGCGAAACCACGTGTAAATGTGCGATATACCATACCAACTTGCACACATTGCAGCAAATTTTTATTTCTCAGAAACTTCACTATTCTGGAAGAATTTGCTCTCAAAAACGAAAATCCATTTCCATTTTATAAAAAAATACTTGTTATAGCGTGTAAGCGCTTGGCTGAACACGCAGTGTATGGCTGTGGGATGCAGTTTGAGACGCATTGGTCTCCTTTTTAGTTCACAGAACTCCAAACCAAAGAAGGGAAACTCTGATCTACAAGGTGAATCTTACTAAAACATCGTTTGCCATTTTCTAACATAGTTTAAACTAGTCATAAATCTTACTACATGAAACGTTTGCGATTTGAGTCACCCAGTTTTTACTTACGAAACTCAAGTAGTCATGAAAATGTATTCTGATTTGCTATTATTTTTTTGAAAAACGTTGAGAAATTCCACACTAAATAATCCGTTTCTTTAATTGCTGCTTGTATATAAATTGGGTTTTGCTGAAACCTTTTTTCAGTAGTTGCTGGTTTTAAATTGAGCCGCTTGAGAAGCGACGTGTGTAGCAATCTTACAAAAATGTTTCATGTCAAGCTGGACGACGCTGTCGATCCAGCGGACACAATGTCACTTCTTGGTACTGAAGGAAAGTGCAACAGATGTGGAGAAAATCAAATATTTACCTTAATCTGCAGACCTTTCAGTCCAGTTTGATGTCGGTCTTCCTCGTCGTTTCGGTGAGAGTTCCTCCAAGCAACAAGATAAAATCTCTTGTTATTTTGGTAGGCGAAAACCAAACCAATGTATTGGCCGGTATTGGTGTTTTCGTTGACAAAAACGCTGCCAGTGTAATCCATGGAGTAATAGCGTTGATAGGTTCCGATAAGTGCCGAAGGTACAGGCGATGATACTGATTGCGTTACAGAGCGTCCCTGTGTGGTTTAGATATTAGTCTAATTTTTTAGAAATCCAATCTACTAAAGGAATTAAGAAAAAAAAATTGCTATTTTTAGTAACATTTGCGGTGCGTCTTGAAGCCATTTGTTTCACACAGGAAGGCAATCCATCGAACTAACTTGATGGAAGACTTCCCAGTTTGCCAATGGTGTTCCCGAATTGAAGTTTACAATGAAATACGGGAGAAAGGACGTTTGGCTGATCGTTGGGTCCTTTTTGCAATAATCGTCAACGTCGTTGGTAGAATCGTGGTCATAATCATCAACGCAACTTGAGTCTATGTCACAAGAAACGCAAGAATTCACTAAAAGTTACTGAATCGTTCACTCACATCTAAAAGACGCCGCACACCGTAATTAACAACCACTAGTGAAACACAAAACGACATGTTCATTGCTTTAAGCTTCGTGCTTTTGAAAAGGTGGACTAAGACTTTTGATCAACAGTAAAACTTGTGTATAGATAAACAGTTGCTATTTAGTCTATAGAACAACTAATCGGTACATCTTCATACAAATGGTGTTAGTTTTCTACAGCTAGCTGTTTGAAACAGCCATCAAGTCTGTCAACCAACCGTCTTGTACAAACGTATCGTTTGTGAATGGGCAGTGATCCGCGGAGTCTGGTTTTCCGTCGTTGTCGCTGTCTTCATCGCAGGCGTCACCAATCCCGTCGCCATCGACGTCTGACTGAGACGGGTTTGGCACAAAAGGACAATTGTCCAAAAATGTCAGAACACTGTCGCCATCTCTGGAAAGAGCAAAAATGGATTATCAAAAATTTACCATTTTCACTTTCCTATATAGACAACAAGATTCCGCGTAGATCAGGGGTCTCAAACACACGGACCGCGAGGGCATTTTGCGCAGCCCGCGATGTTTTTTGGGAATTTTCAAATAATTAATATCTACGTTATTGAGTTTATTCACCGGTGTTTAAAAGTGCTCAGCAAGCGAGCGAACAAGTTCCTTTTAAAGGAATAGAAATGATTTGCGTATAAATCATGATATCTTTCGCAGGAAGTGAGATGTAAAAGCTGTTTCTAGTGAGGTTCAGGTACCGCCATTGTTGCGTCAGCATCATAATTCGGCCCTCGGGTTGCTTTAAAGTCCTCATTTGTCCCTCGGAGCATTTTGAGTTTGAGACCCTAGCGTAGATTGTAGTGCAGCAGCGTGTAAGATCACTACATACGCGTCTTTTCCATCGTCACAAGCATTGCCCACGAAGTTCTGATTAGTGTCCTGTTGTCCAGAGTTGGCGATATGCGCGCAGTTGTCGCAAACGTCACCTATTCCATCTCCATCAGCGTCGGGGCCGGTTGCAACGCTGGAATCAGTGGGGCAAATGTCGCTGGTGTCCAGCGTACCTTAATGAAATGTTTTATGCATGAATCACGTTTGCTTCAAAGAAGAGGGAAAAATAAAGGACTACCATTGCCCACCGCACGGTCTTTTGAAGTATAATATTGTAATATTCATTTTTTAACTGAAAAGTTGTAAGTAAAACAACGCGAGTCATAAAAAGTGTGTATATGTTGACAAAAAAAACAAAAACAACAAAAAACTCTGGAACGAAATCATTTTTTCAAGGTTAGGGCAAATTGTTTGATGGAGTGAGAAACCCAGGAAGCTCTGCGTTTTGTCACCGTGGTATCTGTTTGGTCAGTGCAGAGATTTTATTAAGCGCTGTACATCCTGTATTGCTTCACAGTTTAAGATTTTCAAATATTTGTTTAATCCTTCACAAATTTTAATTCTTGGTGCCATATTTCGACAACCTTATATAGTTTATCTGGAGAAGCGTATGTGAGTTACCACCTTGGATGTCAAGGTGCAGGTGTGTGTCGAATCTAACTACTATAACGCTTGTGTTGAATCGATCTCTACGTGCTCATTCACAGACGGCCACCGATTTGATGGTTGTGCGTTATCAATGGAGTAACAGACTGTTTCTGCGAGAAGAAGTGCGTCACCGTTGTGCGCTGCCCACGAATAGTATATTTGGATGTTTTTTAAATGGTGCAGCCAAGATATTTTGAAAAATATTAGCTTACCATCGTTGTCATCGTCGTTGTCGCATGCATCACCGAGGCCATCTTCGTCGCTATCTGGATACTGGCCAGCAAGAGAGGGGCAGGTATCGCAAGCATCCCCGAATCCGTCATTGTCGGAATCTAGTTGGACACTGGTCTTGCTGTTGTTGGGAACAAGAGGGCAGTTATCCTGCATGAAAATTGAGGCATTACAAATAATTAAAGTCGTTTGAAAAAAGTTCCATGCTGTTTCTTTGAATTTCAAGCCAATAGGCACTGGCGCGCTATTGTCTTGCTTGCAAACTCAAACAGCAGTTAACTGCTCACCAAATGATCAAGAACAAAATCGTTATCGTCGTCAGTATCGCAGGCATCCCCCTGTCTGTCCCCGTCAGTGTCCTCCTGACCACTGTTCGGGAGTCCGATGCAATTATCTTCAGCGCATGCGCTCCAGTTGCCACAAGAAATGAACAAGTCAGGCTGACCGTCCGCGTCCCAATCCTCACCGCAGGCTACACCAGGTCCAGCAAGATGCATAGGACACTGAAATGTTTTAAAGATGACACACATAGGTGTAGAAGCAGGCAAATTTTTGGGGTGCGAAGGAATTTTGTCCGCATTCTTCCAAACTTTCCCGAAAAAAACTTCAAAATAAGTGACGTCTAGAAAAACGCTGATTGTCATTTTGGGCGCCATCTGATCTCCAAAAATCCACAAAAAAGTTTTTCATGTCAATTCGGGCGCCATTACAAATCAAAAGATGTTGGGCGCTATTTTTGCTCAGACTTTCAGGGAGTTTCGAAAGGTTCTCTGGGATTTCGTCCGGATTTTAGAGGATTTTGCCTGGATTTTATGGGATTTTACCCGAATATTTCCAAATCAACTTTTGGGGGTGCGGTTGCACCCCCTTCACCCCGCTTTCTACACCAGCGATGACACATGAACAAAGAATTGCAAGGACAATGACGACACTCGCAATAGGATTTGGCTTCAAAGCGCACTGAACAATAACATATAGATGTTTATGTAGATCTCAGTCTGTCTACGCAAAAGTTGTCATAAACGTTGTCCACCAGCTTCTTGGAAAATTGCTTTCGGATGTCCGCTGAAAGTTATGTTGAAGTTAAATTTTGAAAAATTTCTGTTCGTGATGTAGAATGGAATGCGCAGAAGTGACATATGGAATGCATTGAGGACTTCAGCATCGGTGAGAGACCAGCACAAGGCGACTATCAAATACTTCATGCCGGCTATTGTTTGGAAACATGATATTACGCCTTAGCTCGTGTGTTTGCTCCAAAGTAGAGCGTACATTTTAAGCAGGGTTGGGGGACTTATTTGCTATCACGGGGCGCATAAATTGTGGATTATTGCTGGCGGATCACTGAAACAATTAATTTTATCTTAAAAGTCTACTATCGTCTAGGACGGAGAGAGGATTCTCTTCGCTTACTGTCTAAGTACCTGCTTATCGTGGAGCTTCGTTTTGACGTGATGTTGCACTCTAACTTGGGTAAAGAAAATTCTGACGTGGGCCATAACTATTGTTCAGGCAGGCCGCATTTGGCCATAGGCCGCAGGTTCCCCACCCCAGATTTAAGCATACTGGTCAGAGGCGACTCCAGGCCATCAACGTTATTAAGGCTCATCACAGATTTTGCACATGGTGCAAGGTGTAGTAAAGGTAAAGACGTAATGCACGTGGAAACTTTATAAATGCACTGAGTAAATTTTACAAGACAAAAGGTGTAGCTTCATGTCATATTAAGTGCTTTATCTATAGGAAAATTCTCGTCTTCTGCTTTTGATGACAAACTCGTGAAAATCTTATGGAACAGGCCCTCTTGTTGTCTAAGTCATACAAGATACTGCATTATCAATACTCTGACGTACGGTCTGCACTTGATGAGGCAATTTCAGGAATACTCATCGATTATTACCCGATGTACGTCACAAAGCAACAAATCATGCTAATTAGCCTTCTGCAAGGCGCATTCATTAACACCTTGACGTTCCTTTTAAATTATTGTAGAACCTTTAAAAGACTGGAATTCAAACCCTATAAACTTTAGAGAAACATTTTTTAAAAAACATTGAATTTATTTAATTATACTGAAAAGTTATTGAAGTACAGAGGACAGCTCGGTCTCTGACATATGAGCCCTAGTTAAGCCTGGTTGACCTCTGTCGAGAGAACACCTTTTGCGAATGATATTTTTTGACACAAATGACTTCGTCCGTTAAGACCACCAGACTTTGAACGAATATATATGAACTGCAACCAAATTCAGTGAAAAGAACCCGAGAAAATGACTGGAATTAATGAAGTCGGTATTGCCAGAAATTTCCTAAGAAAGCAATTGTACCCGTTCTACAACGTAAAACGTGATCGAAGACTCGGGCTAAGCCCGAGGAGCCACTGATACTCGCAGGCATACTGGTAAAAAGTTGAATGATGATCTATCCAAAATACGTAGCTTGAGTGATTGACGATGCTTGGGAGTTTTTTTGTTGAGATATTCATCACAAATAACCTAAGAACCAGCAATTTTCGATACAGCTTCAAAAAAATAAGGTATATCGTCAACCTTTTTAAAAGTGTGGACATTGGCGTTCCATCGAGATACTCACCGTTAGATCATGGTTCAAAAGCATGAGCAGAAATATTTGAACACACCTATGTTATCAATAGCTATATATTTCGCAACAAATTTGTTGCTGACTGGGTTTTGTTTAAATCGACTTTTTTGAAATTAATTGACTTTTTCCATCACACTCTGCATACAAACTGCAAAGTTGTTTTCAGCAATTCTATGCAGGACGCATTTTATAACATAAAATCCGTGGAATTCACAGATGGAAGTAACAGTTTTGTTAGTGCGAGAGAGACATAAACGTTCCGAATAGGGTGTGCTTCTTTTTAGTCAATTTGATATGCAAGCAAATTACTCATGAAGAGTAACAATCATTAACTTCGATTAAAATATTTTAGCATCGAACTATTGGTTTCAATCTTGTGTAAACTCTATGTAATATTTGAAACATTCAACTTGTAATCCTTTGAAAAAGTACAATAGGTTTTTGAGGTATACTTGCGACAAGCAGCTTTGTAGCAAATTCTCGTTATAAAACAGAAAAAAGATTTGTACAAGTTGTGTCCGATTATTAAAAACTAAGTAAAAATTTTACCGGTTTTTGTACAAATTTGAAATAATTTCTTGATTTGTTTCCAAATCTAAACAGCTGTTATACCCACTTATTGCAACAAGGATTTTTACCTTACAGTAGTTGATTTTGCTACGGCGCAACGTAACCGTTGTAACAAAAGAAAGGTTGGCGAAACACACCCATGTGATCCAAAATAAGGTTAAGGACAGGGTGAACTCTTGAAGACATAACGAATTTCTCTGCGAAACTCATCTCACTTGAGAGAGGCATATGTTAACCTTCAGCACGACACCAACTGCCGGCAACTAAATAAAAGTACGCATTTTGGGAACACGACTTTCCTTATAAACTGGTATACTAACGCCAGTAATTAATTACCAGTGTTGTAGGCATAGCGTTGTTTTATTATCCTTTCCGAAAATGTAAATCGATTTTGTATTGAACCCATCTCCTGGTCTAAGCTAAAAATGTAACCAGTGTGCGAGATCCCTATCCAAAATGTGCAGTGGTCAGTGATCACGACGACAAACACCAGAAACTCGCAATAAGCAACACTGGGCAAATCAGTAAACATTCCACACAACTTCCTGTGTAAAAAAAGAGATACGAGATAAATGGTTAAACCCTTTTCCAAAACTACAACAGCAAAATTGTAGAGAAAAAACACACGCATGTTTATCTGACTAACCGCAATACTTTGACAAGTCCAGCCTACAATTACAATCCCAAAACAGATTTTACAAGGCCATTTCAAGTGAATTTTCATTTCTAATATTTTGAAATCTTATTCAAAATGAAATCAAACATTCTATTTGAATAAGATTTCAGGACTAATTAAGGATGCGTAGTGTTACGTGAAATCGATTTCCTATTAAAAAATTGCTAGTTGACTAGACTTCTTCGCCTTTGCGGAGATTAATTAATAATCTTTGTAGCTCATCCATATCCACTCTGTGTCTTTCACTGTGTTTTTGGATATATCCTTTATCCAAAATAAGGTATGTCATCCGGCGGATATCCGCTCCGGTAGCCGGATGCTGTTTACCGCTGGTGCTTACTGCTTACCGTGCAGACGATATTGTAGTTGCTGACTGGTTCGCATGTGGAAAAAACACTGCATCTATTGGCTGTTACAATAGGAATGCATGGATCTGGAGCAGTGCACTTTGTGTAACCAGTTCCCGTATACCCCAGAGGGCACGGACCACAGGAATAATTGCCCTGCATGGAAAAACAATGCAATATTTTTTTATCTAAAATATATCATTCATCGAGCATAAGACTTCTAATCTAGAATAGCAGAATTTTTCGAAGTATCCGGTTTACATTTGCGGCTAATTTTAAGCGAAAGTCTCTAAGGTCTAAGTATGCACTCACCACTGTGTTGTTGCAGTGCGACAGAGGATCGCAATATGAAAGAGAGCATTCGTTGATGTCAACGCAAACTTGCGGTGGTACGGTTTGGTCGAGACCAAAACCAAAGTAAGGATAACCCGAGTAACCAGATGGGCATCCGTTACAATAGAATCCACCATGCGTATTTACGCAAAGTACCGGTTCGAAGCACGGATTTGACAACAAGCACTGAAAATTGAAAAAAAAATTTTCAGTGAAAACTGTAGCACACTGACTTTATCTGAATAAAACACGACCAGTGGTTCCCAAGCGTAGACCAGTGGTTCCCAAGCGGGGTGCCGCTGCACCCTAGGGTGCCATTTACAATGCCCAGGGGTGCCGCGACTTAATGCGTTTTTTAGTATGTCATTGAAAAGATATTTTCAAAATCTCACCAAACCTCAAACCAAATTGCTATGGGTTGGCCACTAGGTGTCGCAAATCATATTTTTCTTTTGTAGGGTGCCGCAAGCCTAAAAAGGTTACCACTGCTCTAGACACTCTACAACATACAGTTGAGTATAGCGGTTGGTGGCAGGTTATGCTATCGGGGAAAAGAAGGTCGTGACTGCAATGTTAGCTTGGATAAGTTCCTGAATTGATCGTTACACACGATATTAACGGTTTCAGATAAAACAGCAAAGATGCGTTCTCACCTCATCAATATCTGTGCAATTAAATCCATCCCCTGTGAAACCAACAGGACAGTCCAAGCATTCAAAGCTCCAAGCAGTGTTGTTCACTCGTGTGTTGACGCATACAACTCCGGGATAGCAGGGGGAGGAAGTAACGCGGCAGAGACCTTAATATGGTAGCAGATGAGTGTTTGTCTCTCATCAAAGTTTCTGGCAAGTGAGTCAGATTGAAGAAATTGCACTTCCTAAACTTTTGAAGCAGGACAAAACACACGCTTAAATCATTTGAATCAAAGCTTCTGAAAAAAGTGCAAGGTGTCATCGCGGTTGCCATAGGACACAACGTGAAAACAGTTGGTGAATAAACTACCTCTCCTTTCTTGATTAGTATCGCAAACGTCTGATTTGCAATGGGTTACTATGCCAGTAAAACATGGGTGTTTCTTCTCAAAAAGCAACCTTGGAATTTAACAATGGTGACAAGACGGAAATTCAGAATGCAGGAAATAAATCATAGGTACAACAAACACTGTGGCTATATTTGTAACTTTCACAACTTCTTATCGTGAAATATTACTACGCGTTAGTGATCACTCAAATTTATAACATTTACCATTTAAAGCAGGAGTCGTAAGCGGCGCGCGGAGCAAATGCGTTCCGCGTGAACATTTAACAGGGACCGCAACAGAATTTTCTTTGTCCAAATAAAGCACAATATCCCGTCAAAACGAAACTCCACGAAAAGCAGACATGTAGACAGTAAGTCAAGAAGATAAAGGTAAAATATCAAATTAATTAATTTTGCGGTCCGCCAGAGATTTTCAAAACTCATGCGGCCCATGTTAGTAAATGGGTTCTCCATCCCTGCTTTGAAACAATCATCTGCCATATACAAATTGCTTACACGTGCACTGCTCTGGAATGGGATGTTAAACCATTATGCATCAAACTCACTGATTTACTGGGCTGGGATTGAAAATTTTTTTCAGAAGTCGAGAGCTTTCAAGGATTTCTAGATCAACTTTTGATGTTGATTTAAAAATGCTGCCAGATTTTTGATAATTCAAGTTTTTCTCAGTCACAATCAGTGCTCCTCTCTAAAAAAATTATACACTGGGCAAATGTTTGTTTTGTTGCGCACGAAGCACCTGCAACTGCGCAACCATGCAGACACACAACCAGTGAAGCGTTCCCAACGTTAAAAGGGCTGTGCGATGTATATATATACCGACTTAAATTTAGAGTGTTGCAAGTGCGCGAGAATGAAACAGAACTGCGCAAATTGTCTGGTGGCACTGCGCAATTGCGCAGTTTCGCATCTTAGAGGAAACACTGTTCACAATAGCTTGTATTACGAAACACTAACCATTTGACTGCAGATATTGAATGAATCGCACCATGCTAACTCAAACCACCTCAACTAATATAGATCGATAACAAAGTGATCATGCCCTACAGATCTACATGGAAACACTTTCATTTCACCACTGGAGCAGAAGCAATATTTTTGCCATTATTCGATAAAACTGCCTTCAAATTTTTACGAACGAGTTCAAAAACAATCGCTTTTCCGACGATCGTAAACTTTGTCTAAAGCTGCTACTAATCCTGCAACATCTTGACAGTGACAAAAGAATGATTTTTGCAGTATGAAACATTTACTGAAATCTACTGTTAAAAGCTTTAAGTTTGCTGTAAGCTTTCGAGGAATCAGCCGAATGAGCTCTGCTTTTATCTTTTTGCGATGATTCAAACTTGCACATATCTGTATTCAAGTGGCTAGTATCCTTTCTACACAAGTGAAGAGTTCGAATCAATCAGTAATTTTTTTGAAAGGTTGTAGGACTAACGATGGGCGGTGTTACGTGAAATAGGTTTCCTCTTAAAAAGTTGCTGATTGATTCAAACTCTTCACTTGTGTGGAGTCTAGTTAATTTCCTGAACTCTTTATTTCGACGCAATACCAGAAAAGCGTGGTGCTAAAGCCAGCAACTTGTTTTCATGTAGATGTTATCCTAGCAGCTGAGCAGATACAGTACTTTGTTTATGTTTTAATCACGTATTAGATGGTTAACCTGAGTTTGTGTTAAAGGCTTTGGATTTGAACGTTGCTTTTCCCACTGAATATAAATTCACGTCTTTATCTCACTTGCTTCGCTTTCACCGGACGAACATCATTTCATTTCATTAATTTTATTAGGTAGTTCTAGCAAGGCCAATCCTACGTGTCGAAGGTTTTATGGCTGAAGGGATGTCTGGGTGCTTCACCTACGGCTTGCGATTTACGATTTATTGCTGAAAAATTCAGATGCAAATTGCTTAATGCTAAGCCTGGTAGGGGTAAACAGATAGCATTTTTGATTCAGTGCCAAAATATACAATAAGAACGGTCAATGGCTCGATCACCTCGAAATTCACGCAGCACAGTATTATGATGCGCCGAATTAAAATTCTTTTTACAATAACCGCAATGGTTTTTGGTGCAGAACAACTACACATAAATCGCTTTGCTGCATATCTGAAACATGCTAAAAGTTTCTTAAACAAGACTCACAGTTTGAGGTGCAACCTTCACAGACACTGGAGCCTTCGTTCGACCACTGTCCAGGTTTGCATGGCAAGCAGTTTGGTGAAGCAAGATCGCTGAAGTAACCTGAGTGTCAAAAGAGCAGCCTGATGATAAGCAACACATCCCTGTTTAATATAGATCGATGCCAATCTGATTAAATGCGAATAATTTGATTGCAGTAAGTGCGTTTCAGACTTTTTTTAGTTTAACTCAAAACAAATGTTGTATTTCAAAAAACTACCTTTAATGCAGCAAAAGCCATCCATTACGTTGAAAACCGCGTGTTTTGAAAAAATATTGAACTTCGTAATATTTCAGTGTTTACTCATGTGCCTTTCACTTGGCTGAAGTTTTTTTATTCACCTGCTGGACACATTTTGCAAAACGTTGACCCAGAGTTATTCTGGAATGTTCCGCTTGGACATGGAAAGCATCGATCTGCAAAAATTTGAGGAAGCACATAGAAAAATAATTAATTTCCATTTTGCAAGTTATGTTATGTCTTTAACAACAGCTAGTTTTCTACTGGCGCTGAACAAAGCGTATAATGTTTTTAAACGCAAAAAAGATGATACCATTAACACGTGCATGCATTGGGATTAATGCGGGAATTGGGTTTAGTATGAGGAAAAGTATAGGACATTGTAGACAGCAATGTACGCGCTACCTTCTATCAGGCACCCACACGCAAGCGTTGATGTCGTATCAATCTGTTTTAGTAGCTGAAAACATCACTTGATGATTTCAAACTATTGATTATCAAAAAACGAAACGAATACCACGACGATCGCACATACTAGAAGCTCATTAATTCATCGGCTCTAATGTAAATTTTGTGTAAAGATGGAACTGCACATGCAGTGCGAGACATGCCATAAAAATCTGGCATACCAGAATTCGTGCTGTCACTGAAATATCCCGGCATGCAAGCCTGCTTGATCCCACTACTGCAAGAAGATCCAGGTGTGCATGGAGAACAGGGAGAACACGCGCTGGAGTTGCAGCCTTCGGTGTACGTTGTCCCATCGCAAAGGCTGGCTTTACCGTTCTCACAAATCTGCCAGAAAATGCAGGTTTTTAAAAATTAAAGCAGCCATTTTTGGTTGCCTTACTTAAAACAAGACTCCTGCATTTTTGCACAAAATTTTTCATTCCAACATAGATTTTCTACGGTGCTCTCTTTCAAGCTTAACAAGGCACCGAAGAAGGCCGGCAAATACAGGGTGACACACAAAAAACGGTCATCACCTAAACTTGAATAACTTTTGAAATAATTAATCAATTGTTGTTATTTTTCAGATTTACCAAGTAGAATTAATGTTCTAAAAGTCTACCAAATTTGACCTTCGAGATGCCATGGACTACTGAGCAAAAGATATTTATAGTTGAGGCATAGTTTCGGCAGAAGTCTATCCACGCAGCTGTGCCAAACTTGACAATGTCTGGTTTTCGGACGAGGCACATTTTCTGTTGTCAGGTCACGTGAACTCTAAGAACAACATCTTCTGGGATAGCACACCCCCTGAGCACTGTCTGGAAAGGTCACTACACTGTGAAGTGCACTGCCTGGGTTGCCATTTCCAACATGGCATCATTGGACCATTCTGGTTCGAGGACGACAACGAGCTGTCTGTGACAATCAACACCGAGCGATATGTCCAGGTGCTGGGCAAGTTCTGGACAGCACTTGGTCGATGGAGAGGGGGTGTCAGGGTCCTCCAGTGGTTCCAGCAGGATGGTGCCACCCCCCACTCCTCAAACGAATCATTGGCATGGCTACAGCAGCGTTTCCCTGACCGACTAATCAGCCGCAGGTGTGACCCGCAGTGGTCGCCGCATTTACCGGACTTGAACCACCCAGTTGTTTTTTTATCTGCGGGGATACCTTAAGGACAAGGTGTATGGCAACAACCCCAGACTATCCCTGACCTGAAAACAGCAATCGCAGCAGCAGCAAGAGCGATCCCAAGGGAGGAATGCGGGAGGGTCATCGAGAACTTTGCCCGCCGGATCCAAATGTGCCTGCAGCGCCGGGGAGCTCATTTGGAGCACATTTTTTTAGCGCTAGTGAAACAAAGAGCTTTTGCAGTACAGACTTGAACGTTTGGAGATCTCTGCTACACAGGCTTGACCTAATGTAGCTGAAGTTTTGTGTCAATCTAAATAAAATTTTGGAAGTTATTCGATATTTGGTGATGACGGTTTTCTTGTGTCACCCTGTAAAACAGGGGGCAACCGGGGAATTGCCCCACTGAAATTTTCAACAACACGTTTAGTTGTTAGGTACAACAACAACTTACAATAATTTGCCCTTCCCAAAGTAGTACAAGAAAAAGTTACAATCACTTTTAACCCTCTAAAAATAGCTGGTTGCGGCCCTGTAGCGACGTGACATGGCAACGTAGAACCGATTTAAAGATTGCGCGAAATTCGTGAGCGCAAACAAGTGACTGAGCATAGAGGTGTCCGAAAAAGTGCTTAGCAACGATACTTATAAAATTCATACATTTTCAGTTATTAGGTATATACAGCTGCTGTTACATGGCCATGGCTTTTGTACCTTATGTTTTTCCGTGACTTATTAGCTCATAAAAAGAGGAAAACGTTTGTTTTAGCCTACGTAAAACGAAGACACACGTACAACCCTTGGGATTTAGGATTAAGTTGTGGCCCACAAAACCTCCTGCCGACAAAGCATCTGAAAGGTGTCATGACTTGTTGCTTGTGGTAAGGAAACAAGAACAACATAGTTCAAAGGCAAAACTATTTTGAAAACTCACTACATAAAAACATAATCGTGACACAATTTTCTCACATATCCTGGTGGACAAGGTTGGCATGTATGATGACCACCAAATGAAAATTCCGTTGGAGATGGCGTGCAAGCAGTAGAGTTCATTGACATGGTTGTTGGTGCAGTTGTTGCAGGACTGTTTCCACTGTTTGAGTCGAAGCACTGTCCGCATGGAAGTTTTTCGCCATTACCTGAGCAATAGCTGCCGGACGGACAACGGAAACATTTACTTTCAGCTGAAAAACATTGAAAAAATATCTGATTCGACAATCAATATTGGTGGTGAACAGTCGAAACGTTTGCTGTTTTGCTTCTGTAACACACATTTTAAGTCTAACAAACCGCAAAGATAAAATCAGACCTCAAGTTGTAGAAAATACATTTAGTGAATAATTTCAGTAGAATATTTATACTGCATTAAAAAACTATTCACGTGTCATCCGTTTGATATTAACTTCAAAAACAGAGAACGGATTGCGACAATCTGGTTCCCACATTTTAGCCGTATAGTGGATCAACAGCATAACCTTAGAAAACTGCACTGAAAATGGTGCTGCGCAGAGGCACAACTCTAGTGAAACTGTTGAATGAAGCAGTGTATCAGCATAACTCATCATTTGCAGAAGTAAGAACGAAAATTTCAACCTGGTTTCCTGCGCTCTATGCAACCTGCTTATTCGCAAGTTTTTTATTCTGTGGGAAAACTACAGAAGCAACAGCGATTGTAAAAAAAAGTAAAATAAACAACAACACTTTCCTTCAACTAGTATAAATAAAAAGGTTGCCGTTGTTTTTATTCACAAGTGTTGAGTTAATTTTTTTAAATCTGTAAGAAGTTATTAATACCACGCTGAATGTTTTCTTCTGGTTAGCAGGTTAACTGATGTGTTGAATTGGCCAGATAAGTAATTTAGCTTCGTTTCATGAAACTCTTACGGTATCGTGGTACTACTGCTTTTGACATTATGGCATGTTGTTGGTTATTACTGGGATCACATTTGCTTGCGATGAGCCTGTAGTTGCACGTGCTATTCTACAATTTAAAATGTTTCATACGTTTCTGCTGGGTAAAGTTTTAAATGCTATGTGAACTTAAACTTTCTTTGTAGGCGACATCGCATGATTTAAATTCTACACAGATGTATTTTGTTGTTTGTCAGTTTACAATATCTAAATTATCAACAGCTCACGTTTAGTTGCAACCGTTTCAGTTTCTGTAATACCGTCACATTTGCTCCACATCATCCTTATACCAGAGTTGTAAACGGGTCTCATTTTAAAGGCCAAACTCGGCCCGACCGCGAAATCTCAAGCCCGAACCCGACCCGAGCCAGACATCTTTTTGAAGCCCGATATAATTCCGAAAAAACAAATTTTTGAATGAGTCAACTTATGCGCAACTGCAGGTATTGGTGGCGGAGCAAAGTAATCATGACTAAATATTTCACAATAGTTAATAATTTTTTATTGAAGATTTAATAAACGCGATTGATTCAACAGTGACTGGCGACAAAAGTGCCCGTCGTTACGAAAAAAGTTTGTGTGCAGGCGCGAAATCAGCCCGAAGCATTTTGACAAAAGCCCGAATCCGGCTTGAAACCCGGCCCGACTTTCAAATCTGCCTTACACATCTGCAAAACACTCATGAACTGGCACATGCAAAACAAATACCGTCAAGTCTTTCACTTTCATCGCATCCGAGCATTTCCATTCTAAGGGCAATGCCATTGTGCCAAGACACGGGATGTAACCGAACTAAGCGAGCAATGAAGGGTGTTTCAAAGTGAGTTGTGACAACGGTGTTGGGGTCTATATTCCCGTAGAGGACGGTTGCAGAACTGTTTACATTGCTAGTTGCTGCGGTGGGGATGATGTTTGCACACTGCCCTCCATCAGTGACAGCCGTTTGCGCGCACAAACTTGAAGACACTGATGTAGCATTCATCATGGGGTCGGCGTACGTTGTCTCAATCGGGCTCGACGTAGTGAAAACCTCGGACTGATCTGCATTAATATTTGCAAGTGGTATTTGCAATTTTTGGCACGCACGACAACTTGAAACTCTTGGAAAGTTGTAAAAGAAGCAATTAAATCATTGCTTGTTGCGTTGTTCTTTACAAGCAACACTTTTGAGTGATAAGCGAACTTGTAAACTTTGTAGGAAAGGTTTTGACATAAAGTGACCATTTAACATAGAGCTATTTAACATGAAAGTACATCTGCTAGTCATACGTTGTCGTAACAGTATCGATTAACTGCAGCTGAGCACTCAGGTCAGCGAGTTATCCTCACAAGTATTTCTAAAGGTGATCAGTGGCAACAGGATATACATTTCGAATCTAACGAAAGAACGATGCTTAACTCATCGTCTTTCAACCGCAAATCATCTTTCTTTGTAACTGTTTGTTGATTAAATGTAACTTATTCACAAAAGACATACTTGAACTTGTGTTTTGGTGATAAAATTGCCAAAATATATCGTCTTCACTGTAACTGATGTAATATTCAGTTATCCAGTAATTGAACTCCACAGAACCTTGAACTGAAATGCCCTTAAGTCTCATTGTCGAGTTGAAATCAACCTGCGGTTTTACAAAAGCAACCATGAACATCAGCGTTGTTGATAACACAGACACCGAACGACAGTTCCTCTATGAATAAATCAAAAGTATGCCATTGATCGGTCTTAGTTTTTTTTTACAGTTCTCAGATATAATCACCTCAACAATTTAGCATGAAAGTAGATAGGTTTATTCAGACATTTTTGCGACTCAAACAACGAAGTAACAGAAATGCAATAAGAAATGAATTAGAAGTCAACCAGCAGAAGACATGCGGAGGTATAAAGAACTTTCTCAAAAACTTCTTGAGCAATGATTTTACACATGCCTAGATAACAGATAGGAACAATAGATAGTTCACCTGTATCCACTGGCTATTGTCGTGAACAGCAGGAACCCAGGCCTCAGGAATGTGCGTTCCATGTGTGCTTGTGGCATTTGTTCGATGTAATCGGGCGTAGGAAGCGTGATAGACAGGCTCACACTCTCCAAGCTTTGCCTCAGAAGATGCCGTAATGGCTTTGTTTGAAACCTGATAACTTTGGAAGCCCACCGGCAGTGCACAAGCTGGAAATATTTACATGCGTGTTCTCTTTTAAAGCAAGAGCCCTGCTTGGCTAAAACCTTGCGTTAGATTAAAGTGTAGATTTTAATCACGCCTCTAAACACTGCTCTTCAGGAAAACTGAAAATGAAGAATACAAAATCATGCGTAAAAAGGAGCTACAGTGAAACAATAATCGAGAAACGCTTCCAAGTAAACGAACAACACTAATGCCGGGTCTAAATAAAAAATCATTGCAACGATTTCCCTGTAAAGTTTTGAAGAATCCCATGCCAAACTTAAACACAGCACATGCTTCAAATCCTATATATTATTTTTCTGCAGGTTTTTCTGGAAAACTGATGTCAAATAAGGCAGAAAGAGCTTACGGTATCGGGCGCTGAAATACCCAGGTAAGCGAAAATATAACTCTTTGATGTCAGGTTCCTTAGAATTGGAAATCATGATTACATCGTAGTCAAGTTGTACGACACCACGGGGACCATAAAGACAGGTGTTGGAAATCTAAAAATGAGCAAAAACAGATTTGTAAAGGATTGTTCCCAAGATCTACACAAGGGAAAAAAAGAAAAACACATAAATTCTGCATAAAAGATTCTTTCTCATTTTTATGCTGATATATTATGCTTTGTTAAAAAATGTATAAATCTTAACAACCTGTATTGCAAAGGTAAAACCAAGCCCGTACCGTACACAAACATTATGGAGGAAGCAAATGTTTTGTTCAACACAGAAAAATTCTGCTAAACAAAAATATTTACTCAGCAGTCAAATCTGTGTCTGGAAAAAACGTTATTTCGCTCCAAAGCTGACAACTTTTTATCAAATGACCACAAAAGGTCATTCACATACTTTTTCCAACTTTTTAGAAAGCCTTATAAAAGTTAATTGGTCGTGAGGTTTATTTGTTCTGGTTTCACTTTACTCTCCGAAATTAATCAATGTTTATCAGGGTTTGGCCAACGGTTTTCAAAGTATTCAGCTGTGTTACGGGCAGCTGCTCTGCAATCTCCGTCTGTTGCATCCAATGTAGAATACCAGTTCAATTTGGACACTGCATATGTTTTATCTTCAATATACAGTACACATCATATGAAGTCAGTTCAGCTCGCAACAGTAATTTCTTTCTTAAAAAGAGCATGCAACAAATAAAAACACAAACTTCAAATGTGACATTAATGATGGATCCCAAAGTAGGATGTCCACTGTCAAATGTCAGAACTTCGAACTCGAGCAGCGTTGAGTCCCATCCATTTGGACTAAAAATGGAGGAAAACCACTTTAGCTGCTGCAACTTCCGTGCATCCTTTATAGACGTTATGTGGCAAATCATAATTTTGAAGACAAAGTTACAAAACTGAGGAAGAAAATTTTTTGAGAAATGGAATATTCATAAACAAGAAACAGTTTAAAATAGATATGCCTTAATGCGTCTCCAACACAACTGATAATGCTGTGTGATAGCAGCACGCACATGTTCAATGATACGCGAGGCAAGATGGTAATGTGTATGCAAACAATAAGAATACTTTATCTTGCATAAAAGTATCCTTACCTTGACTGCACGTCAGACAAAGCAAACAGAACTTGTGCATTCGGGTAGCTGTCTTTGTCTGTCACGTTAAGAGCTACAAGAGGATCATCTGCCGACAGTGGAGGTGCAACTAATGGGAGCACCAAGCCTGTGGAGTTCATCACAGGACAGTTGTCGTTAGCATCAGTTACTTGCATTTTGATGAAGATCGTTCCGGTTCTGTTCAGGGTTAAATCCTGAAAACACAAAAAACAAATAAACAAAGTAATTGAAACTAATCAATGCAGTTATTTCTGTGTTCAATAGAAACGTTATGGCAATTACAACGAAACGCAAGTTTCTGTACCTCGGTGATGATGTGCAAGTAGTACGTTTGCTGTGTTTCGAAGTCCAGAACCCAATTAAGGTAAAGGTAGGCTTGGGACAAATTGGTTGTTATAGAAGCTGGAATAGCGGGGCTAGAGGGAGTTGGTTTGGCTGGTAAAAAAACATACAATCATGAATCGTCATTTTCTTTAGCCTGCCTACGTGCCAAACTCCAAATAACTTTTATTTCTTTGCAACAAGGTAGCAACGCAACCTCTCACAAAAATGCATGACTTAGTTTCGGCAGTGAAGTCTTTCCAAAAAAAGAACATTGCATTTTGCAGGTATACTTGGCTGCAGCCAAGAGAAATGGAATAATTATAAACAAGAAACAGCTTGTACACTTGGTTGCAGCAGGTATACTTGGCTGCAACACTAGGAAAAATCTCGTAATAAAGTGTTTTATTTTAACAGCCAAAGGTACCAGGTATTGCTGCACAAATGCAAACAAGCACTTGCTTCCAGTGTTCGACAAATCCACAAATACGAAGCAAACTGGCAAATCCCTTACCTAAAATAGTTGTGCAATCAATGAATGACCGATTCTTAAAAACTCTTGTTGTTCCATTTACAGGTGCTTCTGTTCGTAACGTCTCATTATGTTGCTTAGTTGCAGACAAACGAAAATGGCCGAGCTCATTTCCTTCATAAATGTGGACATAAAATGTGGAACCCGAACTGAAAATTAAAAAAAAATCAGTAACGCGTGAAGAAATTTGCAATCTATACTTCAAGTTATAATGTTACAGATGTTTGATGCTAAGAAACGCAACCGTATTTTGAGTATTCGTGTGATGTCTGAATGTTTGAATGAACTGAATTTTCAATAAATAGGTTTGCCAATGCCTATTAAATTATTTGTAACTCTTCTTAGGATTTTAATGATTCTTCGGCTTTCTGACTCGCAAGCACGTGCGCATAGAAATACATTGACACTTACAGTAGCACAACAGTTCAAGGGTGTTTTCATGCAGAAATTTAGCGTTAACAACTTTCTTTAGAATTTTACTGCATTACATACCTTGGAATTTCTTTCTACGAAAGTATTGTATTTTGAACAGAATTGCATTTAATCCAGCGAATATAATGATTAAGATGGGTACAAAATTATTTTGTTGAGATTTTTAATTCACTTGTTGTCCCAAAGATCTAAAAAACAATTAAAGGCAAATGCACACAGAAGACTCACGTGTATGCGTCTGCTATGAGAAAACTTGAAATGAAACTTCCAGAAACTGTGTTCTCAGGAACATCAAGAACAAGATCAATGGGAGGGCGAGTAGTTGAGTCGCTCAAGGCATTCCCTTGAATGATTAATATGTACATGCGGTTTTGAAAAGACTTTCCAAAATAATTAGACGCAGAAGAATTAAACTGCTGCAAGATTTTGGATACCGTGTTTCCACAATTGCTTTCACGTTTTTGGAAAAACTCGAGTATCAGGTTACATAAATAGTATGAATCTGACTGTTCTTAGAAAAACTTTTTGCATTTCGGATAAAACGTAAGATCTATTCTCTCTTGTTTAGAAAACTTCCAATGTCCAAAAAAATTAAACAAAAAATTATATTTTGGACGGGAAGAAACGCAGCTGAGAAAAGCATCAATGATTTCAAACATGGTTGCTTTTGAAAGCTGAAAGTAAGGTGCATGCATTGCCAAGAGTTCACACCAATTGTGGTTGTTGCATCACATGAGTCCAACTTCTTGAGTCATAAGCAAATGGAGCTTTTAATTTTAATGAAAAGCCTGAAACCTGTGTTTACTTGAACGCTTCCTTTTCTTGTCACAAGTTGTATTTGTGGCTAGAGATTCCGATCGAAGACTTACCAAAACTTAGCGAGATAGTTTCTAATTCAATTTGAACGCATTTCACCCTCCATAAAATTGTCACTGCGTTATCTTTGAAATCGATGAAAAAAGATTTTGAGGTGTATAAAAATCAGCAGGAAGTAGATTTTTTTTGATGGAACAAATGGGACTAAAAATTTAAAATGGATTCTATTTGAATGAGATTTCATGACTGAGGATGCGCTTAAGTTATTTGAAACCGATTTCGTAATACAGTAGAATTTGCCTAATTCGTCACCTCAAGGGGATTAGAAAAAAGTGACGAATTAGGCGAAGTGACGAATTATGCAAACAGGTGAAAACTCCATCATAGAAGCTCGTATACTTTATCATAGTAACTCGTATACATAGTGCTCTTATTTGCAGTAAAATACAAGTTTATGACGTTATGGTTGAATACAACTATTAATTCCTCTGCTCTGTCTATTAATTCCTCCTCCATTTAATCCAGCACTTTTAAATCTTTAATAAACTTTTCCGCGTTCTCTCAATGGGGAGTCGGGTAGGGCTTCGCACCACGTGCATAAAATCGATAAACAAATTGGGAGGTGCAGCAATTCTCAGATAAAGATCCTTAATTTGTTTTAATTCCCATATGTACTAGCTGCTTAGACATCAAAAACGAAACTGCAAATGACGAATTAGACTAACAAAACGCTTCTCAGGGATAGAAAGAGGTGACGAATTAAACAAATTGACGAATTAGACGATGGCGAATTAGACGAACAGAAATGTAAACAAAAGATAGGGATTCTGCTGGGACCGACGAAAAAGTAACGAATTAACCGAATTGACGAATTAGACGATGACGAATTAGACGAGTTCTACTGTATAAAAACTGCTGATTGAATCGATAGCGTCATCTTTTTGGGACTAGTTGCTCAAACATTTAGTGTATCCCTCACACATCAATCCACAAATGTGAATATTCATGCGGTATCATTTGCACTCAGAAATAAAAGACAAACTAAGAGCAAGTAACCTAAATCAGAAGCAGACGTAGTGGATGGTGCAGTTGGATTGGTAAATGGTCCAGAAACATCAGTTGACGATATAGACACAGATGTCAAGGTGGCCGACGATGTGAAGGCAGAACTTGATGTTGAATATGTCGCTCCAGTGGTTGCAGTGAGTTGTGCTTGTGTTGCAGTAATGGGAGGCGTGATGGTGGCAGCGGTAGTGACGGAGGGAGCGATGGTGTTGGCTGAAAAAGTAGAGGGAGCGTTTAGAATAGGAGCTATTGAAAACCAAACAAGTTCCACATACACGTTTTCAAGCTCATCCAAAATAGTTTTTCAAAGTGTTGTGAGTGCAAGGAATGCAATAAAACTTTTTTGCAAAATTTAAGCGACCATTTTGTTGTACCGCTGTTGAATCATAGGAAACGACTTTGCTTACAAAAAGAATTACATACTCGCATTTAAAAGTGTACACGATGAGACAAAAATTTAATTGCGTAATAAGGTACTTGTTCCAAATTACCTATTTGAACAAAGAAAAAACATTTGTGAAAGTGTGTTTGGATAAAACTCGACCGTAATTGCAAATTGTTTTGCATTCGCCGACAAGGATAGAAGACTTTAGAGCAGGAGTCACCAACGTGGTGCCCGCGGGCACCAGGTCGCCCGAATGGACCATGTAGGTCGCCCGCAGGCCTGTTCTAAAAATAACGTTAACATGATCAACGTCTTCACATTAACGAACATCAATACTAAAATAAACGAAAGTAAATTGAACAAAAAAATTTTTTTCAAAAGTGTGTATCAAATTAGTAGCCCTTCATATAATCGGTACGCAAGAAGTAGCTCGCAGTTTTAAAAAGGTTGGTGGCCCCTGCTTCAGAGAATTCCGAACGGGTAGAGGATTATCGAGAGGAATTCGATATGCTCAATGCCTTTTGCAACACAACACGCGGAATGTACGAAGAATTAAGCCGCTATGAGTACATGAGCGTTTTCATGCAGTTTAGGACATATGTTATCTGCTTGTGACGCAAAAAGCAAGTTTTTTTTCATTCATTTGACTTACTGCAATTTTTCGCAAAAAAGTTGTATGTTGAAAGTCAGTCAGCCCAACTGCAATGTGCTTTCAGGGGGCATTAGGAACTTGGCCTTTTTTTCGGCCGAATTGTTAAAATTTCGCCGTTTTAAGAAGTGGTTTGGCAGCAAATATTTTGTTCGGCCTTTTTTGAGTATTTTTGAAAATTTGGCCTAATTTGCATGGGGTGCTACATTCCAGAATTTAAACATTCAAAATTTCTCCATATGTACTGTCACAAGCACACTTCCCTTGGTAGCAGTTGAAATTGCCTATTCCAAACACAGAGAATGGAAAATAGTTAGCGATGCATGATGATCATTGTTATGTAATCAATCAATCGATCGAACGTCTTGTCTGCAGTTTTGTTCCTGAATATCACGTTTGGCTTTAAGTACCAAGCTTTGGACGTTGTGAGAGTTCGCCTGACCGTGGCGCTGATGAAGTATCTACCGATTCCTGCTTTCAAGCACTTGTTCACAGCTCCCCGCATGTTGTCCTCACATGCTACAAGCCTTCAAAGTTCATGCATAGTACTGAATCTGACACGGAACGTCACAAAGCACCACGTATATCCGAGGTCAAACGCATACCTCATGTGAGTTTGCATATTTTATTCCTTTGCGTGACAAGCAAAAAGAGTAAATCTTAGATTTTTTTGTAGAAATTGCGTTACCATAACTACTTGCAGACAAGAAGGTTAATAAGCGTCATGAAACAGCCACAGATTTGTAAATCAGAAACCAAGGAAATTTTATTAAAGCAAAAGTCATATGGCTGGAGAGACAAGGTTGCCCACACGAAAATATTTTTTTCGACTGGTAACATTACAGTTTTTGCTTTTTTTGAAATAAGCAACGCGTACTTCGCCAAAGACGTGAAGCTGCTTACGTGCAGACTTAAACGGATGCTTTATTGCGGTAGCATACCTGAAGAAGCCGAAGATGAGTTTGAGTAGATAATATTAAACTGTACACCTTCCGTTTGAATTAATATTTCCGAAGTGCACGGTTCTCTTTCAGCTCTGAAGAAATCCAGACGATAAATTTCGTTGAGCTGTAACAGCATCATTTCCTTTAAAATCCAAACGGAAATCTTCCAACTTGGTAACACAGTACTTTAGCTAACGTTCAGGCGAACTTGGTTGATAGTTGTTTGGTCTTTTATTTTATGCTATTATTATTTTATCGAGTTGCAGAATGTTATTAGAAAAAATGAGGTATTGGAATAATTATCGTTATCTTTATCACTGCATATCTTTTTGAATAAAATTTGCTTTTCAGGCGGTGCTGTATGCAGTCGACAGGTAGAAATCAAAATATCTGAGATTGCCTATTTTGACAAACTGAGTAAAAATTTCTAAGGAAAGACCCTTCATTCATGATTTTATTCACAGTTCACGCTGGCAATTTTTGATCACTTTTTACCAATGTTTATCATTCTTGTATCACCACCAACATCGTACCTCGTTTCTTGTAGAAAATACATGCGGAAGAATTTCAGAAATTTTTGACGGAAAACTCATGCAAACAAACAAAAAAATAGACCGGAGTTGATCACTGTCTTTACTTCCATCACAGTTCTTTCCCGGGTTTTTATGAAAGCAATGTCGTAAAAAATCATCTTGTTTATTTTATTGTCTAGACCTACTTGTTTCTACGTTTGTCGCAAACAAATGTTCAGCATGAGTGCATTAACACATAATTGAGACAGTACTTCAGGTGGACGCTAAGCTAGAAGGTTGCTGATCAAACGTAAAGCCACTGCTTATTTTATACATGAAGGCAGGGCCGGCCTTAAGCTATACAACCGATGCGGCCGCACCATGATGGTGGTTGAGCAGGATGTTTATTTTTGCCAGATACTCCTTGCGCACGAGAATTGTAGAAAGGCTTATAAATCTCGTTGTTAGCAAATAATTATTTCGTTCGAATGAAAAATGAATTTCCTATAGTTATTATCGAACGTTATCAAACGTGCTGAATTCTCATGTTAAGCGTTACATCTGCGCTCCACCATGTCTCACTCTTTGTGGATAGAATTTGGAAGTTACTAGTGCCAGTTGAGACTGACGTACACCTGCAGCCACTGCAAGCAAGGTGTGTAGTGATTCAACTCGTAATGAACAGGTCAAAACGAGTGTCTGTCGTATTGACTTTGACGGCAGTTCTGCTGACGTAACGTTGTTCAGTTCTCGAAAGATTCTTCTATTTTTTAAAGTTTTTGGTTGGCTGCGGGTAATCTGCATTTTAACAAAGTCTTGTAGTTTTGCTTCATGGAAGATTTTGACACAGATAAGATTTTTTTTTTTTTTGTCAAAATAAAATTAATTATACCATATTGAAACAAACCACAAAAGATGAGAGGTTGGTCCTGTGGAGGCCAAAAATCTCATGCAAACCAGGGAAAAATTTGTGAAGTGTTCGCACTTAAATTTGCCTCCATTCCTTTGTCCACAAAATTGTTCGGCGTTATTTATCGATCGTGCAAGTAGACAACTTTTATCATTTGCCGCCCTACCAAACTTTTAGTTGCGATTTGCCTATCTGCGAGCGTAAATAGGTAGAAAAAACACCACTTCACAGTCCATGCAGGTTCACAAACGTAAAAGAAACTTAAAGCTGCTCTGCAGCTTAACTAGGCAAGGCAAAAATTGTGAATGTCACCCAGCACACTCGTTCCTGTTTATCAATATATTGGGTGGCTGTATGCTTTTATTTCATCAATCAAACATGCGCATTATATATTACGTTTGATAAATGTTTCTACAACTGTGACGTGGTAGTTGAAAAATCTTTGTACGTTAAATTCCTCATTCATAAAAATACAGTTTGCATTCCAAGTCCGTGCATAATGAATAAGTTCAACATAAACTTAGACTTTTGGGGAACTATGGGCGGATGCATGGGTTGCTCTCTTGGGAAGTCTGCTTTTTTCATGTATTGCGTCATAAAGGGGGCAGTTGATCATGCGCCTAGACCAGTGGTTCTCAAAGATTTTTTCATATTTCTCCTTTACAAACTCAAACACTGTCAATTCCTCCACAACAAAAATAACAAAAAAGATAATTTCCTAACTTTCTCACTACCTATTGTTAAGAAACAATTGAGTATTGATGATTCTGAACCAACAGACTCTTATGACATCAGTCACTGTAGCTAAAGCAACTTGTCCTTGCGTACTGTTGACATTCTTATCTAAACCAACCTCATTGTGCAGTTTTGTTGTGTTGAATCAACAAAACTTACATTTTTTCATCCACACCTTTTCCTCCGCAATTCCTCCCTGGAACAAATTTCCTCCCAGAAATTAAAAATTCCTCCCTAAGTCAGTCAAGTGGCACCCGTTTGAAAACCACTGGCCTAGACGTTACCTTTATGCAAGAATGCGTCTTGCTATTGTGGTTATCGAAAGCGAGATAAGCAATCAGTTCATGTTAAGAGTTTTCTCCAAGTCAGTTGTTCTTTGAACGAAAGGGTCGTTCAACAAGAGAGAAGTAACTGCATTAGTTCAATTCGCTTGTCAGTTCGGTTTGATTGACGTAACTTTGCACTTGCGCTCGCCGCTCCATTGTAGAGCTTCCTTTACAACTTTCCGCTTGATTACGTGTAGTGGTGGTACTGTACACTGTCTATTCTAATGTCCACCACAGCAGCAATGCTATTAGTCTTAAGCATGACCGTAGCTGGGGACACATGAGCACTGCCCACTCCCCGTAAAAGGAACCGTTGTGTTATCATGTAGCCAGGGCCGGATTTAGCTGATGCGAGGCCCTAGGCTAATCCACTTGTGAGGCCCCCTCTTCTATTGTTGCGAGGAAAAAAATGGAAAGCGTTAAATCTATTTGCCAAAATCCGAAAGTGGCCCTCTGAAAGTACGGTTAGTAAAAAATTATAAATCATTACTGGAGTGCCCACGATCACTGCGTTTGTTGCTGCCTGCGACGCAAAAGTGTTGAACTGCATGGAATTGTTGAAATCCTGCTTGGCTGGCGGGAACAGGATTATTAACTGCCACAGGCAAAACCAACCGAAATCGCCACAATTGAAATATCTAATAAAACACAATTTCTACGTTTTTTCAAGAATCACATCTGCTCTTTCTTACCTTTGTTAAAAAAAAAACAAACACACTGCACCTATATAGTCTGTGTGGCGGCATAAAGACTTTAAAGCACAGTGTGAGGACCACGTTGCAACTCGCTTACCACGCCCACGGCTGTAAAAATCTCACACACACGAACAAAATAGGCCTACGTCACGTTAAACGCACCCAAATGGTTGTAACTGTTAGGTTCACCATTCTGAGAATTTGATAAAATCTTTACTGATTTATAGTGTTTCACATTGAAATTTGGAAGGGCTGATCTCACCAGTGCCCACCGTGGCGACTGGAGTGGTCTAAATTTCGCTTATGCTGTCATTATTGAAATACGTGCACAGAACTAAAAAGCTACAATCATCGAATCAAGTAAGGCTGAACATAACACAGTAAACAGTTAAAAGGTTGTGTCCTGGTCTTCTTCATAACAAAATTATCTAAGAATTCATTACAATTTGTTTGCCTAAGTTTGTCACTTTGGACAACCTCTCCTGGAACATTGCGACTGCTCAATTCATTTTTATTTCTTTTGAATCTTCAAAAGCATCTTTCGCCTGAACAGTTAGTGACCATCAAGCTAAGGAATAAAGCTCCGCGTTGTTGCATAAACTTAGAATTACTAATCTTTTGCATCAGGTCCAAACAAGCTTTTGTCATTTTCTAGCTGTTTCCCTATTCTTTGTTTTTTTGCGGAAGAGTTCTGTGGTTGCCAGTTAGCAAAGTGACTTTTGCTTGCTATTCAAGCTCATCAAGATCTTCTATGAATTGATTAGCATGGAAGCAGTACAAACTTGCGCATGTACTCAATAGCGATCTGATTTCTGAATGACTTTACTGAAAAAAATTCAAATGAAAAAAAAACACATTTAAAAGTACCAACCAAACTTTACGTGATACAAACGCTGACAAAACTACTGAATTGCTCAGTCACCTAAGAAATAACTATGCTTTTATTGTGGGATACTGCTGCTAGCCGTACACATAGCTCTTATCTGCAGTGCAACCTTGCAGGTGCAGTGACGTAACTAGAGGTTTGAGCCACGGGGAAACTTATCTGAAAAGAGCCCACGGGCTAACACTCAGAAAATAGTTGAGAAAAAATAGAAAATGCAATATTGAACGGTTATACAAAAACCCGAAATCACCAGAAAACACTCCAGAAAACGCAAAAACAATCTATTCAAACCAAAAGAACAGTAAATACCGATATACAAGCTAGGTAGGGGCCGGGTTTTTACATTTAGCTTGACAGGGGAAGGTGGTTCGCACCCTTGCCACCCGTCAGTTATGCCACTGATCAGGTGTATTTCAAACATGAACAGCCACAATTTCTTTTAATAGAGCCACACGTAACAATCGATACGATTCAGCAAACGCAGGACGCAGCCAACGTGCTATGAGCATGTCGACACAATAGTTGGCATGTAGCTTGACCAACCGTCGTATTAAGATTCATGGAAACTCGTTGGAAGACTTGGCGTTATCACCACGAACTCTGTGCGTGCCACAGTTTTCTGAGGACCCCTTGGATCTTGAGGCCCTAGTTTTAAGCCTATATAGCCTATAGGTAAATCCGGCACTGCTTGTAGCCTACATACAGATCAACTCCAATAATTGGCCGTCTTTTATATTTTCGAGTAGTTATTTTGCTAAAAACTCCATCAAAAAAGTGATAGGACGGTTGACTGAGCATGATGACGTAATAACACCACTGCTCATACATAGGCGTAGTCAGGGGGGCCAGAGGGGCCACGGCACCCCGCCAAATTTTTAGAAAACATAGTCATTTTGTGCTTTGAGAGTCGGTTTTCCAAACAAAATAGTGTTACTCGCCTAAAATCACACATTTTGCCGCCCCCCCAGTTTTTTTGGCCCCTCTCAAATTTTTGGTCTGGCTACACCACTGTGCTCATAGGGGCTCCGAGCCTAGATCTTTTCATTGGGACCCGCACCTGCTACGGAGGGCCGTGCTTGAAGGTTTGATGCGGAAGATAAGAATCTACCATTATCAGTGTTTTTTTTGCAGTACACTTATCACAATTCTAGAAATACTATTTTCAACATAAATACTCCAGGACGTGCTTCAAAACCCCATTTTTTGCAGCTGGGAAACTAAGTTATCAGTTACCTCTATATCCAACTGCATGGCATGGATCGTTGTGGTAGACGTAACGCAGTTTCCAGCTGATATTTCACCATGCGAAGTAGCGACGTTTACGTAACCTTTTGGAGATAAAGCGAATGTTATTAAAACGCTTGTACGGTAGTTACTATGGCCATTGCATTGCTACCACTTGACGGTTGATTCAGTTCCATACGGACGCATAGAATTTTTGTTGGATCTGCAAAATTGCTGTATTCGGCCACCAAATGCTTGTTTATGTACAACCACATGTAATCTCCGCCTCCAACTGTGATTGACTCTGATCCTCGAAACAGAAATCCAGTTTGAATGGTGCTGGTAAACCTGTTAACAAACCGCTAGACAACACTGCAAGTTTAGGTTTCAATCATTTCAGATCTAAGTTTAAGAAACAATTTAAAACTACGACGCAGGAAATCACAAACTTAAAAATGGTTACTGAGTCCAGCTGTCAAGCAAAATTGAGCGGAGCCAGAAGCAAAAAGTGAATCTTGCTGCTTGTAATAATAAAAATTTGCTTCACACACAAATTAATTCATAAAAACTTTCATCCTCTGCATTTCAACGTTTTTCCGTACTTTGGAAATTTTTCCAACGCTCTGCGAGCTTTGACAAACGCAAAGAGTAATTTTAGGAACATCGCTGGAACTTGGCGTGCGAAAGTCAAATGCTCACGACTGTACCATAAGAGGGGATGTAACCACCGAGATAGCTAGGATGTGACCATCAAGATTAAGCTCGGCTAAGAAATGACACTGGCCTAGCACTGTAACTAATGTCTTCTTGGAATGATCAATAGAGACATAAAGTGTAAGTGGCGTGTGGTGAATGTACGATTACCTTGTCCTTGCCACGTAGTGGCACCTGCAATCTTGCAATCCTTAATTGTACCCCTGTGTTCGCCCTGCGGCTGTTGCGTTGTGCTCGCGGTCTCGAAATGCAATACTGCAAAGTGTTCTTTTAGTGCAGTTTGCCCGCCCTGGGAGGCATTTGATCAATTACGCTGTTGTGTTTGTTTCAGAGTTTCATTGCTCGCTTGTTCAGCTCCGTGATTGAGCGGTGTCCTTAGTGAATTAAAGCCTGGCTTTCTGCAGAGAGTGTTTAGTAGAATTCGCAGGCGAGTGCACGACATGGCGCATGCACTAATTTTTGTGTTCATAACACACGCGACTAAGTTACATTTTTCAAGCATACCCGAAGTTGTGCAAAATTGAGTTGCAATCCTTTTGAGATTCCGAACGATATCCCAAACCATCCAGTGGATAAAATTGTTTGTCGTAATATCTGAAATAAAACTTGAAATACAATGATGGTGATAGGAATGAAATAAAAGCATAACACATTATTATCTAGATTGGTTTGCAAACACTTGTAGGCCAGAAGTCCAGAACTGACTTGAGAAAAAATATGAGTTTTTTGTTGCAGAACTTTGTTATGGCAGGTCTGCTTCAAACACAAACTCAGTTTCGAATTTTGATTACCAATTTGCTTAACAATATTTTCCTGTTCCATATTTTCCTATAGCGAGTTTGAAGAGGGTATGAATTAGGAAAAAATGTTTGTTCTGTTCATGTTGAAAAATCAGGTAAGTGGCCCTGCGCATAAGCTGAAAAATACTGTAGCAAAACCTATGTCGGTCGAAAAAAATGGACAAAATTTTGAAAACTCCGCGAGAAATTCCTTTCTGCATTTTTTTCTGCAAAGATTAGAAATTCTTTCTTCGACTGAAGAGATGCATTGTTAGAAATACAGCATAACCTGTGACCAAGGCATCATTATAAACACAATAGTTCTCTAGGTGGTAGTTCAATCGGTTTGTTTTTACTGTATACTGTGTTGGACATGGCACTGAGGCAATGATGTTCCCAATTTGCGGCTGTCAGCGGTAAACCAAACACTGGTATGGCGTATTTTTCACGTAACTCAAGTGATGTAACCAGTCACAGCTGGTAATGGAAAATCAATAGATCAATCACTTAATCATAGTAGAGCACTGCGAATTAGCTTTTCTACTCGATTAGCTAGTCGGTTCATGAGAAGTTAAGCAGGACGCTGCTTTTTTGGTCTAGGAATAAAACGTTTGAGCCGCAACTCCCTGGTTTTCCTAGAGGTAAACAGAACAGGGGCTTCCTTCAACCAAATACTTTTACTCATAAAGCATGCAGTCTACAAATAAGTTTACAACTAAGACATATATAACACATCAAAATCGCCTTAAAGTAACGTCAGTTTAAATCAGGCCCGTGACTAGTGGGGCTTCACATTCTAGGGAGCTTCGCCCCTAAACTTTTCGCCCTCCCTGGAAAAATGTGTTGGACATAGTTTAAAAATATTGGACATGGTTTAAAACATTAGGGCCCCTCTCAGTTCTTCTGGTGTCCCAAGCTGGTTAAGGGCCTGGTTTAAATTATTTACAGTTATATTGCCAAGCTTTATTCTAACGTGCGGTCTAGGATTGAAAAAACAAGTACTTATGCAAATCATTTCCAGCAGATGCGTTTAGTTCCAAATAAACCATGGAAGTGAATACTTGGTTTACTCCAACAGTCTCCCGAAACCACTGATTAAAGCTGTTGCTGGTAGGATTGGTAAGAGTAAGCCATCCACCGAAGGAGCTGGAATAGAATGAGTCAACTTACATCACTTAGTTATGCCGTTCGGTTTCTCCGTCACTTTACTCTAGATTCGGCGGAAGCAGTCATTTTTCTAAGTTTTTTTTCTCAAGCTTACTTTTCAACGTAGTCAGGTTGAGTTGGGTGTAATGATGAAGATCCACCGAAGTCGGGGTGTGCAATGCTGAAGTCGAAATGCGTTATTGAAAACTCCCAATAACTAGTGTTGAAAGTGGTTGCTGGATTAACTGCGAAAATCAACATTTGAACCATTACAAAAAGGACATAATGCACTATTTACCCAGGACTGGTTTCACGTTTTCAAATTACGGTTGAAATTTGCATCAACCTGTCATTGTTAATATGTTATGTATTACCAAAACAACAGAAACAAAGTTCAGTTGAAGGGGAATGGAAGCAAACAGACTATATACGTAAACCGAATATGTCAATATTGTTTTTCACAAGACATTGCTATTTTCATCAAACAATTCGGTTTCAAATTCGCACCAGCAACCTTGATTTCCACGCTACAAACGTTTAGGTTAGTGAACTCGCGAACGACCGCAAGCGCACCTTGTCCATCCTGAACTTGAACGCGAGTTGGCTGACTGGAAGTACTTTCTTTTCCATCGTAGAGCAGTTTTGTTGAACATCTGTACAGGGTGCCCAGCTCAACGGGATGAAACCTCCAGGATGTTGCAGATGTGACAGCGGTTAAGGTCGGAGCGGTCGGTGCAGTGCAAACAACCTCGTATGAACTGCAACGATACCGACATTTATTTTTCAACTGATTACTACGGCAAGCAAAAGTCAATAAAGTCAATTTTTTCTGCCTTTTCTAAAGTTTATGAAACGTCCACAAACCAAATTTCACAGTGATACCATGAACGACTCAAAAGTTCTTAGGTCAGAAAGTCAATTTATCGTTAGGTCAAAATTTTCTTGCAGAGTTTTTCTCTTTGTCGATATTTTATTAATGCTACAAGAACATATTAAGAGGGCTATCCGTGGTAAGGCAAGAACGGTGATCCTACTTTACTTGGCGCGGTAAATGCACAATCCATTATGCATATTGAAACTATAATAGGCAATAATTTGGAACAATACATGATGTTGAAGCATAACAATGCAAAATATTCTCAGTGACTTCAGGATATTTGTTGACACTGGATATTTCTATATTTCTCTTGTGCTTTTGGATCGATTTTCTCCTACGGTTTGTTACTCCTAGTTTTATTGGGTTTTTCACACTTTTAATTTTGGTTTCTCACTTCAACAGAATAAAGATTTTAACCTACCGATTTGATTTCCAATATATGCTTTTTATTTCGCATTTCAGTTATAAACGCACAAAATGGATAGGTCAAAGTAAAAATTTCGAGATTTTAGGTCAAAAAATTCTTTGCCCTATTGATTACACACCGTTTTGCAATTCTGGCTTCGTATGGTAATTCAAAAATTGACGAACGTCTATTCCCAAATCTAAAAAGCTAGTTTCGTAAACACTAGAACATTTCAAGCAAAACACCAGTGGTTGTGCAAACCGAAACAGATTATTCCAAACAGATTTTTGCAGTCAAATTCTGAAAAATTTTGTACAGCAATCACGTATAGGAAAAGAAAGCAAAAATCGTCTCATGAAACCGTCATCAGCATTCTTTGCTGAAAATTTTCGGTCGGAACACTGGCGATCTACCTTGCCAACATGTACCACAAAATTTAACAATTTATTTTCACAAATCCTCTTTATTCCATAAAAAGCGAAACAATCATCTAACTGGTTTCCGCCATTACTAGCAATAGATACCAGGGTGATCATAAAAGATATATCAATTTTATTATCGCAAACATTCCTTATCAAATAAACCCAGATTTTGTTTTCCAGGAAAATCATAGTTAGATCTTCGAAATTTTATTTCCCAGCTTTAGTTGGTCAAGCAGAAAGATATTCCGTGCAGGAGAGGGTCAAGATTGTAGAGGCGTTTTTCCCGACGAAGCCATTTGTCAAAATTCAGCAATTTCAGAGGAACATTCCAGACAAAAGCACTCCAACCACACCTAAAATAAAGCGCGTCGTGGACAAACTTAGAGAGTCGTGATGTGTACAAGATAACAGTTGTAGTGGCCGACCACGGTAAGTCAGGACAGAAAATCACATCGTGACTGTGAGGCAAGGTTTGGAGCAATCTTCAAGGAAACCCACAAGACGTTTGCTTCAGGAGACAGATCTTTCATGAGGTTCAGGTAAACGCATAATGCAACAGGATCTTCACCCGTCTCCGATAAGAAACAGATTCTACAACTTCAGACCGATGTAAATAACGCTGACAAATGTGATTTTGAGTAACACATCAGTCATTGAATCTAAGAATATCCTGATTTATTGGCCTTCATTTTTTCGATGATGAAGCAAATTTCTACCATAGTGGTCACGTGAACAAGCAGAGTATTTCTTTATGGCTCTAGTTCAGCCTCGTGAGCATCCGTATGTATCGCCCATTTAGTGTGTAGAAAGTGACTGTTTGCTGCGCGTTGATCTGTAATGTTATTAGCGGGCTCTACTAGCTGGAGCAGACCTGGCCTAACCACGGTCGCCAGCTGCATGCGGCTCTTTGCCCGGTTTCACGCGGCTCTTACGTAAATACCGCATTTACTCGTGTATAAGTCGCAAAATTTTGTATCAATTGTTCACATTGAAAGTCGGGGTGCTACTTACACACGCAATGAGTGGAAGCGTGCTTGGTGGTTTGTGTAAGCACAATACACGCGCGAGTGCATTTACGCGACACGCTTGTTAGTAACTGTGTTGGAGTTGGAAGCTGCGCGGTTTGTTTGTGGTTTGCGCAAGAACATACACAAGCGATCACATCCACGCGACGCATGGTCGCGGGTATTTGCAAACGGAGAAAAGGCAACGCAAAAGCTGAAACAATTGTGTTGGAGTGGACTACATATTGTGTGCTGTACGTGTGGATAACTTTCCTGGAATTATAGTGTAAAAGCCGTGCGCATTGTCGTGCAATAGAAAGCGTGGTTCGTGTGATGCTGGATTCAAGCTCAAGGTTTGTAAGCTTCGTGAGGTGGCTCTTTGCGATAACATAGTAAGAAATGCGGTTCTTGGTCTCTGCTGGTTGGCCACCCTTGGGCTAGAGGATGCTAATGGACGTCCAACAACTGTGAACACAGAGCGAGACATTGAATTAATGCGAAGAAAATTCATCCTGGTACTAAGGCGGAAGCTAGGAGTGGACATGGATACCGTAATTTATTAGGAGGGTGGAGCAATACTGCATTGCTGCTTCACTTGAATATCTGCACCGTTACTTCCCTGCTCATCTCCGGTCGTAAGGAACATCCATATCCTGCACGTTCACCAGACCTATCCACTTGGGCCTGTTCTCTGTGAGGATATTTAGAAAGCAGGATCTCTGCTAACAATCTCGATACTGCTGATGAACTCAAGAATAACATTCGAACGGAGGTTACGAGGATTTCTCATAAGACGTTGGACAGGGTCATTGCAAACTTGTACGCGTAGCCAGAGTGATTAGTGCCAAGGAGCGTACATCGAGCACATTGCAAATTATTGAGCTGTGCTTGCAAAACGGTAGTGTACGAAGAAAAACTTACACCACAGAAACTGACATGCAAGAAAGACATGCCTATGAAAAATATACAAAATGTTCCTTTCAATACAAAATGCCACTTTATCAAATTGAATACATATTTTTGAGCCACCTTGTATTTCCTAGTAAAACACTGCAGATAAGAAACGCTAAAATCGATTGATTACTGCAGTAGCCACATACAACATAGCTGTAAATGTTTCACTTAGGATCCTTGAAAGCTTAAACAATTTAGTCTTTACTATGGGTGCTTCACGCACGAACCATAAGCAGCCTGGGTGTGATGAGGAGGATGGCACCTGTTATTACTCAGACTAGCGTGTTAAAAATTAACTAAATCAAATATTTTATTGACTCTTCTCTCAAATTAGTGTCACGCCATGCGGATGGTCTTCTTACATGTAAACCAATTACCGAAATCTGTTTAGGCAGTACGAAAAATGGGCACTTATACAATTGGTTAAGTGCACTACGCAAAAGCGTGTTTAGATAGCGCCCCGGACAAGAAACAAGTTTCTCGCCTCCATGTTCGAACCTAAAGGCTTTTGGGAGTAAATGTAGTTTTTTGGGAGTAAATGCAGAGCTAGCTATCTCTGTGTGCATTTAGCTATCTCCGTTTTTTGAGGAAGTACTTGCGACATTGTTGGGACTTTTCAGCACCCCAGCGATTCGGAGCCCAGGGTAATGTGCCACCCTTGAAAATCTCGGTGCGCCACTGGCGCTACGTTTCTGACACGAATTAAATTCGTATTCACCACCCAATAGCACAGACAACAGAAAAGTTTCATGTTTCATCAATTGCATAATGTCCTACACCTTAACAATGGTCAGATTTGCTGCAAAATACTGACATTTTGTTTGCTAAATATTTGCTGTACAGGTTATTATATATCACCACAGCAAGCAACACGCTAACTTAAACTCATGGGAAGAAAGTGGTTGAATTCTTGAAATCAACTGAAACAAACACGTACATTTCGTTCATAAAGCAATCTTCTTCTGTGGTATGGTTGTCTGCCCCGCATTGAGTGATCAGTGTCGAATTGCTCGTTGAATTTGAGCCAGCTGAAATTATCAATTCAAATATTTTGAATGTTTTTTAACAAATTTGTTGAAATTTGTCACTTAAAAGAGATGAAATTAAGAAAGACATTTTGCCAATGGCTGATCGTCGTTTACTTAATGAAAACATCAGCGGAATAAGACACACGAAAGCAACCGTGTTCCGTTTTTAACTTCAAATAAGCTTCATTTTATATGCTAGGTTCACAAAAAATCTGTTTTTATTTACGAAAATTGTGAGTCATAAATTGCAGTATTTTAAAATATTGTCGGTTCACCAGTTTTGACAGTAGTGAAAGAAATCGGACCAAACGATTTTGATGAAAAGCAGCATAACCTCTGACATTTGAAAAAATAGTGCGCACAGTGTTTACCGACGAGATAATTCATTGGAAAAATACAGCTATCAGGTTAATGTAGACTATTGGCAAGGTTTTTATCACGCGCATATAAGAATGCTAGGCTCCCTATGTGTTACAGTACTTTGTTTTCCTAATTGTCAAAACAGTCGGAAAATATAAAGACATACCATTGGTTTCGGTCCGTATGGAAGCGGTTTTACCGAGGTGAAAAGTGCATTGTTATATTTAGTATTATTATACCTGTTGAAGAAGGAACTATATACAGTACTCACGAGATGAAACATTTTTTGTCACACAGACACAGTCAACGGCTTCTGCAATTGGCACGCCGAGAAGTTCATCTGTTGGTGCATCGAATTCATAGTGGAGGTACGTGGGTCTCTGCCACTGTACGTTGACGTCAAAATCAGCAGTGGTGTATCCAGATATGTCGTTGGTGCTGCAATCAGTTTGATTGCAAATGAAGTCTCTTAAAATTTGCTTTCGTATATCATGTCAAAGAATTAAGGGTCGTGGATAAAATATTTGAGTAATTTGGTACGATACCCCCATAAGGAATCTGGAGTATTTCAACACATGGCAGCACAGTAGGGTGTCGCTTAACAAAATATGAACAAAACAATTCTATCACTTACGTAAATGCCTTGCTATAGTTTTATCGCTCTACTGGCATCAGTGGCGTAGCCAGCCCAAAATTTTGGGGAGGCATATCTTTTGACTTCTTGCAAGTAACAGTATTTTGTTTGAGACCGCGCCTCTCAACGCAAAAAATGACAAGATATGCTAAAACCCTGGCTACGCCTATGACTGCATGGCATGCCGGATTTTCAAGCAACTGTTCTTCTTTAAACATCCTTCGTAATCATCTATTGGTCTGTCAATTAGAGAAATGATGTCGAGCTTTCGTGGAATCTGCCTGCCATATTCAGCTTTCATAACTTTACGGTGAATCTTTCAGTCAAACGGTATTAACGTATTTTACAAAAGATGTTTCACTTTTTCCGACATCTTTCTTACCGGTTATATTTGCTGACAAATATGATGTTTGAAAACACAGTTAGCGGTGATATTTGCTGTTCGCGTCATTGACAGGTAAAGCACGGTTTTTGAGGAATCTGCCCGCCATGCTCTGCTTTTGCAACTATGTGAGGATTCTGACTGCACATTTTCACATAAAGTTCCACAAGGGTCAAGCACCTAAATCATCTCACAAGTGTTTTATAGAACCTCAGAGTTTCTCAAACCAAAGTTCGAATAGTCCAAATATGAAATGCTGACTGCGTGCACAGTAGGGGATGGTTAATAGTAGCAAACATTAGGTACAACTTTACCCATAAGTTAGCTTAGATTGCAAACAAGAAAGTAGCAGTCGGAAGCTCTTGTATACTTTTACATCCAGTTTTTTTATGACAGGGTTGTGAATGATTACTATATAGCAGGCTCTATCAAATTCGTCTTAAGATGTTCCGCGATACACGTCATTTATATATAAAGAATCCAGTGCTCAAGAAGGTTAGAGAAATATTAATTTGTTCGACAATGTCCCCTGCGCGGAAAAATGAGTTTTCCTTCTACAAGTAAACAGCCTTTGTGAAAGAGAACTGTGACACACTACACAGTGGTTGTGGATATTATGCTGAGCTTTGAAGATCCAGCACCGAATTGAAGGCATCCCCAACTGCTACAGAATGCGAGGGCAGCTCACTTGCATGAACAGTTGTCTCCCAAAAATGCGACCTCACACTTTGACATGCCAAGTTAAAGCAAGGCTGTCAGAGGCTCTCACAATTTTTAGTTGGCCAACAGGATTTCCAGACGCAGTAACACAAATTGCACCTAGAAAGTGGTTCGTTAAAGCAGTCGTGCACTGGAGCGACAATACCGAAAGTCCGTTGGCAGGTGCAGGCCTACCAACTCGTAACGATGTGAAGCGTGGTTGGGTCGTCACAAATACACTCGCGTATGGGGTGCCGTTCGTAAAAATATTATATCTGACAGATTTAGCAAAAAAACTGCTACCTCTGCGCATATTCAGCTATCTCTGCGCGCATTTAGCTATCTCTGCGCAGAGATAGCTATCTCCGTGCGCATTAACTATCTCTGTGCAGAGATAGCTATCTTTGCGCGCATTTAGCTATCTCTGCACAGAGATAGCTAACTCTGTGTGCATTTAGCTATTTCAGCGCAGAAATAGCTATCTCTGTGCACATTTAGCTATCTCTGCACATATATAGCTAATCTGGATGCATATACAGTGCTGAAACGTGTCGGAGGAAAACATGGTATCCTGTCTGAAGAAAAACTTGGTGTCCCGTTTCAAGAATCCAGACAAAAACTAGGCTATTGCAAGGCATGAATTCCCTGGCGTCATATAAAGCTAGGTGGTTTCAGGTCTAAATTATGCTGGTTTGATGATAACATTGGTTTGTGCAGATGATGGGCTACAGTAAACTTGAGGAGTTGGTCTCAGTGTTAGTGCCATTTTTTGCTTAATATTTCCAAGAGGGTCTCCTCAAGTCTGACCATTCCAATTGTCCTCACCAGGCGCAGCTCACCACCTCTCAGCAGCTTCAGGTGCACAAAGAGAATATCCTCACAGAAAGAGCGCTTTGAACCCTTTAAATCCCACGTGCGCCGCATTTCTTGAAGAACTTTGCAATCATATAACTCGCCAGGCGATTGAGCTTGAGAGCTGTTCAAACCCTCTACGGATTCAGCAAGTCTTATAGTCAAAATCGAAAAGAAGAAATTTCGATTTCAGTGGGGGTTTTGTGGAGATGACGTCACAAAAGGACATATTTTGAAAATTTTGGCCATTCTTGGCCAGCCCTGGGCCCTACCCCATTGACCAATCTTTTGGCTCAAAGTTTTTTTGAAAACTACGTGAAAATCCGCGTCTATAGAGCCCTTGATTGACTGGCTAGCACATCTGTGGCCAAAATTATGGACCAAAAACCCAGTTTTTGGCCTAATTCCTAACTTTTCAGAAAAGGCATAATTTTTCCGGCCATAACTCTGCAGCAGATAGAGCTAGAGAGCTGTTCAAACCCTGCAGTGACTAGTGGCGTCGTGTAGTTTAAAATAAAAAAAATGAATTTAACTTTTGGATGAGGGGTTTTGGACCAATGGGCTCATGATGGGAACTGTTTTTCGGCTAAGTATATGACGTCATCATCCGTTCCCACACGCCAATATTGTAGCTCGCAGTATTTTTGGATTCTAGGCTAAAATACGCGGTTTTAGAGCCCTTGATCAAGTTTCTAGCGTTTCTGGTTCAAAAGTTATGCCAAAAATATTCCAAATATGTCAGGAATTCCCAAGGGCCTTCAGGGGATTCCCAAATTAATATTCAACCATTTTTGCCATAACTCATCAACCAGAAATGCTAAAAAATCCATCAAATCCTCTAAAACCTCGTACGATAGCCTAGAATGCATTTAAATCTCGCGCGATTTCGCGCCGCTGATTCTGCTCGATTCATGCACTCCCACGGGCGTCTGACGTCACGGATTGTTTACAAAAACCTGTCAAAACATGTCAAAACAACCTGTGGTTTTGCAAACATCGCCAGAAAGGCCAAAATCGCACGGCGAAAAGTTTTTTTTTTCAGACTAAACTACAAATATTTCCCCATTCAGACGGGATTCGAACAGCTCTCTAGCTCGATCCGCTGGCGAGTGATGGCAATTTTGAAAAGGGGTGTGTTGCAACCCAAATTGGGGCTTGTGGGTGCAAAAATTTTCAGCAATTTTTGTTTTTTTGGCCATAATTTCGGCTACAGATATGCTAGGAAGTCATTCAGGGGCTCTAAAGACGCGGATTTTGCCCTAGTTTCCGAAAAAAATCTTGAGCCATAATAATGGCCTAATGGATTAGGGCCCAGGGCCAGGTAAAGGTAGCCAAAAACACCCCCACTTGTGGCGTTCCCCCCAAAAACCTCCCACTGAAAACGAAAAATTTTTTTTGAAAGCGAAGTGCTCGCTTGGAGACGATCACCGTTTTGTAAAGAGAATAACGCTGTCATAAAAAAAAGAACATCGAAAGGAACTACTCGGTTAGGCGTTCTTGCCCGAAAATAACGTTGTCAACACACATCACTTTAGTAGCATTATCACAGTAAGCCCCACTGCTTCGAGAATCGAAAAAACGAAGGATGCATACGTTCGTATATGTAATAAGCTGCAATACCTAGCCTACTTATTACTTAACATAACCAGCATTCCTACACTGAAATGCGAAGTCAAGGTGCGAGATTTAAAGCAACTCAAGCTGCAAACATAAGGTGCAATGCGTCCTGTTTAAAGAAAAATTTAGTCTTCTCCTTCAGTGATCCTGGCAAAAGCTAGGCTAGTGTATGCACCCTTCGTTTCTTTGATTCTTCAAGCAGTAGGTTTACTGTGATAATGCTACTAAAGTGATGTGCGTTGCCAACGTTATTTTCGGGCAAGAACGCCTAACCGAGCAGTTCCTTTCGATGCACTTTTTCTATGACAGCGTTATTCTCTTTACAAAACGGTGCTCATCTCCAAGCGAGCACTTCACTTTCAATGCGCTCTTTCTGTGAGGATATTCTCTTTGTGCACCTGAAGGTGCTGAAAGACGGTGAGCTGCGCCTGGTGAGGACAGTTGGAATGGTCAGACTTGACGAGATCCTCTGTAAACCTTCAGGCAAAAATGGCATTAACACTGAGACCACCGCCACAAGTTTACTGTAGCCCATCGTCTGCACAAACCAATGTTATTATCAAACCAGTATAATTTAGACCTGAAACCACCTAGCTTTATATGACGCCAGGGAATTCATGCCTTGCAGTAGCCTAGCTTTTGTTTGGATTCTTGAAACGGGACACCAAGTTTTTCTTCAGACAGGATACCATGTTTTCTTCTGACACACTTCAGCACTATATATGCATGCAGATTTAGCTATACATGTGCAGAGATAGCTAAATGCGCGCAGAGATAGCTATATCTGGGAGAGATAGCTAAATGCGCGCAGAGATAGCTATATCTGGGAGAGATAGCTAAATGCGCACAGAGATAGCTATCTCTGCGCAGGGATAGCTAAATATGCGCAGAGATAGCTAAATGCGCACAGAGTTAGCTACCTCTGCGCAGATATAGCTAAATGCACACAGAGATAGCTAAATGCGCGCAGAGATAGCTAAATATGCGCAGAGATAGCAGCTTTTGTGCTAAATCTGTCAGATATAATATTTTTACGAACGTCGCCCCATACTCGCGCTCACGCGCAAACGCGGTGGGTGAATTACCTTGAAGATGTTCCCCGGCACTAGACGCATTGTCTGGCTAAATAACTGTTGACCTCCGAACCGGGCTTTAGCATAAGCAAGTTTGTAAGCCCACAACCATAAAATGCACGTATTCTTTTTACTCACAATTAAAAATAACTTATGTATCCATTAGAACAACATTCACACCAAATATAATACTTTCTGACAACAAAAAGAAAGAACATCACTAAAATTATTTTGTATTCCCTTCTGTTTGATTTTTTAAGTTATTGACAATTCTTTTTCCTGGAATGTCTATAATTGAAGGTTTCTTTTTCCAGGTAGTTCTAGATATTCCTGTCTTTTTCGTCAACATCTTAGTACATCTGCCCATGACACAATTTAGATGGCTAATGGCGAAGTATATTACAGCCAAATCACTAAACGTACGCACCTGCACCAAAATTCTTGTGGATCAGATGAAACTTTGTTAACAAAATAGTCAACATCAAGCTCATCACCAATATCAAATGATGCTCCAGCAACGGTTGTTGGCTCTAGGCATCTACCTCCAGAAATAGTGCTTCGGATCTCGAATAAAGCTTTAATAACGTCACAACTAGGGAAACATTTAAAACAGCGACGCATCACGGTTCTGCCAGTCACAGGCGTAGCACACACCGCATGCATTAAGGCAGTGGGCACAAAAAGTTTTTTACGATGAGCCTTATAATTGACGTAATGCATACGGATCGAACCATCACTTTGTTCAACACTATGCAGGAATACACGAAGTATAAAAATACATGTTTATTTATAAAAAAGTAATAAAAAAACGAACTCCTTGCTCAGACGACCTGAAACCGTGGTAATAGCAATATCTGTACGTTGTTTTCGAAGATTGCCACATAATTTACAAAAAATACTACAGCAGTCGGGGCCGCATGAAAGCTCGTCTGATGGCGTGATATCATTTCGTGAAGTGTTGCGGGTAAAGATGGCACGGGCCGCTTATGATCTGTTTTTTGAGCCGCTAAGGTTCCTTACAATATTTCTAGCAGTTAGATTTTACCGGGCCGCTGCCGCCCGCGAAAAACTTGACAATTTTTTAGGTGGAACCATTCGGTGGCGTGAAAAGTGAATGAAACCACCTGCTACTGCTTTATCATTGCGGCATTTCCAGACAAATTTGTTCTTCAAAGAGCGAACTACGTGAGGTTGCCAGACTTCCTTGAGCGCCAAGGACTGTCCTTGAATTTGCTATCAAAACCGTTATGTCCTTGATTCTTGAAAAACATTTTTTCGTCCTTGAAAATTCTTGAATGTTTTTCAAATTGTTCATTTAAGAACTATCGATTACGTTGAACATTCAAGAATCAAGAACAAACAACGTAAAAGCGGGCAATCTAGGCTATAGATTTGTTCCATCATAAACAGATGTGTAGTAAAAAGTAAATTATTTGTTGAAGAAAGGTTGTGTCGTCATAATACGTTTCGTTTATTTTTCAATTTCGTATATGGTTAACATAGCCTGACTTGCCCATACGTGATTCAAGCTTTCTGAAAGTAGGCCACCGTACTCAGTGGCGTGCAGAGGGGAAGGGGGCAAACGTGGCGACAGCCCCGGCCCTGAGCATCCAAAGCAAGGTCAGCATCCAGAGTGAAACTGAAAAAATTCAAATGATGTAGCATACGTTGACATTTTTGTTTGATAAACAAAGCGTGTAATTGTTTGGGGAAACTAGGGCGGGTCGTGAAATAGAAAAAATGTCCTCAGTCCACGGTGGTTAAAGGGCTAAATTTTTCGCGGTATGGGTAGTCCTATCTCAAAAATCTTGTTTTCTACCTTTTTTTTCTTGTCACCAGAAGTTCCATGTATGTTAAACATTTCTACGATGTATTGTACGTTTGCTAAATTGTAGTCTTTTGCATGCTGTCTTTCTGAGAGCTTTTAAATTTGCAGTGTTGTTATCTTTGCACACTTAACAACCAATTGTAATTTTTTTGGCCCATTTTAACTACTTTTAGAAAAGTTGAAAAAAAACATTAACTACACTGTACGTTAATCTGCGCTACAACTGACTATAATAAATTTAAGTACTGTTTGTGTGCTATTTATGTTGGTTTGCAGACCTTAGACTACTGGTCGTGTTCCTTCAACCAGTTTTGAAATTATACAAAATGGCTATATCATGCAATAACGTGTGTCTTTGATGAAATAATGTACCGTGGACAAAAGAATGACGCTTATAGTTCCGACTTTGCTGCAATATGTCGTTGAGGTTTGGATGGTCCTGTTCTTTTGCAGATGACTGCATTTTAGCTTATTTGTGCCACAGTACCGCGGCGGGTCGGATACACTGACTTAGCAGGCCAATTCGGGCCCGCGGGCCATAGTTTGGTGACATCTGTCTTGGGTTAAGAGAAGATATTGTTACCTTTCTTTGCGCATAGCTTGATCCGGCTGTGCTACGGTTTACACAATTGTAAAAACAGTCACGATATATTGCAAGTTTCGAAAAAGTTTTAGCAAATTTAAGTTTTAAGTTACGTGCAACGAATGGTTTGCTAGATCTTTTTTTGCTACAAAATTGAAAAACTGTTGTTTAGACGTTATAACAATGAGTGACGGTATTTCTGCATTTCAGTCAGACTCACTATCTGAACAGTTGGTGAAGTACATGATTATAGTAAAATATTTTTGACAAAGCTTCCGGAGTATTTCTGGCAAAAGACCACACGACAGCATGAAATATGGAAACATCTGCGACGCTGAATGACATACTTGCATGAAAACTGCACAGAGCTAAGTCGCACATCAGTCAGGCTGTCTGACACTTTGGCAAAGATATCTCCGTCCACAGTTCTTAAATCCATGTTGTTATCTAAATACAGCGTTTTAAACTGCGGAAGATCCTCAAAAGCTGGCAAGTGCTCAATTAGGTTTTGTCTGAGATTAATATGCTCCACTTTCATCAAGTTCCTGGAAAATAAACACATTTCACAACACCTATAAACAATGTGCAAATGAATTATGAGCCGTGTGCACTGGTTTCTACACCTTTGGTAAATAGTTACCAAAATAACACCCTGGATTACAGCAGTAGAAGTAAATATAGACTATGGTATCATTATACCAAAAAATATAATTATGCACTGCAACCCGTAGTTTACTTGAAACATTTACGAGCTTTGCAAAAAAACAAATATCAATGCCTTTACCTAAACGTCCCAGGTTCGACAAGTTGTATCTTATTGTTGTTCAAATCCAAGCGTTTTAGCTTCACGAGTTCACTGAACACACCGCTTCGCAGTGCAGTTAGTTCGTTGTTTTGAAGTCGGAGATCTACGAGGTTGGTCTGACCAGTGAAAGCGTCCTACGAAAAGTTGATAGTGTGATAATCAGATGTTTGAGCAGCCATTTTCAGCGTTCTCTGCCACGAAAGTGGCCAATTTTCCAGTAGACAAGTGAGCACTAATGCATCCTAAATAGAAAGTGTAATAGCACACGTGCAACTGATTGCCTTGTGCGCCGAATACTTTAGCTAGCAATCTGCATAGCGCTCTAAAATCGAAAGCCAACTGCTCCAGCATGTCTACGTGGCATGAAACGACTATATTACAGCATGTAAACAACACAAAAACAATCACACGTAACAGCACTTTACATTGCAGTACAAGGTGGGGAGGCAAGAAGAGGGAATTATTCTCACGCAGCAGAAGAGCAAAAATCTGATCAAAATTTGGAAAAATTGGCATAAATATTTGAAATAAATACCAAATTTGGTGAAAGTGGAGCAAAAATGTTTGAAACGTGAAAATACTACAAAGAAATTTTGAAAATTTGAACAAAATTGAGAGGAACCAGCAGAATTATCCTCTTTTTGTCGTTCGGAGATTTTCACAGTTGAACAGAACTGGGCGTGAATACTAACGTTCCAAAAATCTTTGCCTTTCAATATATTTGTCTCCTTTAAAGCAATGGTGCATAAATTGAGATCACTACAAATCGCTCTTTTGTCTTGAAAGCGGAAAGTGGATCCTACATACTTTTTGAAAGAGTCGGTACACAATAGAACAAAGTCTACAGAATACGTGAAATCGCCCCCGGTGTCGATGGAAATTTCCCAAAGATCGAAAGGATGAACGAACGTCTGGATTTTTTTTAATATCGCTTCATTGGGATGCGATCCCACCTAGATTTGTTTGCGGTGTTTATGACACATACTTCAAAAAATAATTTTTGATAATGTGCATATGTCAAAATTTGTACCCATCCCCAATATAGGAAATAATTTTTGCCGGTTTCATTTCGTTTTGAGGTCGGCCAGAAATCAATTGTCGTGAGTGGGTCAGCGATCAAAAAAGCTTGCTGACTCCTGGTGTGAAATATCATTGATGCTATTTAGGATTTACTGTGATTGTTATCCAGAGAACACAAACATTTGATTTTATTGTAACGGCAAAATGTCCTTTCTTTTGACCTTTCACAAGCTTTTAGTCACACAAACGCAGCCAAACAGGCACCTTAGCACACACATACATACACGAGCTCACGTGCGAAAGAGAGCGCAAACACACGCAATGTCCACTCAACGAACTTACGCTGGGAATAGCTCTGATCCGATTGAAGTTCAAGTTGATGTAACGCAAGTCGAGAGACTTTAATGCAGGTGGGTAAACGCTCTGCAAATCAAAAAAGTTTCAGCGTAACATGGATGAGAGATAGGAGTAATCGCAAAACAAGTCTTGCTTTATAACATCAACGCGGCAGAACTTTCCTGCCTTTTGTATGCTTGTCCGGGTTTTTCCGACATTCCTTTCATGCTAATTACGTAAGGAATACCCGAGCGTGAAATTTACAGTTAATCTTTGTGGCCTCGGACGCAGTTCAGCAGTAGGCCCGTGACCAGCTTGGGACACCAGGTGGGGCAAAGAGTTTTCTGAAAGGGGCCCAAATTTTTTAAACTATGTCCAGTAGTTTCAAATTATGTCCAACATATTTTCTCAGGGAGGGGGAAAAAGTTTTAGGGGGGTATAGCCCCCCTGGTTACGGTCCTGTTCAGCAGTGTGGTGAAGGGGTGCTCTATCAGCTTCGAACGGGAAGGTAAGAACTTTTCATTATTTGTATTGCAGCAAAAGAATGTCGAAAGTATGGCTGAAATGGCTTGAAAGAAATAATTGTCTTCGATCGCTTCAGAAGACTTCACCTTTCTCCTGCCCAAGGGTTTAGTCTGTGTTAACGGTAAAGCCTAGTTGTTTGGTGTTGTGCCTAACTGATCGGCATTGCCGTCATTTTGTTTCTCTCTGAAAAAAGCAGGGCAGCTTTGTTGTTCGCGTAATTGCCTAACCTTTCTCTTCACGTAGCTAAAGGAAGTTGATAGAAACTGCTCTTGTGCTGAGTGATTTCCGGTTGTGGAAGGGTGTTGCGGAGACGTTTGAACTAACCATCCGCAGAGAGTCCACATATTCAGCCGCAGCAGCCACAGTAACAGAATAATTTTAATAAAAGACACAACTTTTTTGAAAAACTGATCTGACGCAGAGTGATACTTCACAAGCATTGTTGTGAAAGAGTGTTTGCAGAGACGAAAACTTTAATTGCACAATGGGAATTTCTAGCCGTGACCTGCGCAGTGCTATACAAGTGAAGGCAGGAGAGAGAGTATCTAACGAGCAGCTAATCCTGAAGTTTTATACCCTAAAATTTAATGATGCTAACGTCAACGATTTTCGCTTGAGTCGTTTTTACGATTACTTAACTTTGTCAATATACAATGAATAGACAATAAAATTTTTTGATGATCAGTTTTATTATTGATGTAAGATGTGCGAGGTGGAATTACAAAGCAGGAGACATGACCTTTGGTGTTAGTATCAATTGGGGAAAAGATGAACAAATTGAGTTTAATCGGCAATGTTAATACTCCAAGCTGGGAATGATAATATATATATGTAATGATTCTCGAATGCTCTTCATCCAGTAAGTCTACTTGGATAAAATATAGATGTACAAAATGTTGCGGGTGGTGGTTATGGCTGCGAAAACGAAAATTACGACGGCAGCTACGACGGTGACTGATCATAAGCTTTGCAATCTGACCGTACAAATCCCGGGTCTATATTTCGAGTTCGGGCGGTCACCAAAAAACTACAGCAGCAAAATGTTCGTTGCAAAATAAGACGAAAGGTTAAAAAATCAGAACAGCTCACCGATTACTTTCCAAAGCGGGATTTTACCAAACAGGCAATGTTTCCCTTTCTCCCCTAATTTTGGGTACTTTGCACGAAATGAGCTTACAAAAGACATCCATTCCTTGACACAGCACAATTAATGTTATCGATCTTTAACCAGGTTTCCGCCCGGAAAAAATTCACGAGGACACCTAGTACGTTCTCAAAACAGAAAAGACGAGAATTTTCATCAAAGAGATGCAATATCACCAAAACGGGCATAATTACTAGAAAGAGAGCCAGCTCAGGGGAGCCATGATCGGCTGTGCAGGTTTTATTTATATCAAATTACCCTCGTCTTGGTTGTTTCTCCACTAGATCCTGCTCATGAAATTTTGGATGTTTGCAAAAAAGGTTGGCGAGAAAGTTGGATCAGCGTCAGGCTATGTATAGCATTAAAATGAAAATTCAATTTCTTGTTATGATGGAGAATTTAGTGTTGTTGACGCACAATCCATATCTGAAAGGTTTACAGGGAAAATCGCTTTGCATAGTAAGTAAATTGAAAATTTTGTAAGCTGAAACTTTGAATTATAAGTACGCATGAAAGGTTCTAAAAAATTATTTTATGCAGAAGTTTCTGTGTTTGGATAAACGTTTCGTAGCAAATTATGCCAGTTGTCCATTTTCGTCTGCTAAAATCTTTGCTAAAATCAATCATTGTTACTTGCAGCAATATAAAATAAGTTATCTGTTTTCTGTATTGCGTTAACCGTTGATCTGAATCACGCTCACAAATGTAAGATGAAGTCAAAATGTACACTTCAGCAAACCAGAAAGTTTCCAAATCCAAACATGTACACGCTATTTTCCAGTCTTTGTTTTTTATCTAGTTGTTGTGCAGACTTTTCCAACCACTGGGTTATTGAAAACTGTTAGAACGTAGTTTAACGAGAAAAGTGACAATTTATCAAGAACTTCACACATTTTTTCAAAACTTAGATGGCAGTTTTTGACTTTATTCTCGTGTCAAATTGCTCGAGAGTCCTTTGCTTCTTTATCTGCACCTCTAAAACTTTATAACACATAATAGTACTTAGCTCTGGGGATGCACCGTAGCCATGAGGGCATCCAGCGGCTGTGCGCCCCAATTTTTTGGTTTCCCACAAATTTTGTTGTGCCCAGAATTTATTGTTTCAAACGTATAATGAAAACAAAAATCTTGCTTCCTAAATATGTATTTCCCCCAAATCTTAACATGTGGCTACGGGCCTTGTATGCAGTCCCGTGACTCACACAGACGAGGCATTAACACACCAATTGGTAGATACACTTTGTGAAAACCTTGCAAAATGTTCCTACTCAGGTGAGATCATAAAGGTACTTCCGTTTATGTTAATAGCTTTTGAGATAAAAACGATAAGCACGCCTATTTAGGATGTCACGTGTTACGTTAGTTACGATTGCGAAACAGTTTTAATTTTAGATTATTCTAATGGTTCTGTAAAATCCATATCACTAGTGACACTGGTAACTCTTGATGAAATGCTGCAAATGAAAAGCCACTTTTAAAGACTAACCAAATTCAATGCATTGAAATCAGTGCAACATTTGCAAAAAAGGATCAAATTTAATGTACCTGTGATTCAACAGATATAAAAATGGGTCTACAAAACGTTATGAGAAAACTATACTTATTCTAAGGTTCATATGAAATACAGACATTGAAGATATAGGGAGAAGTTATTAATTTTACTCCAAAGAGTTTCACAGATGACTTGCCTTGTTGTTTTCTTGCAGATTGAGGGAGATAATAATATAATCAGACTGCTTAAGAGTAATTAAAGTAAATCGTTATGCACAGCTAGCTTTTGTGTAAGCAGTTCTCTAGAAAATGCTGAATTGCACAAGGTAAGCTTTGTAGTGGGACAATCGAAATTCAAAAAAATAACAGTAGTAGTAGATGTACAGATTGCAAATAAGAGAGATGCTTGCATTTATTTGAATTACAGTATACCAGACGTACTGTTTGTTCGATGCGGAATTTTTTAACCAGATCAAGTAGTGAAATAAGTCAGCTTACCAAAAGGTTTTCGCTAATATCTATGTGATAAATGGTAACGTCATTAAAGGCATCGTCCGGAAGTGTCGAGAGGCTATTTTTCTGCAATTGCAAAGATCGAACGTAGGAGGAATTGGCGAATATTGGACCCTCCACAGTAGTAATTCCATTATTATCTAAACGAAGGGTGTCACGCACTGATATATCGCAGAATGCCTGAAAAATAAAAGCAATGTTTCAAAAGGTTTCTGAGGCAGTAAGCAAAAACACTCTATGACTAAAACTTAATCGCCGATGGAAAATTTCTTCCTTGAAATAACTAGACGATTGATGCAAGTTGTTGGCACTCTAAACCAGCATTTCTCAATGAGTGACCCACGGTACACAACATGATTGTATTGTATCAAACAGCCTCAGGTTGCTTTTGTCATATCCAAGAAGCAAGCTTGAATGATTGCAAGTATAGTCTTCACCACGTTCCTGTATCATCGTCAGCTAAGGAAAACACGCTTGTTTTGCAAAGTTCATGGCGTTGCTGTAATGTCCACTAGGCCAACACAAATATTTTACGTTGAAAGAATGTAAACCTCTCGACAAAACAATTTCAATAAAAAAACGTTTTGGGGAATAGCTGCGCATCCAATATCTTCCACTTACCGATATGATCAGAGTTGTTCTTCCTCAAAAAATTTTTTTTCATGAGATTCACAGTATCGTATCAGCAAAAATAAACGCTCTATAAGAAACACTTACAAGTCTGCGCAACATATTCGATTTATGGACATCAGAAATGTTACAAGATCCACCGGGCACGAAATGAAATGGATCAAGTTTGTTTCATTCTCAAATCTTGCAAAAGTTTTCTGTTGGGTTTTACTGCAGGACATTTATGGAAATAAACGAGCTGTAACAATTATGCAATGTTAACCATGCAGTTCAGTGACAGTAGGAAGTATCAGCAAGTACAACCAGATTTTTTTGCTTATAGTTAGGGAACGACCGGGGCCCCAGCTCCAGCCCCAGCCGAGGATTGGATTTTTTCCCCGGCCCCTGCCCTGGCCGGGGCAATCAAAATAATTGGCCGGGGCCGGGGACCACAGATTGCTACTTTCGTGTTAGCTTTTTCAACATTACTTTATTTTTTTGCACGGTTTTTGCTGTTTTGAACAGTTGAAAACACTTTGTCAATGGCAGGCACCAACATTTAACTGGGTTTGTAGCAAGTTACACCCTTCCTAATACCCTTCTAACTAAACAACATTGCTTTTGACAACAAGCACTATTTAGCTGGTTCAACTAAGTTTTTCTTCATCTTGTGTTTTTTCTGTGGTTTGCTTCATGGCTGAACCGATTTCTGGTGTCTGTTAACAAGGTCTCACGGGAGTCATGATTCACAATGAGAGGATTCGTTATTTACACAAGTCGGCAATCGGCATGCAGCTACAGTACACAATGGGATTAAAGTCTACCAGTAACAGAATGAAAGGCTGTGAACTGATAATCACGTTCCTACGCCTGCTATTGTTTTGGGAGACTGAAAACTGAACAGTAATATCTGTTGGTAACAATTGAGAAGGTAGTGGAGTGGTACGGGAAGTTCCTGCAGTGCCAGTGAAAGTTATGAAGTGGATAAAATAGGTCTAATAAAGCTGAGAACTTGTTAGAGTAGCTGCGGAATTGTGTGTTATATACTGTAAATTCCAAATCTTCCATTTACTTTGGGTTTGGATAGCATCTCTATAATTTGAAAAATAGTAGGACCTAGTGGCCTACTGTGCAAGTAAAAAGCGTGGGTTAAGAAGTTTTTCAATTTCCAGAGGTTTTCAATTTCCACTTGCGCAAGCAACAAAAAAGTGTTTCGTTAACTTTTTGTAAGTGCAGTTGTTATGCTGTAGTACGGATAAAAAGTCAGATATCTAACTTTACGTACATGCAGTTACATTGCAACTTTATCACATAAACAGAGTTGTGACGTAGGCCATATATAAAAAGGAAGTTATGTCGAAATCTAAAAATTCTGATTCGCTGGTATGGCAATTTTTTATTGTATGCGACGATCCATGCAAAGCAAAGCGCAAATGCAGAAAAGTTTACATACGGGGAAGAACACCTAAAACTTATTCCACCAAAAGTCTTCTGGATCGTTTGCATCGACCGCATTCCGCTGAATATGCTCAAATGAAACAAAAAGGCAGCAAGCCGGTAGAAACCAGAAGCAATTCCACGATTCGCGCATTGAACGATAAACCTGGTTCCAGCACAGAAAAACAGCCAACTCTAACAGATCTCGTGGAACGTCAGCAACCATTTGGTGCAAATCACCCTATGCAGCGTAAGCTCAGCCACCTGGTTCTGGAATGGATTGTAGATGCCCTCCTTCCCTACAATACAGTAGAAAACGATGCATTCGTGAGGCTCCTAAAGACTGCATGTTCCAGGTTTGCAGTTCCCAGCGCAAAGTACCTTCGTACGTGCTTGATGCCGGATATTTACAACAAAGTGAAGAACAAAATATTAGAGCTTATTCATGATGAACAAAATGTGTCATACTGTTCTGTGACAACCGACATGTGGAGCTCTCAGTCAATGGATGCATACATGGCTTTGACTATACACTTCATAAAGAAAGCAACTTGGCAAAGAAAATCTGCAGTTCTACAGTGTTTGCCCTTTGCAGAATCGCACTCTGCAGAAAATCTGCTTCTTGCTTTAGAGAGTGCTTTCTCAAAGTACAAGATTAGGGAACGTTTACACTTGGTAGTTCGTGACAATGCCGCTAATATAGTTAAAGCCGTGAACGATGGTGGTTTGAAACACGTTCGGTGTTTTCTACATGGCTTGCATCTTGTTGTGACAAACAGTCTAAAAAAGCAGAAATCAGTGGCTACGTTGCTTACAAAAATATGAAGCATTGTTCGTAAGTTTCGTCACAGTACCAAAGCCAAATCTGTGTTAATGAAAACCCAAGAAAGAGAAGGAATGTCGCGGCATACTTTGATCATAGATCAAGAAACACGCTGGAGCAGCACATATCTGATGCTGGAAAGATTTCTAGTGCAAAAAAAAAGCAATTCTTCTGGCCTACATAGAATTTGAAAACTTCGGCATTCAAATGCTAGAAAGTCGTGAATGGGCAATTTTGCCAACCGTTGTGGCATTACTAAAAATCTTTGCTGAGGATTTCTTATTTTGAAGGCAAGAATCTTAACCAAATGTTCAGAAATCACCCCTGCCAAAAAACGTTTGCTTCTGCATTTTACATGTCATTAGTGGTGATAGAAGTAGAAGATAGCCTACTACAGTAACTAAAATATACTTTTTGAAATGTAGG
>Ga0210059_1000238_pt1 | contig 60733 bp, 43 predicted proteins | sample Ectturendosymbi2_FD_188042 | JGI IMG/M metagenome (GOLD analysis project Ga0210059, IMG submission 188042) | Ecteinascidia turbinata endosymbiont from Florida, USA - Sample 2 (SPAdes) (version 2) | ecosystem: Host-associated > Tunicates > Ascidians > Unclassified | place: Key West, Florida... | reverse complement strand
TCTTCACATAATAGAAGACCAGTGTTAGATGAACTCTCTATGAAAGGATTTCGAACCCAGTCATACTCATCAGTCTTCAGTGATGGGAAATAAAAGTTGAATTTTTCTTCCAGAGTTGTCAAGTGTTGAAACACAATGGGACTCATTTTCTTATGCAGCTTTCTCGTACTAAAGGGAAAATTTCAAAGTTACCATCTTTAGCTCTGTTTTTCCAAATTTCAACTTTCTTTTTAAATGCAACCAGTTTATCTGATGAAGTAAGGATGTTTTCTTCTCTACCTTGCATGCTTGTGTTGAGGCTATTAAGATGTGTAAATATCTCTGCCAAATAATTACGAGGTGCTGAAATCGTCATAGAAAGAGTAAATAAAACTAGCCTGGAGAGGTGTTCCTGGAGGCTCTCCAGGAGGGAGGGGAGCATCCAATACAAAAAAGATTGTTCAAACAGACGCGTACTTTCTCCTACTTCCTCTTACTGCCAAATGCGCGGCTGAAATGAGCCGTAACGATGAATGACACCAAAACGTGTCTTTGGGCACTGAAGCGTATAGTGCCCAATGATACATAAATGTATCATGGACTCTCAAACAGTTAAAAATAGGAATGGGAAATACTGCTATAATCAACTAGGTCTAGAATGCAAGAATTGAATGAAAAAGCTTTTTTATGTCTTCCATATGAATTCTCCGTATGATTGAATAAGATACTGCTCTCACAAGCGTATTAAATCTATGGTAGGTATAATTATGTTTTATAACCGCTAAGTGGCAACATATGCTATAGCCCGATTGTCGTAGCACTGTGCCACGTATCGAATTACTACCACCAATATCGATAGTGTGCTGTACTGACAGAAGTCGGCAAGGTGGAATTTCATAAACTCTACTTGATTGATTTTAATTTCAATAGTTTTTGCGCACACCTAATGACATCTGGCGGCGCAGCAGCGTGCCGCGGCGCATAGTTTGGGAACTACTGCTCTAAAGCCTGGGTGCTTATACTTATGCTGGGGCGTGTAAGGTTCGCAAAGGGGCGCGAGTATGTCAGCGATATCTTGTTGAAAAGCAGGATAATGGCAAATATAATTTTTTGTTCTTTTTTTTGTGTTTGATTGTGCGGTTAGGCGAGGCGTGAATATCAAAGACTAATGTCAAAGAGGACGTGCCTAAAAATGTTTAAGAACTTTTGTTCTAAAGCTTTTGTAGATAGTCAGGCAGTTTTGTTCATTTTCAAACTGTACATTTTTCGACAAACAAGTCAGTGTTTTCAAAAACCGTTTTCAAGAAAAGGGGTTTTCATATTTTTTTCTTAGTGCTTAATGCCGACACGGTTGCTTGCGTTTTGTCTTTATTACCTGCAAAGTCCTTCATGCATTGGAGGAAGAAATTCGGACTTGGACATATCTCCGTTGATGGCGAACAACTGGTTTGAAACTCGGTCGTGCGGATCGACTCCACCAATCACAACCATTCTTATGTCGGTTGAGCGGACCTGAGATTCATTTGGTTAAATATCAATTTGAGAGCGTCTTGAGCAAAGGAAGTACTGCAGCAAATAAATGCAAAGTACCGCTTCAGTTGAATGTTTTAAAGTAAATCCAGTTTTGAGAAGATTAAGGCATGATTTCTTTTTACACCAGAGTAACAAAACACAGATGAAGCGTAAAATGTAAATGAAACAAAGTTTTACCGCTGCTGATTTTTGTACATACAGCTCATAGTTTGCTTTACAAAATTGTGCGGTAGCTATGGACTCTTCATTTAGCCTTAATCATCTGTTAGTTGGGATGCTCACCATGAAAAGGTGTGTTTGTTTATGTAAAGGGTGTCTTTTTGCAGCTTCCACGCCATCCCAAAAAGGATGAGCTGCTTTCGTTTTTGTACTAATACATAAGAGCTACGTGTAGTTTCAACAGCCCTTCTCCCTAGTTCATTTCTTGACTTTTGGCATATTCGATCTCTTTTTCTGTTAAAATTTACCCTTTTCTTTACGTTATTCTGAAACAACTTGGCTATAGAGTAGCAGTTGGTAATGCATGGTTAGTGTTTTCAAAAACGTTATTCAAGATGCAGGTAGGTAATTCATCGGTTATTTACTTGCATTTTTAGAAGACCAGAAGCCAGACTTGGAGCTATAATTGTCATGGCTCGTGGGTCTACTAACTTGCAATGTTACAGAAAGGTGGAAAACCACAACAAACACGTCTAAGCTGTAGCTTCAGATAGCATGTCCAACGACGGCGAAGCGTAAGCTCACTCAGCGCAAGCCAAGCGTACGGAGTTTAAACTTTTGCGGAAGATCAAAACCGTCCCACCTGGGTTCTGGATGATTGTAGGATTGGCTGCGAATGAGGAAGCATGTGGTAGTTGGAGGCTTCCAAAAGCAGATAATTGCACTCTACTCTCATAAACTCCACGAAGTTCACATAACGCAGCAGGTCTCGTGGAGGAATGAGGGGGAAATGAATCTTTTCCATTAATGTCCGCACGTGCTGGTATCTACAATATAAAGTAGCCTTCAGAGCAACTTTTCTTTCAGTTCCTCAAAACCTACATGTGGTGTATTTTTAAAACGCGTTATATTTTTTCCTTTCATCAAACTTTTGGTCAGGCCAGCGAAACAAAACTTTAAAAGGTTAATGAAGCCGCAGTTTATCACGTGTAGTTCAGCTGTTCGATACCAGTAACACTTAATTTTTTAAGACAAAACGAACACATCTTTTTTACTGCTGAAAACAGCATAATGTTAGCAAAATAATTAGTCGTAAAGCTTCCTATAGAAAATAACATACTAATACCATACCTTCTTCTTAGCCATTAGTAACCAGAAATAACGGACAATGAACTTTTACGTTCTACTGTCGTCTCTCAGTTGTACACGCTTTCGAAGGATAAATTAAAAGAATGGGCGTCATTAGACAGTCAGAGGCTAGGTCTAAAAAAGCATCGAGCCTTATACCTGGAGACAATACCCGTTGTGCAAGACCTTCGTGCGCAGAGAGTAATTAGGGCTAGTAAAAAACAGACAGCACCCAAGCAGTTCAAATCTTACTTTTTTTGCTTCGCATCTGACACTGCTTTGTCAGCAGAACATCTGTTTTACTTTAAATGTTAGCACATCACCGCAAGACTGATCAAACAGGTTCGCCAGGCTGGAATCTCCTCGAGCAACCCAATTGACAGGTGCGGAAAATGTCATTCAGGATATAAATTGTTTTATTTTAATCTCTACTTGAAGTTTGCAGAAGGTGTCCTATAATTAGGTGGCGTTTTAATCAACCTCAGGAGCAATGAGTCAGACCAAATAATATCTTGGAACCCCAGTAACTTACACACTTCCATTAGGGTAGGTCCAAGTAACTGAAACAATTGCTCGGTTTATTAGCAGTTGGTACATTTTGCAAATGATGACCGAGGTATATACCAAGAACTTTCCTTGAACGAGAAAACGAGGCACTATGTTCCTTGCATAACAACAGTGAAATATCAGGTTTCCAACCTGATACGTTAATGCTATCAAGTTCCATCTTTGGGATCTTACCTATCAGGAATGTAGAGCAGCCACTGACGACTCGCTTCGAAGAGTTCTAACTCGGAAACGTTCTTGAGCGAGTAGGATTCGAGTAGTAAACTCATGTTGTCGACTGACAGTTTCTAAAGAACCAAACTTGCATCAATTGTTTGTCACCAGTAGCGTAGCCAGCCAATAACTTTGGAGGAGTCAAAATCTTGGACTTTAGGCGAGCAAGAACAAGGGGTCCAAAGGCCATGCGCCCCTAGCTTGCCTCACGGCTACGCCCATGTTTGTCACTGAGACGTTTAAAAAAATGTTGCAAAGCGTTGTCTTGAGCCGGGTGTTAAGAGCAAGCTTAACATCACCCAAATCCCAGAAGTTTTTCCAACGTAGCAGGCACTTACCTGAATCTCTTCAGTTTTGACCAGTTCGTTCAGGTGTTCGGCGATGAATCCATAAGACTTGTCCTCGACCGCTTCCAGTTGAAATTTTTCAGCAATATGAATGATGTCGACGCAGTTATAGACCGATATCTCCGATATCAAGAAAGCCTGCCATTACACGTTTTCTTAAAACATGATAACCTGCTTTTTATTGGTTGATCGTTTCGCTGAAAAAGACTCAGCAGTTAAAAACCTTTGATTCGCACAGCCACAATTTTCCCTCAGAGGTGCCAACTGGTTCCAAGAAGATCAATTTGTCTCAGTCCCGAGTTTTAGAACCATTGCAATGACAGAAAGCACTCTAATCTTACTTATTCACAAATCCATCGTTGTTCACATCTCACCGATTAGACAGTTTTTAGAATGCAGCGTGCCACCGTGTTTCCCCGATAATAAGACCTAGCGTGATTTTTGAGGATGATTTTAATATAAGCCCTCCCCTTAAAATAAGCCCTAGTTGACTGGTGGGAAATTGAGTTAAACGAAAACTCCACTGGAATTTTGGAAACCGATGACCTGCAAGACATACAAGAGGATGATGATATGATTTCTTTGAATAAAGTGTTGTTGACGAGTTTCAGAAAAACATGTTAATGATAAGTAAATGTAGATAGGTTTTCGTAATTTCTGTTTATTTAAAAATCTCTTGATTTTTACTTTGTAACTTTATTTTTTGATATATCGAAATAAGACATCCCCCGAAAATAAGCCCTAGTGTAAATTTCGGAGTGAAAATTAATATAAGCCCTGCCTTATTATCGGGGAAAGACGGTATGCACACTAAATCGAAATGATGAAATTTCTAGCAGGGTTGTTGAGTCGGAGGTAAAATGTCCGACTTTTCCAAAATTTTCGACCCCGACACCAACTCCGACTCCTTAATATAACGTGAATGAAGTTTATCTGTCAACAATTTTGTAGCAACTAGCAATCAATGAAAATCGTGGTGCACAGGAAGAATTCTCTGTTTCAACAAAAGTTTCAAAACAAGTTGTACCATTTCAATAGGCACGAGTTAGGATTCCTAACTTAGGAGTGCGGGGTAAAAAATGATTCAGTTGGATTCCGGGGTCAGATTCGCACGAAACAATCCGACTCCGACTCCTAATGTTCTTAGGAAATCAACTCCAACTTTACATACCCAAAAACCTCCGTCTCCTCCTCGCGACTCCGACTGCGCATGCGCAACCCTGGTTTCTAGATCGATACCGTGAATACATTAAATACAAACATGCTTTTTTGTGTGCAATACAAAGAAACATGTGCATTGCAACACAAAAATCCTGTTTTGTTTAATCGAATTTTGCCAAATCACTGACCCCATTTTAGAAACATCACTCGAGTTTCATCATGGAAATCCTATAACAGTGCTGGAAGCCATTTATTCCATTAAGCTTTATAAAACGTTTTGATGATGGCAACAGTGTTTGCTCGAAAATTTCACGAAATATCTCTTACTTCGTTTGCTTTGGCCGTTATTCTTATCATTAGGCTCTTCAACGTTTCTGTTTCTCGTGAACCGACGTTTTAAGCTGCAATGCAATAAAAACTGCATATCGCTCACCTTACAAAAGTTAATGATCGGCTTCAGTTGCATATGGCCTGCTGCTGACAACACACACTGCACGTTCTTCATGCTAAGCTGGAGCTCCGACGTGTATATGAATCCGAGAACATGACGTAAGCCCTCCGCAGTGACCCCGCGAATTTCCACCACCTGTTGGCAAAAACCGAAAACGTTTCACTCAAGTGTTGTAAATAACTGCAAGCAGAGACAAAAGATCCAGGTGAGATTCATTGTAATACTTTCGCGAACTTCCCAGCGTTTGGAATACCAGCAGGTAATACATGCTGAAGAATACCTGTTTACTGAATCTGAAACGGAAGATATATTCCAAGCCTCAGAGAAGATTAACATCAAGCTGTGCTTTGAGTATTTCAGAATCTACTTGTAGGTTTTTGCAAACGTAAAACTCGATTGTTTGCAGCTCTGAACGCATTCAGCCATCAGCAGTTTTTAGTCTCGTTAGTGCTTTGTAAGAAATCAAACTAAATAAGGAAACCTTGTGAAAATTGTTCTGTTATGCAACATGTACCGAGATTAGCCAGGAGTTTGAGTGGCGAAGATAACCTGTGATTTAATTTTGCAAAGTTTGCATTTAATTTACCTGATGGCATTGCCTGCGTCTTTCACTGTCGCCCTCCCACGCAAGTGCGCTACCCCCACGCTGTAGAAGGGCGACCGTGCGGCCCCCTGAGAGCCCAAGAGATAAGTGGCGTAAACGTGTAGTTCAAGTTGTACACTAGAATTTCATGAACAACTCTGTCATCACTTCTCAAAAGCTGGTCTCGTGCAGCGTGTGACAAAAAAGCTGAATCGCCGGGACAAAATAATGCAATTCGCAACGACGTTTTCAGGACACAAATTTCGTTGTATTAAAAGTTGAAAATAGCACTAAGCCTGTGTTGCAAAAACAACATCGACACCATTTTCATGCTTACTGCGAGGTAGGTCGTATTTTTGTAGACCATGGGCATCTGGCAAGTGTATTTCATCTCTGCATAACCTCAAAGCACATCAGTATGTGAGTTCCAGGTGATTCCGTGACTATACTTTGGTGTACAAGGCTTGACAGGCTAGAAACAGCAAAGCCATACCTTCCCTATACTTACAAACGTAACTGTGGGCGCAGTGACTGCGTGAACTGTGATTGACATAAAGGTTTGTCAAAATGATGGTTTTAGACAAAAAGCATAAAATATCACAGTTTCTGCATGCATACTCATTTCTAAGAAGCCCGTGTACGTCCTTTACAGATAAAGCGATCGTTTTGGCGAGTTTTCTTTTCCAAGGTTCGCGGCTTGGTCCTCCTCAGGATAATTTTATACATTGATAAGCAAACCTTGGCCCGCGAAACCAAATAGCAACGGACCTCGAAGGTTTCCTAATTTTGCGATATGCAAAGACAATGACAGTTGTTCGAACTAACTCTGCAAAAACTGACTGTCTTGAAAAACTTTCTAATATGCTCAAATTCGATGGAAATTTCGGTAGAAACCATTTGTTTTTTGTCTTGATTGTTCGTCCCCAAACTAGCGAAAACATGGTGAAAGTTGAGCAATGCATGTGCAGGTTGGCCAAAACGTGCTATTCCACTAGACCAGAGCGTACTAAGAGCTCGAAAGTGACCAGTGCATGTGCTCGCGGACCATAAATGGTAGCTCGCAACTACAATAGGTGTACCGTCCTAGATGTCAAACAAGTATATTTTTTCCAACTACTCCAGTCTAGCACGTGGACAACGTGCGACGCAGTGGTAAGCTTTTATACTCTGTTTGAAATGACGTCTTGAACAAAGTATAGCAAGCCTAGCTCGGTGCACTCACCTCATGTTCTGATTTAAACCCGTCCTCACTGTTGAATAAGTTTCTCAGGTATGGACTGCATGAGGCCAAGATATTCTTATGAGCGTCGAACGATTGTTCTTGCGCCACCAGTGTTACGTCACAGAGAATTTTGTCTTGGCGCAGATCGTTGAGTCCACCCAGGATGGAGTTGCTGTGGCTGTTGGACTTGAAGACCTGGAAAGTTGGCAAAATGAATTTAGGCGTTTCGATGCTCCCTGGTGTTTATGCAGTTCTTAGGAACAGGAGTTTCCTCAGTCGCTGCTGGCTGACCTGATATTCTGGTCTCCTTCCAAGCGATCCCGCGACGCTACCGGGTGCGCTTCTTTGGTGAATTAATCCCGCCATGCCAAAGTAATTGCGCGCACCACAAGAAATAAGCAAGTGCTGATAAATTCACTTGTAGCTCTTGCTGCACTTACCGCTTTGATTTATCAGATAAAATTAACCTACACGTAACCAACTAAAGTATATCGGAGAAATTAATGAAACCTAAAAGACTTTTTTAGTGGTGATACAAGTCCTGATCCAAATCAATCACGAAAAATCTCTCTTTAAAACAATAAAAAACGGCAATTCGAGTTTTTGGACACATTATCAGGTCAAAACAACTAGAACATTTGGCTATTTGTGGAAACATTTGTGGCAAGAATGCACGAGGACGTCCCAGAAAAATGTACCTGGACCAGCTCAAGGCTTGGCTGAATTTAAATACTGCAGGAGCCTTGCGGCTTCACTATGATCGAAAAAGTTGGAAGACTGCCTGCACATTGGCCCTTATGCCTGGTTTAGGCAATGGACCTTCATGATGATGATACGTAAATTTCACACTGGACCAGCCAAAATGCTTCCTGAAACAGCGAACTACAGTAATTAGAATGGCATTGTGCACTGCTGTCAGTCGTTGAAATTTATGCTATCGCAAATATTGCTACATGGCCAAGCCAACGGTCAGCTCAACATTGCCCCTTTCAACCCTTGTGCAATTCAAGCTCTTGCTATCTCTCTCAAATCAACCTATGTAAGCACAACTCAAATCACGTGGTCTCATAATTTAACTTTCGGTTTAAATAATTTTTACAGCTTGAATACATCTTGGTTTTCAGTGAGATGCTCTTTTCTGTTTTGTTTTAAACTTTTCGAGTTCACGCTCTTTGAACAACTTGCCAACAGGTTGAAATGCTTGCAAAGAACTGACTTCCTCGACCCGAACATGGTCTTGATCGGGGTCACCAAATTTTTTAAATTGCGAGCTACTTCTTGTGTATCGATTAATGCGAAGGGCTACTAGTTTGATACACCCGTCTGAAATAAAAACTTTGCTCAATTTACTTTCAATTATTTAGTATTGATATTCGTTAATGTTAAGACATTGATCATGCTAATGTTATTTTTAGAACAGGTCCGCGGGCGACCTACTTGTCCTTGCGGGCGACCTGGTGCCCGCGGGCACTACGTTGGTGACCCCTGGTCTTGATCTTTTGCAAGCGTCCTAACCTATGGCCAAAACTGTGACTCGCCGCCTGCTATCAACTCAGCCACTACTGTTGCAATTGTTATGAAAAGTTTGTATCGCGAGTTAAGCAGTAACCAATTTCAAACTTACTTCTACTTTACCGTCGTATCACAATTAATGCTGTTGGAGGTGCAAGAAGGTGTTTTATTTAAGGAATCACGCTCATGAAAGAAAATCTGTTTTACTATGAATAAAGAACCACTCAAGCTTCACAGCACAACGACCCAGTAACTTGGAGCAAATATGTAACTGTTGTCGAAACCATGGCTGCCAACTCTTCTTACAACAAATATATCAAATCTCGTCTAAAAATCAAACAAATATATACCAAATTAGCAGTAAAAAACAACTTAAAATGCAATGCTTGTCACTGGTCATGATTACACAGCACTAGCAGAATCATTCGTTGCAAGACAGGCAAACTTTTATCAACCACTCTTCTCTCTATCTTCTGCAACTCTCATACGAAGCTTCCCAACCTATGGATGCCATTGGCTGACTAAAATCGTATACCGAGAACTAAGTTCTGTTTTTTTCAGTACTCCTCTGCTCTCTCCCAGTTTCGTTCAAGCACAATTACTGAACCTTCACTAAATAGCTTTAACACCATTGTGGTTTCTCTGCTTACGCTTTATAGTATAACAAATAATTTGGTTTAAAGACTTCACTAAATCCTCCAACAAAATATACAAAAATTTGATACACACCAAACCAAAAATTTATATGCCAAACGCTTTGAAAATATGCCAGATTTTTCAAATTTAATATATAAATCTATATATATATATATGCCAGTTGGCAGTTCTGGTCGAAACCGACATACAGTGTGCAGTCATTTGACACCAGCAGCGAAGACAATATAATAAAAACCTTGCGTTTAACGTGTTACCGAGTATTTCCAACCTAACATTCATCAACAGATGTTTATTAAACCCTGCGCACAAGCTGCTTGTCTGTGAATCGCTGACTAATACCACTATCATGAAAGAGGAGCCGTTCTAAGACAGTGATCGTGGTCGTACGTACCGGTTTTGCCTGCACTTTGGCAGGTTACACGTTGTCCGACGCCTGGAGGCAAATGCTCACGTGTAATTGACGTCGCTGGCTTACGAAGACGCACAATCGAATCATTCACGTTTGTTATAATCAGCATCCATCGACCTCCCCATGGAGCGCATGGCCTGACGCAGGGGCTCAATCGGGTAATATTTTCGTGGGTGGAAAAATGGATGGAAAATGATTGCAGCTTGTTGTTGTGTCTAACAACTAACACCTGCCCCGAGATCTAGTGAGGCCTGGCAGTGGATTACAAGAACTGGCTCAAATGATGAAGAAGAAGCGTCGATTTGAAGACGACAGCACACAGTTTATCAGGTAATTTCAATATGTAAATACCATTATAGAAGTAAAGGAGACGTTTCACAAAAGGCCTAGGTTCTGATCGTATCAGAGGAAAACCGTTGAAAGAATGAGTATTTCAGTTTTAGCGAAATATTTGACAGCTTTTAACGTCGCCATTACGTCTAGGTACCGAAAATACAAATACGCTGAAATCAAACATGAAACGAAAAGCATGCCACAATGCTCAAGGTTTTTGCAAGCTCACTTGACACAAATTAGAAAGTTGGGAACTCTCTGCATATTATGTTCTGTCCAACAGCGTGCAGGTAGAAACTCTTTTATGAGAGACCGTGACCCCAGCGATTCAACGCGAGACTAGGCACTATGTCGTACAGGGGAGCTTCCACATGGGAATGGCGCTGAAACAGTAACATATTGAAGACGCCTTGGATCTATAAGGTTGTCAGAACACCCCTTGTACGAACGAATACACATGCATTGCATTATATAACGTGGCACAGAATTTTTTTAATTCTCTTTCAACTTTCTCAGACGTATGGTGTGTCAAAAATCGTTACGTGTAATTGTACAAAACATGAAGTAACACGAGATTACGAGATACAGCCTAAAACGCTTAATGTGAACATTTGAAATGTCAATAGAAAACGCAGCGAAAAGAAAAGACTGAAGAAATTGTACTCAGAAAAAGCGAAGCTCTGATCTAAAAGATGTGTAGGAACGGCTTTCCACAGATTACAATAAACGCAAGACTTAACACACCTGACCATCACCAGTCACCTCAGCCGACAACGACAATTCCATACATTCTAATAAAGCTTAGTCGAGTTCACCCTTTTGTGAAAACTTACACAAAGAAAAAAGCATTTGGTTCAAATCATTACAAGTACAGTGCAAAATTTTTCGTGACCAGTCCAAATTCGTGCTGCTGTGGTGGTAACAGTTGTCAAGAAAGTGTTCAAATTTTCTTGCCCACTTCAGACAAACCTGACACAAGAGGGCAGGGCATCGGAATGGTTTCCCTGAACCTGAAACATTTCAAAAACATCCTTCGGTCGTGCGACTCGCAAAGAGCTAGGCTATGTAGGGAAGTTGGCATTCGCCGAAATGAACCGTGAATATCGAAATTCAACTTATTTTGTTTAAAAAGGTGCTCTGCCATGCTGATGTACAGTGGTTATTAAGTCTGCAACATACTTTTTGGTTAAAACAGTTTAAATGTTACTACCTAATTTATTTGTGCAGTGACTCAAAATTTTAAAGTGGCAAATTGGAAGTCTTTGCCCTGAGAATTTGCTATTGAAGACTGGTCAGAGTCTCCGGCAGCAGAAAGCTCTCAATTACTTGGTGGGGTTAAAACCAGAGCGACACAAATCTGGCATTAGCGATACATTTCAGGGACAGCACGATAAGTTTCGGCAATTGAATGAGAAGAGTAAGGCTAGGTTTAGCAAAACGCTCTCGAATCATCTCGATGTGGTCTTTCTTACGTTAAGCAAAACAAAAAGATAAAAAAACATGTTTATAAACTTTGTCAGTTTGACGTAGATAGTTTTGTCAAACATGGATTCCTTGGTAAAAACATCATGGTGAAATACTTTTGTGATATCATAATACTCCAAAGAATGTTCACGTCCAAGACATTGACGCACTCAGTGGTCTGTTATTTTAGTAAACAATCATGCTTTGTGATATCATAAACATCTTTAAAACCCAACAAAAGGTTTTATGGTGTGGTAGAGCTGTTTGCACTTGCTGACAATACTAAAGTTCTCTTCCCTTCTTTGCAGCTTTGCCCTTGATGTTTGATAGACCTCGCGTTCTCCACGAGAGTCAATTTCGATATAGTAATTCTTCGCATTTAATAAATACGTTTGGATCACAGCGTCCTTCAATACTGACGTCGCAAAATATCACTCAACTCCTTCTTGCTGCGCAACAGTGGTTGGAAAAAATCGATATCCCGGCGCTTTTGCCACTGTGATGGCGTTCTGCAGAAACAAAGGAATGAAATTAAGAAAGCAAGCAAATTTGTTGCACATTCACCGATTGGGAGTATTCGATATATATATAGGAAAACTCAAAAGAAACAAAGCAACAAACATGGGCCAATATAAAATCAAAATATTATACGGCAAGCAGTAGAGTAGGGGAAATGTGGGACCAATGGGACAATTTTGACATTTTGGCTTGTTTCAGAAAATTTGCTGATACATTCAAAGTCCGCTGATGGTTTTCTTGTAGTTTGGGTTATTCTGCATGATTTAACATAAAAAAGTTCAATCGTCAGACATGTTTCGACAGTTTTATTTGCATTTAAAAATTTTCACTAAAACGTCCTATTGGTCCCCACCCATGTGGACGTTTGGGACGATAGGGTGGGATATCGTTTGACGCACACGTTGCAAATTTATGATCAGAAGAAAATCTTGAAAGATATTGCCTAAACCAGTGGTTCATAACTTGGGGTAAATTTACCCTTGGGGGCAAATTTCATCTTCCAAAGGGGTAGATTTACTGAACCATAAGTTGCAGCAACAGCCAATTTTTACAAATCATTCTGAACTGTAAGAGTTTGCTAATTTCGTACTTTTAATACATGAGCATCACTGAGTCTATTGGGAGTAAATCTGATAATCTTGTTTGATAAAAGTGTGGGATATGTAAAAACGGTTATTAGGCCCTAAACGATGAACAAGACAAAAGAAGAAAAGGAAAACAATCCAGATGAAATTCATTAGCGCCAAACTCGTCAATTTAAACAGAAACAAAGCCAGGAAGTTCTGTATGGTTAATATTGGTGTTAGTTTCATTTAATATTAATATTAGGTACAACCGTAAACAAGCATAGCGAAAAAGGAGCACTGCTTGACCTTTTGTTTTTAGGCTCGTGGGGTATGTTGTTATCAGAGGAAATAGTAATTTGAGGGAAAAGCTCTTCAGAAATAGGTTCTGTGTTTAAAAGCAACTAGTGCCGTCGGTGTATACGCCAGCCTGATCGGTCTTACCGAAGCCGTTCTCATGGCTGAAAGAGCAGTCTTGATTGCCTGAAAGTCTGGCCTGTCAAGTTCGTCTTCTGCCCAACACTTCTGCAGAAGCAGCCACAATCGCTTGGTCGTGTTTCTGTGCAGAAATGCTCGGTTAGAAAAATGCAAAGTGAACAACAGAGCCATGCGGTGGAACACGCCGACCTGTCCAGATAAACTTTCACAAAACCTCTCTCAGCATTATTCTTTAACTCGACCAAGAAAAAACTGTGCTGTTCATCAGTAGCGGTTTTCAAACAAGAACCTCATAATTTAATTTTCCTAAACGACCAATATGTACGGTTCATACTTTTGTTGTTAGGAAAGAATAGGTACATCGCACGTTTTTGTTCATTAAAACAGCACATCTTTTAATTGCAAACTATATTAAACACGGCATGCAAACGGTTATGCAGCCGGTGGCAGAAACTTTCCTCACATGCCCCTCGGTGCCTTTTCAACATCGGCTGTTTGCGCGTTTGCTGCCCGCGGTGCTCGGTGTGCTGCCTGGCGCCCCCGCGCGGTTGAAACCACAAAAGCGCTTGCGCTGCAGCTCACCTGGTGACGGGCAACAAGGAACTGCCAGATCGCAGCAAACGCATCACGTGATTTGGAACCAAACTTTCGGCGAGGTCGTGAAACGGCACGCCACCCAGCGACACAATCTCCCAGACGAGAACGGCAAATGACCATCTGCAGTTAAAGACATGTGAAAAGGATACACGTGAAAAACCAGAAACGAGAAGATCCCAAAATTTATGATATGCGATGATGACCAACGTCTTCTTTACCTACTTTCTAACAACTAGATTTTGACGTGGAAAAATGAATTTTCTACACACTACACAACTCGCGCAGTGCTCTGCATAAACGTAGAAGTATACACAAGCAAAACTTACACGTCCGACTTCGGACTGTATTGGCCGTTGCTGATCACTTCTGGCGCCGCCCATCTTTTGCTTTTCTGCAAAAGTTAACGTCGAGCGATGGACATGTTGTTGCAGAATACGCGGAAAAACTTTGAAAGATTGAAAAAACGAAAGACCAGGTGCAGTTCTCAAAAACTCTCTCAGCACGAAGCAATTTTCTTTAACCAGCAAGTTGTCTCCCATCAAAAAACAGAAGCATTTTTTAATTCGGAGGAAGGATAAAAGGTGTTAAAGTCACTTTTATGCAATTCCTGGCGACGAATATTGTATACGTCAATGAGTATGCGCTGTTGATGACGACAGTTGTGTTTTTTAAACGCCCAACATGATTTTCTCTAAAACAAGGCTTACCAGCTTGTATCGCAGGGCGCTCTCACTGCAGCATTCGGATAGTTTGGCGGTGAGCGAGTCATTTACTCGCACGTTGTCAGCGCACAAGGCCGCGTGCACCACGCCGTTGTCATGGAGATATATCATGCCTTGCGCAACACCTGCAAGCGAAAACGCAAGTGCACGAAAAATTGTAAAAAATCCATCGGGAAGATTCAGACGTAACGCGCACTTTCCGTTGGAGCGTTTGGGGCGAATCGATTCAAAAATGCCTTCCCGAGCGTAATGCCCTTCTTTTGCGTTTGCAGCAAGTGAATTTAAAAGCTTTGCTGCTCGGATGAGTCTGCGCACCCACAACCGTTGTAACTGTTCACCCTATGCCTGAAAAAAGCACGCTCTTTGAAACGATGAACTCGACTGAAAACCTCAGACGCCATATTGATTCAATGACCGGTAGTTTGTTCCGTCGGAGAAATCGCAGATGGGGGGGATCCCTTTAACGTGACGCAGCAACGCACCATACATTTACTTGTAGAATACACTACACAGCCGCATGTTTTCAGGCAGAAGTAAACCGTTTGGGTTATACTACACTCGGACTACTTTTTGAAATCAAATCTCGGTCGACGAGAATCTCGATTATAATTTATGCAAATGCAATCTTGTTGACTCAGTCCAACTCTGCCTAACTTCTGCACGCCTGACACTATCCTTAACAATGGAGTAGGACATGCAGTTGGTAAAGCAGTAGGTCCGTAATAACGCGCGGAGTCCCTTCCGGCTAAAACAGTTCATTTTCGTTGAAGAACGCAAAAACGTCGGCGTAACAGGGTAGCTGTTATGACGTGACAAAGGGCAACGCGATATATTTTAGCGCGATAAACAATAGGAAACAACTCACCGATGACGAAGCTGAGCAACTGCGCTCCAGATAATGTAGAAATAACGGCCGAATGTTCCTGCATCCGGCTGCTGACGAGGACCGTTCGCAAGTCACGCGACGAAATGAACTCGTTGACAATATAAAGAGAATCTGAAGCGTACAGCAAAAATAACTTACGCTCTTTTACGTGGCAATTCAGGTTACAAGCAAATGTTTGAAGCCAATAGCCATCACTCATATTTCAAGTAAAAAATCGGTTCAACAACATCAACACCGATCAATTAATTCTCAAGCCCTTATCCTGGATGATTATTAATTAGAGATGAGCGACAGCTTCGCCCTCGGTCGTCTCGGAGTGCTCGAATATACACGTGAAATGTATGTGCCTACGAGTTGCGCATCTGGTTTGTTTCCAAGTATATAAAGTGATTTGCTCAAACTGGGAACTTTCTAGAACAAAACAAGTAGCGAGGCACGCTGGAGAAGGTTGGTGAGATACGCTTCTTCACTGGAACGTCTATAAAACGTTCGGGCTTTTCGCTGTCGCATGAATCTAAGTATTGAAGTCACAACAGCATTGCTCAGTTTGACAGCCCGTTGATAGTTTTTCCAAGATATATTTTAACAACTTTTGGCAAAATATATTTTTGATCAAAACAAAGCTTTCAAAATTCAAACAAAGCATTGGAAAACTTTTGTTAAAAATGTAATGCGTTGGAAAAATTGTGAATAATGGGGCGATTTTGTCTTTTGTCTCCTGCGGGCTTAACAAATCGCGGAGTCTACACGATGATGAAAGCGTTTATCTACAAAGGCCTTTCGAACTTGCTCGTTTAAGTTACACCTCATGTTGACGGAAACCACGATATAACTTACTTTTGTGGAAACAGCAGCCATAAAACCGAACGATGTTAGGATGTCGACAAACTCTGTAGTGGAGCACCTGCTGCATGGCAGAGGTATCGCGGGAGGCGGCATCTTTGTTGGGGAAGAAGCCTGGAAGTAAAGAGACTTTCATGACAGAGTTTTTTGTGAAAACAGACCAACCGACCAGGGCTGTCTCTGCAGATTGGTTTGTTGCTATGGTCAGATTTCACACTTCTGTTCAAAATTGTTTCGTGCGATGCAGGATGTATTTGTGAAGATTTGCTGCTGCATGGATACGCTTGTTTTTCCTGCATCCACTAAATGCTATTTTGCTCAACACAGTCGACGGCTTCCCTGGCAGCGTCTCTTTTTGTATCGCAATTCGCACGATCGCACATTGTTCCAAGCCAGCTTGATGTGATGACCAGTGCACTGAATGCTCCAACGCTTTTGTCATGCCGCAACCTCCCAGCAAATTGTTCTGAATCCTCTTCTTGTCTTTGTTGCATTTAGCAAAAGGCATAAGCTTTCGGATATTGTCATGAATTGAGGCTAGCGTATTCGCAACATCCTTTTAACATCGCTGCCAGTGCCGAGGTTTTGTATACAATAATCTAATCTTATCCCTGTGCTGTTGAGAAAAGGTCCTACCGCCTAACGAGTTCTTACCAGTCAGTATTTTGACAAAGCAAGGCCGTGGTGATCCTAAGTTCACCTCTCCGACGCCACACTTCTTCTCTTTTGTTTCGCTCAGCCAGTTTTCCACTCGTATCTGGTCGATAGTGAGCGTTTCCTTAAAAAATACCGAATAAGATTTATTTAAACTCACGTCCAATTTGAGATATTTGAAACCTTTACAGCTAAAGGTCTTACACGTCATGTTGTGATGTCAACGTTTACCTACTTCATTAATTTTTTAATTCAAGGAAAAGGAAACAGACAAACACGTGGATATCTAAATTCTTATGACAAGTTTTAGGATTTCAAAAAAACACTGAAAATTGCGTTGAGGCACGCAGCAGAAAGAAACACATATCTGCATTAAAACATCAGTCAAACCTTTTCCGATAAAACCTTTGTTTTACAGATTTAACAGATCATAAAAACGTTTCAAATGGTTAAATCTAAACGCCTTCATTAGTTTAAAACCTTCAGATATAGTACATAATAAACTATGACTTGTTTAACATAATCCTTTGTCTTTGGGGTGTTTTGTGTGCGTCTTACTACGCTCGGTGAAATAAATTCATCATTTTTCGAATTGAACCAGAATAAGCAAAAACAAATAGCCTGTAAACTAGGAATTATTTATAATTTGCATTTCGGGACCAATCGCAACAATGCTATAGAGAAAGTAATTATCTAGGTTTGAAGTCACCAGGTGAAAAAATATTTGTTTACAAATGTCAACTGGTGTATGTAAAAAGGTAAATCGATATTAAAATGTGCTGCAGACAGGGTATCAATATAAAGGCCTGTTTTTACCCTCAGGTATGAACCATGGTGTGAACTGAAAAAATTGTGTCAAGATCCAATCACACTACTGCTCTTCTTGAAGGCCGGTGCTGATGCTATTTAAAAATCTTTTCTTTGAAGCTGCGCGTGAAGTTCAATTTGCACGAAATTGCGGGCAGCAATCCATTACGTCATTTTCGGGGAATTTTTCAATGCAAATTGTTTTGTGTAATTTGTATTTCTCGTTATCTAAAAAACGATTTGCAGATGTTTTGTTTTCAAACTACAAACTACAGGTTTGCATATTGATGATGCCATGTTTGGCACACAAAAGGGATTTACCATATTCTACGGCGGGTTTTTACCCAGATAGCAATTTTGCGTTAAATTTTCCCGACTCATCAGCAAGCCCGAGTAGATTTTATATGATCATGCTTTAAGCATCTCCCAAAGGTCCTGATGGCTTGCACGCTGCGCTTCCATTAACACTTAATTCCTTTATTCGACATGCCGTGTCGATAGTAAACCAAAAGACTGCTAACAATGTCTCATGAGGTTTTTGCGAGCTCCAAAACTTCAACCAATGTTCGCACACAAACCTCTACAACATCCGGCAGCCACTTCTGATTTCCAGGCGAGTCCGACCTGTATGGGGTGATGTTGGAGACTTCTTCACTTTCATCGAATTTTTTCGCTGCTTTTGATGAAGAAGATTTAAAATTTTTACATCGAATCGGACGTTTGAAATGAAAGATAGAAAGATTTATGTCCTGGGTCGATTGGGAAAAAGGGGACTTCGCAGCTTGGCGACACAATTTATCTGAGTTATTGTCTGATGTGTTTGGTTGCACTATTGTTTCACGGTTTCACGATTAAATATAAAGCAGGAAAAAAGGCTTCAAACTGCGTTACCGAGATACATTTATCTATACATACTTCCAAAAAATCCACAAATTCAACCTGCTCCAAAGCAAAAAACTCGCTTATATTGGAAAATGAACAGCTCTTACTTTTAATTGCTTCAAGAGGAGCAATATGGGGTACTTCATCGTCTATCGGTGGGGTCGCAATCACGTTGCCAACAGAAGCAATGGGATTGGACAATGCTTTCCTGCTGACAACGGTACGATTAGAACTGGAGAAAGACTCAGCGTGGTCTCTGTAGGCTGAGTTGTTGAATGAGAATGCGTCATACCTTTGCCCGAACGATTCTTTCATCTGCATGAAGGATAACAACATGTTCCGTATTTGAATTCAAAAACTCGGAACCAGTGTAGGTAGGTAAGGAGGCAAGCGGAAGCTGGCGGTCAAGGAGATAAAATAAACGGCGCATCAATAAGAAAAAAATACAATTTGTTAATATTCGACCCTGTGCTGCATGGATGTTTTAACCCCATTTGAAGTATGAGAAAATGAGTTTGTCCGCACTTTCAGTTGATATTACTCTTGCAGACCACAGTTGATTTGTTAAAAAAAGATATAATGGAAACCGATATCTGTGAAAAATGTCAGATATTTTCCACGGTGACTAAGTTAATTAACCGGAACGGTTTAATCAGTCTATAAGATTCTGGTTTGATGTCGAAGATATCGTAATACGATTTTAAGAAAAGTCAGTTGATTTTGTCAGTGTTTTCTATCACGTTGTATTTTTGGTAACTCAAACAAAAAAGTACTGTATCTATATTTCTATAAAAATACGCCATGACAAAAAGCTATGGAAGCATTTGCTTTGGTGTTAGGTTTTTAGCTTCTGCGTTTCAAACAGCTATACTATTTTTGGAAAAGGATATTTTGGATCAATCACAACCCAAAGATGTGATTCCACCTTTCGGGGAAAGAAATCCAATAAAAACTTGCATTAGCGATAGACCCACAGTCTCACCGCATAAGGCTCTCTAGGCGTTCTGTAGCTCATTTCTCTGTACCGCCGCATCTTCACTGCTAGATAAACGATGATGGGCACGCAAATGATGAAGAGTCCGAGGAAGACGCCGAACAAGGCAACGAAAGTCTGGTCGTCGGGTTCGTCGGGTTCGTCGGGTTGATCCTGGTTGCCAGTTGTTGAATTGCCGTTGCGCGCTACGTTTGCAAAATAATTCAGGAAAGGCAATGTGGAGGTCTCGGTTTAGAGAACCTGATTTTGAGCCCCTGATTTCAACCCAGAACAATCAAGCACTCACTCCTGTTCTAGTGTTTCGTTGTTTGATAAATAACGAAAATAATGCGAAACAATATCCCTTAACTGCGTCATAATGGGTTTCAGGTACAGTTGAATCGCTTTCATGAAGCTCAGCAACTGACGGAGTTTTCTACGGTTCAAACTGCCGGGTTGCGACCAGGAGAGAAAAGAGAAAAATATAGAAGAAAAAACTGCCATCCTTCGAATATAATCGACGTTTGAGAGATTGGTCGAAATGTTTATCTGCGTTAAAAAGGTTTTTCTGGAATCCTTAAAAATATTTTCGTACTGTGAATTCATTCCCTGATAGCACTTTCTGGCTGGTGGAGTTTCAGTCTTTTGACTTGCTTTGTGAAGATAACTACTAAATTTTTCAAAAGAAATTTTTTGCTTCAAGAGCAGTGCTCCTCACAATCGTTGACTGTGTCACACCTGCAGAGATACGACTAATTGCTGCGTAGACAATCGCCATTGCCGTATCGGTGCGTATTCACGATCATTTAACTGCAAGTAGTAATTGCTGAGGTCGTTCTTGAGCATAAAGACATAATCCAAGGAGACAGATAATCCTGGGGATGGGTAATCGTGAAAAGTTACCCTCGTTTCTCGGGTAGCTGGGCAATGCTAGGTTTAGGGCTATTACTGTTCGGCTTGGTTGCGAACACTTCGAGACAAGCTGCCTACGCAATGAATGTTTCGCTGTTTGACTGGGCAAAAAATTCTGTATTTTACTCGAGCTATTAAGTTCTAGCAGAAAGGAGAATTCTGCTGTTTCGCTTTTCTTCTTATAGAGCAATCCTTTGAAAAATCCACAACCGCACGCACTTGGAAGCGGGCTCGCAAACAGCCCAATAAGTTTTAGTCATGCTCAGTTATCTCAAGGTTGTGTGATGCCAGTGGTTCTTGACCTTTCCAACGAGAGGACCCTTATTTTTAAAGATATTGGCTTGGGAGCCCCTCACCTGTGCAATCTACGAAGGGGGTGCATGATGAAAGAGCAAAAAATGTCAACACAAGTGTTCATAAAACGCATTGTTCGGCTCCGGCGGCACGTCACGCAGTACTTTGTGCACTGGTCTAAAAATGACAAAGCAGCAAGTTATATATTCCCAAAGGACGCTAAACTAATTAATCGTTCGTTGTATAATGGCGGCTGAAATAACAACTTTCGTCGATTCGCACAAGACTGTAATATCTTGACATGAAGGTTAGAACAAAACACCATGGCCCGGAAGCAGGAGGTGGGCAACCGGGCAATCGCCACCCCCGAAATTCAACATGTTTAATTAAGTACAAAAACAAGCTACAGTCATTTTCACCCTCCCGAAAATAGTACAAGTTAACCCTAACCCTCCTAGGGACCGAATTATTTTCCAGTGGGAACCTATAGAGTCCCTGGGGACACACATGCAACAGAAGCAGTGATATTTTGCTTCAAGAGTAGATGTTTTTGAATAAAGCGCAGTCTACTGGTTCCACCGTAATGGTACTCTGTTTCCAGAAATAGATTGATCGCAATTGTGTGATATTGGAACAACGCTTGGCCGATGCACATTTTGAGATGATTTATCGAAGTGGCCTCGAAAAAAGGCCAGCGGCCTTTGACGCTTCTCATCAGTGCACGCCGTCCTTTCCACCCAAAAATATTCGATTGATTGCGGTCTCATGCGTTCAGAAACTTTCATTTCCTAAAAGTATCTTTAAATGGCATTTGAACTATTAAATTGTTTCTAAATCAGGGGATTGGTGTGGAGGGGGAAAAACACTCGCAGTTGCCAAACAGCCAAACATCTGGAACAGCGTTATGCTTGACACGTTCGCTTAAGGCTGAAAAACAACGATTAAAAGCAGCTGCCAACAAATATTTTGCAAAATTTTTTTTAGTCACACGTTAACCTTTCCCTGTTTTCTATCACATTTACCTGATATTCTGCTTTGCACCCAATTAATTTGTATTTTCATATTGAAAGGATCACTGTAACGATTTTCTTCACTGCAGAAGTCCAAATTTTCGGCTACAACCTGAACAAAGTGGTTATGGTGTTGAATACGCCATTGTCGTCACAAGTAACGGTTTTTCTTTACTGTGGCAACCTTTAATCTCAGGAGGTTTTTGAAAAGGCATGTCTTTATTTTTGTAGAAGATATAAAAAAACAAAGGCAAAGCAGCACTACAGTTTTCACCACACCAGCAAAACGTATTTCAACATAAAACCTGAGAAAAAAACTCATCTCACCCGCACTTCGTAGGTTTGTTTATTGCTTTCTTTAATTTTATGCACGTATCCGATGAAGTAGCCTTGACGAGTGATTTCAAACAACCCGTTATTCGGATCGAGTTGCAACTCGAATTCAGGTTGGTCGTCATCGGAATAGTCCTCGTCCCTCACAGACAACTTCAACGAAGTCCCTCTAGCGGATCGTACAAAAGTGACTTCGGAGTCATGGTCGTTCGCGTCAACGTACCTGCCAATTGTTTCGATCAAGAACATAATTGGCGTTGGGAGGGGGACGAAAATTTCGAGTGCAACTCAAATGAAGAAAGCAGGAACACCCGGGGAGGGCGCAATGCACGTATGGCAAAGATCTGCGGTTGAAATGCAGAAATATCAGAGCATCGCCACTGAAGGATGAGTGAATCGTACTACAACATTCGTTTGAAGTTCTTAACAGCTCCTGATTTGTAGAGGCCACCTGGCAGTTTGTTTCGAAAGCAGCAGGAGGACAATTATCCCAAGTAAAACACCCAAGTCCTGGTCATTTTCTCAGTTGTTGCGTCCGCCGCAGACGTTGATGGCAATCCCATCAGAGGGGATAGTGGTCATCTCCGATTAAATTTTACACACTTGACGCTATCTGGGTGCTGTGTGTTGGAAAAACAGCTGAAACTCAGCGAAAGTGCTAACAACGGTCTGTGCGCAGAAATATTGAAAACTTTCGCGGAAAGACCAAGCGACAGCAGAAAGCGAATTTTCTCAGCAGAATCAGTTTTTTGCTAAAAATGATATCGAAAACACCCAGACTTTACCCCCAAACATGGGTCTTTTCAATCGCAGGCGGAAATCGGTCGTTTGCATTTTTGACCACCTTCACAACCACCTTTGCCGCGCTGCACATGTCCCTGTTGTCTTGTTGACAGGCCTGAAAGAAAACGACCTAAGTAAAATACAAATCACTTTTCTGATGGAGTGACAAAGCACCTTGTTAAGACGATTTGTTGGTTGTTTCGAGAACAATGCAAAGGACGCTTGTACAATTCCCAAAAAAGTCGTCGGTCACTTCTCATTTTGCACGTTATTTCAAAAAAAGAAAGCGCAGAATGCATGTCGCTTTGCCTCGTTCATGTTCTTCGCGTTTACTTTTTCTCTCTTATATGAACTGGTCATGATCATACCCTAATTGTGATATGCTTAGGTACCAGCAATGTTAACAAATGAAAGCAGAGACATTTGAAAAAAAAGCTACGTCGAGGAAACTCTTGTCTGCTAGCTAATCTATGACAGCAGCAAAACTAAGAAAATCCAGTTTGAAGGACCTCTCGACAATTACTGTTACGCTACACGTTGATAGGGGTAACTCACAATAATTGAAGCCAAAACCTTTCCTTAACTCTTTGGCGTCCGCTCTACCTTTATATAGAGTGGTCGTTCTCGTTCTTTGTCGCTTCTCTGCAGTTTGCGTTGCAAGAAGATTTCGCCGGTAGAGGGATACAGAAAAAAGTATTCCTCGAAAGAAGGAGGCTCAGCGCGCATGATCGAATAAACGATTGACTGACGGATTTGTGCATCCGGGTCGTAAGCAAGCAACTGTGCCGGTTTCAGCACAAGAGCCCTCTTCATCTGTAAAGCCAGTACCGAGCATTACTCAAAATCGTCAGCTACAAGTCAACTTTGACTACGTATTAGAAAAAATAGATGCGTGCATGGAATGCAATAGAGGGGGTAGCAGCAGCATAAGCTGCGTTAGTCCAAGAAGCCAATGTTACTATCGAAATTTCTGGATATAAGTTGACTTTTATAATCAGCAACCCAGTAGATGAAAAACAAATTTCTTGAGGATGCAGAAACGTCGGAAGTTTCATGAAGTGATTAATCATAATTAGTTTCGTGCATCAACCGATTACAATCTCAAACTAATCCCATTTGAATCACAGTTTTGATAAACAACATGGCTTTTAAATTTGTCTCGTCGAAATGCAGATCATCTTGCATCCCACGCATTGCAAATTAGCGCTGTGGATTGTTTTCATAAAGTATTCGGCACAAACCAAGAACTAATATTTATTGGTTTCAATGAAGGTTAAACTCAATCAACTGTTCCTTCTTGTACCAGGAAGGCAGGAAGTAAAATAAATTTTTGAACGTTTGGCGCATTGGCGCAAATGCTTCTCTCTCCAACCCATTGTGATCAAATAAGAAAACACCGCAAAGTGTTAATGAATACTACACGATTCTACCCTTACCAGGGTGTTTTCTCGTACACATGTTTTGTACTCTGGCAGGACGCAATCGTCTGCCGTTTTTCCACAATGATCAAATACCGGTGCTTGGTCGTCTTCATCGAGAACTCGTATCTGTGATGCAAACGCCATAGCCTACATTTGCTTGCAACATCGGTTTTTAGTTTTATTGCATTGCCATAAACAGCAAATGAACGCTTGAAATAGCGTATAGTTTTTATGCCTAAGTACCAACTCAATGATGCAATGCTTCTGGCTAAGTTGCGTGAAATCTTACAAAGCATCGGCTCTCATGCGAGAGCAACCGAAGTGCATGTTGTCCTAACTGAAATGCTGGATCCGCTTCATGTGCGCTTTAGGTACAGTAATGCGTTGTTTAGCTGTTTACTCCGCCCCTCCGTGACAGGAGATACGTTGTAGGTTTGGTTTACACTTGTTTTCCTATCGTCTTTAGTCGACATGGGCATCGCTCAACTTGAAGACGTCAGAATCCGCAAACTGTGATCAAAATCCAGAGGATGATCTAATTCTACTGTTGCGATCGGAAAGTCCGAGCGCAGGGCCGGATTTAACTTATGCGAGGCCCTAGGCTAATCCACTTGTGAGGCCCCCTCTCCCATTGTTGCGAGGAAAAAATGGAAAGCGTTAATCAATTTGTGAAAATCCGAAAATGACACTCTGAAAGTACGGTCGCTAAAAATTCTAAATCATTACTGGAGCGCCCACGATCACTGCGTTTATTGCTGCCTTCGACGCAAAAGCGTTCAATGACACGGAATTGTTGAAATAGTACCTGGCTGGCGGGAACAGGACTATTAACTGCCACAGGCAAACCAAGCGAAAACCCCACAATTGAAAAATTTGACAAAACACATGGTCTACGTTTTTCATAAGAATCGCATCTGTTTTTCTTATCTGTGTTAAAAAAAAAAACTAACAAAAAAAAAGCAAACACACTGCACCAATATAGTATGTGTGGCGGCATAAAGACTTCAAAAGATTCGCGTGTTTCTTACTTTTTCAAACTGGTACGAATCGAACGCAACTAAACTGTCGCGTGAAAAGATGTGAAGTTTAAAAACTAGAACGCTCGCCAGAAAGTCTTGAATAGGGGTTGACATTTTCGCAAGGGGACTTGACATTCTGAAAATTTGATAAAATCTTTACTGATTTATAGTGTTTCATATTTAAATTTGGAAGGGCTGAGCTCACCAATGCCCGCCGTGGCGACTGGACTGGTTTAAATTTCGCTTATGCTGTGATTTTTTATTTATTTGTTTGTGAGCAGACACGAAGTCCATAGTATGCACACACACTCTGCAGAACGCAGTTTGATAAAAGCCGGACAGAACGTAGTACAAGGCATTGAAGCCGGCGGAATCACAGGGTTACAGACACTTTTTGCACAGACATGTTCTGACTGCATCAAAGCACGTAACCATACGTTATTAGATTTTCTGCATCTTTCGAGGAAACAGGTACGTGTATTTTCGTAGCAGAGCCTCAAAGGTAGGAATGTTACATTGAACTTGGTGGCTACCAACACTCGCTCTACAGGGCAGGTTGTATAGAGATCTGCATCCAAAATTATATGCCACACGCGTGGGCGTCCGTAGAAATATTTCCAGGGGGGGGCAACGTTGACATTTTGCTTATACTTTCAAGTTGCAGACGATGCAATGCAAATGGACTTTCACAAAACACTTTCCCCTTTCTACCAGGCGTGTAGCCAGGTTTTAAGGTTTGGGGCGCAGAATACATTTTAGGGGGGGAAAGATTTTTTAAATTGTACGTTTAAAAAAATTTTACTGGACAAAACACAATTTGGAGACTCACAAAAGTATTTGGGGTGGTACTGCCCCTGAATGCCACCGCGTGGCTACGTACCGGCTTTCTACACCACAAAAACGCCCCTTGTTTCGGCTACAGTCACAAAAATGCGTTTCTTTGGCAGCAGTCGCCAAGTATATTAAGATAGAGTTTACAAAATCACCTGTCTCCAGATTTTCAAAGCAGGGCGACTTTTTCAAAGAAGCATTGCCCTGCTCTTTAAAGAAACCATACATTATTACGTTAATTTATCTAGCAAGACTTGTCAGCGTCCCTTCGAAACACGAGCTGCAAACACCTGGACCCCAGATTCTGGAGTCTCGGTACGAGCTGCAATCGTCTCTAAGAACTCACTTAGATACCAGAAATAAACGTGAACGGATACGTCGTGTTCCAACAAGTCACATAGTCTTATACTATGTCAAAAATTCCTGAATAAGCATAGTTTGATTAAGCCAGGAGTGGGCGACTCGCGGGCCTGATGCGGTCCGTCTCAGCGTTTTCAGTGGCCCACGGAAGCATTCAGGAAAAAATCAACAATAGTGAAATTTCCTCTAACTTATCCCTAAACTTGAACCGAGACTTGTTTCTATTTCCAACGGATTCTTCTGATGAATAGAAGGCACGCCCTCCGCTAAACGCGGCCTTCTTCAAATTACCCCCACCCCAAATTAATTTCACACCCCTAGATTAATCTAATCACTCTGGCACAATGGCCGGACTCACAGTCTCCCATCAACAGTGGAGCTTTCAAACCTGTGGAGGCACTGCTACATTTTCCCTCTTTCTTCTTTCACACAGTATAAAACCACGTTGCTAACCGCTGTCAGCAGTCACTGTATTGCTGCATCAGTGGTGTAGGGGGCGGGAGTGCAGGGGGTGCAAGAGCACCCCCGAACGTTTCGATATGTTGCAAATCCGGGAAAAATCCTTGAAAATTCGGACAAAATTTGTGTAAATCTGGATAAATTCTGTGAAAACCTTTGCAAAATCCCTGAAAATCTGGGCAAAAATTGCGCCCAACGAGGTTTGATTTGAAAAAATGGCGCCCAACGTTTGCATAATCACATGAAGACCTTTTTTGGGGGTTATCCCAAATGAAGGCTTGCTTGAGAAAATGTTCCCGCAAAAGGTGGCCCAAAATTTTTTCGGGCATATCTGGGGAAATTCCGGCCAAAATCGTTCGCACCCCAAAAAATGTGCCTTCTCCTACACCAATGTGCTGCATTCAGGGCTGGATTTAACTTATGCGAGGCCCTAGGCTAATCCATGTGTGAAGCCCCCTCTCCCATTGTTGTGAGGAAAAAAATGGAAAGCGTTAATCAATTTGCGAAAATCCGAAAATGACGCTCGGAAAGTGCGGTCACTAAAAATTCTAAATCATTACTGGAGTGCACACGATCACTGCGTTTATTGCTGCCTTCAACGCAAAAGCGTTAAATTGCACGGAATTTGTGAAATCCTACTTGGCTGGCGGGAACAGGACTATTAATTGCCACAGGCAAATCAACCCTAATCGCCACAATTGAAGTATTTGACAAAACACATGGCCTACGTTTTTTATAAGAATCACATCTGTTTTTCTTATCTGTGTTCAAAAAAAAACAAACAAACACACTGCACCTATATAGTATGTGTGGCGGCATAAAGACTTTCAAGCACAACGTGAGGACCACTTTTCAACTCGCTTACCACGGCTGTAAAAAGCTCACACACACGACCAAAACACGTCACATAAAACACACCCAAATGGTTGTAACTGTTAGGTTCACCATTCACGTTTTTGACTACTGAGAATCGAACGTAACTGAACTGTCGCGTGAAAAGATGTGAAGTTTGAAAACTAGAACCGTCGCCAGAAAGTCTTGAATACGGGGTTTAAATTTGCGCAAAGGGACTTGGCATTCTGAACATTTGATAAAATCTTTACTGATTTGAAGTGTTTCACATTTAAATTTGGAAGGGCTGAGCTCACCAATGCCCACCGTGGCGACTGGACTGGTTTAAATTTCGCTTATACTGTCATTGAAATACGTATAAAGAAATAAAAAGCTACAATCATCGAATCAAGTAAGGCTGAACATAACACAGTAAACAGTTAAAAACATTTTGTCCTGCCTTCTTCATAACAAAATTATCTAAGAATTCATTACACTTTGTTTGCCTAAGTTTGTCTCTTTTAATGTACCGAATTCTTAGTGTGGACAACCTCTCCTGGAGCATTGTGACCCTTTAATTCATTTTCAATTCCGTTGAATCTTGAAAATGACCTTTGCCTGAGCAGTTAGTGACCATCAAGCTAAAAAATAAGGCTTCGCGTGATTGCATGAACTACGAACCACTAATCTAAGACATCAGACTCAAACGCGCTTTTGTCATTTTTTGCTGTTTCCCTGTCTCGTTGGGGAAGAGTTCTGCAGTTGCCCGTTGGTAAAGTGGTATTTGCTTGCTATTCACGCTCATCAAGATCTTCTCTGATTTGCTTAGCATTGGAGCAGTACAACCTTGGGCAAGTAATCAATAGTAATGCGATTTCTGAATGACTTTACTGAAGAAAATTCAAATGGAAAAAAATCACATCTAAAGATACCAATCGAGCTTCACGCGATACAAACGCTGACAAAACTACTGTATTGCTCAGACATCTAAGAAACAACTATGCTTTTATTGTAGGATACTGCTGCTAGCCCTACACATAGCTCTTATTTGCAGTAAGACCTTAAGATTTGATCAGGTGCAGTGACATAACTAGAGGTTTAACTGAAGGGAGCCCACCGGCTAACACTCAGAAAATAGTTGAGAAACAGTAGTACCCCCGGTATTGAATTAATAGCTATACAAAAATCCGAAATCACCGGAAAACATCCCGAAAAGCGCAAAAAAACAACAACCTACTGAAACCAAAAGAATGCTAATACCAAAATACAAGCTACGTAGGGGCCCGGTTTTTACATTTAGCTTGGCAATGGGGGGAGGTTCGTCAGTTACGCCACTGACCAGGTGCATTTCAAACATGAATAACCACAAGTTCTTTTGATAGAGTCACTGCGTAACAATCAGTACGATTCAGCAAACGCAGGAGGCAGCCTATAGGCTGCTTTGAGAATATCGACCCAATAGTTGGCATGCTGCTTGACCAACCGTCATATTGAGATTCATGGAAACTCATTGGAAGGCTCTGGCGTTGTCACCACTTAAGGTGAATAAAACAAAATTTCGTAAATAATAATTAAGACATAAATTGTTTGCGAAGTTTAATCTAAATGATCATATACCAGCCATTGACTCTATGCATACCAGTTTGTTGGAGGCCCCCTTAGATCATGAGGCCCTAGGCTTAAGCCTATATAGCCTATAGGTAAATCCGGCATTGTCCGAGCGGAACGTCCGCAAAGCTTGCCATGATTACTCTATACACACGCTATGATCACTATAGTATTGCTTGTTTGCGTCATATATACATGGGTGTTGTTCTTCGCGCACATCCCGTTAGTGATGAATCACACATTCAACGCTACGCCAACGGAGAGGTTGCAACACCACCCACAAACGCCCGTATCTGAAATCAACTGACAAGCTTTTTTGAAAATGTAACCAAGATTGCAAAGATTGATTCATATAGGTATCTTGGACGTCAGCAAGAAGAGCACGTTTGTGCATCTGTAGAAAAAATCTTACGTAAAAGATTTTCAAAATTTGAAGTTACGTTTTGCGGCCGAGTGACCGTCAGAATATGAAGTTTGTCTGCATTTTACTAAAACGATAATGCCCGGGTAAGTTACTAGGTCAAACAAATGTGAGTTGTTTTGCTGTCAAGCAAAAAAACAACACTTTTTCCTGATTTCTCAACATTCGCAGCGACGGGGGTTTGACGTATTCGCAACACATGATAACACTTTCTTGGCTGTCCTTCAATTTACCGCAGCGGCTGATGATGTTGCTATATAACACGGTAGACGCTCTTTGATTAAACACGGTTGCATCATTTTGACTTAACTTTGGACATCATACTTTAAGCCATCGAATCAAAATCATTCCGCAGTGTGTGATACAAGTCTTTGCTATTTTTCAAAGATTTCTTCGTCTGCTTGGTTGAAAAATATTTCGATAGAAAGTACATCAATAATTACAAAGCAACTCACGGTGACTTTTGTTCTTTTTCTTCTTGTTTCTGTTGGATCCCCCAACCTTCCTCTGCTGACCACCTCGATTTCCAGAGACATCAGTGTTTGGTTCAGCGTGGCCAAACTCTCGTAATCCAGTTTCTTGCGCAGTTTTACTTCGCCTGACATTGCTCGGTGGATTTCGAAGTAATCAGAAGCTAGCTGCGGTGATCGGCATTAAAAATGATTCAAAACCGTCTTCTCTCCCACACACAGCAAAGAACTGCATTCAGGAAAATAACAAAGTAGGGCATTGCAATTGAAAACAAGCCATTCGTGGAAGCTCTTGCTGCACTGAAGGCAAGAGTTCCTGCTGAAGAAGGTTCAGAGAAAAGCACGGCTTTCCACAGGAAAATGAAAGTGAACGCTATTTAGAATTAACGTTCGCATTGGAAAGTTGTGTAAAAATCGAAAACACAACTGCACAGATCTCCCACTCAAGACAGGCCTAATCTCCGTATTTTCATTGATATTATGATTTTCGAAGAAGAAAAGTTCACCTTGTCTCTGGCTGCAAGGAGCCAAATTCGACACACTTAACTATCCAGGTTACGTGCTCAGTTTAAAAATCAGCAACATACTGGTACACGAAAAGCGGAAGTGCTAAATAGCCTTATAATAAATACTACGGCCAAAGCAAACGATACAACTGACATCTTGCAAACGTTTCGATAACAACTATTGCTATGCACTGAAGATGATAACAGTTGTTATCGAAACGTTTGCAAGATGTCAGTTGTATCGTTTGCTTTGGCCGTAGTATTTATTATAAAGCAGCATACTGGTTGGATAATAATCAATGCTAATCTATAGATGCTAAGATTTTAAGTCAAATAAAATCCAGGTTTGGTGTCATCATTTCCCGATTCTGAAGAGTCTGGAATTTGAAGCGTTACACGGCAGCTAAGGTCATAAAGCCTTTCATATTTTTGCACAAATCTATGAAATAAATTGTTGGTGTTGTAGAAATAAATTGTTGGTGTTGTGTGAAAATCTTAGTAATATTTTTTACTTTCGCAATGGGTGGAACTCAGCTTTAGAAACCAATTTTGTACACGAAAGGTGTGGCATTGAATTTTTTTGTGGAAGTGTACTCTTCACATAACGAGTTTCGAAGTCAATGTTCAGAAAAAGATTCTACGTTGCTCAGGACGGGAGCCGTAAAGTACAGACCCGTGCAAGTATGGAACGCAGACTCGATATCTCGTGGAAGATTTCAGAAAATTTGCGGTTGAGCCAAAATACAAACACGAAGCTAAATTTTTCGTGAAATGATCCTTATGTTTTCAGAAGCAGGCATTTGTTACGTCCAGGAGAACCTGCAACAAATTACCACCTGTATACTAATCGTAAAACCGCAAAATACCTCCAATGCTAAACTACTAACTTTGCCCGAAATCCCTATCTCGATCCATCTTAGGGAATGAAAGCCGAGACAAGCAGAGCTTTATTACAAATTGCTTAGAGTTTCATCATCTTTGCAGCGTAAGCATCAAACTAAAATTTTAATGGCAAATTTTTTCGCCGTCGCAACCAGGCAAAAGTTTTTATTCACATCTTTCCATTTGAACTGGATCTCCATGCGGTTGTTATTTAAAGAAAAACATCTTGAAAGTTATTTCATCTTGTGCATGGGATGTGTCATTCTGTTGCGTACCAAATGTTCTCTAAAATGATTATTGATAAATCCTATTTTTGAAAAAAATGTTTGTCTTTAAAACAATTGTAAAATCACAGCTGCTGAGAAGAGAAGCTTATACCTAAAGCAGAGCTGCTGGAATCTTTTCACCCTGGAAAGTGTAGTTTTGAACAATGTTGGGAAAAACGAAACGCCTGCTGCGCGATTCTCAAAGGAAAACGTACTTTAAATAAACTGACAGTTATGCCCTTTGAAAAGCAGATTGGCAGTCAGTGTTTCTACCTACAGTATTTGGAACAGTTTCTCCATCCCTTCAATCAGCAATTATAGAAGGAACATTCCCTGTCTGTTTGTTTTCAAATAAAAGTGCTAAATCAGATAAAGTTTGGGCACAGTTATACTGCACTTTGCAAAGCAAGGGTGGATCGGCCTCGAAAAAGGTCAGACGATGGTCACCAATTTTGAAACGTTGACAGCGGTTGCTTGTACAATTCCCGTAAAGATTTGATCCGCCATAAATCAAAACACGAGAAAACAAACTTATCCGTGTAGCTTTGACCGCGTGCGCGTAAATGGTGCCGTGCTTTTCGCGACCCGAACGCGGGTGCCGGAAACGCAGGGCCCGCAATCGCTGGTGTGCGAAGCCATGTTTTCTTGTCTGATAATTTACTCAGCTGACCAAACACTGCCTACTTAGCGGTCTGACCTGATTGGGAAGAACCCGGTAGGAGAGATGAGAGAAACGATCGGGATCGGTTGCCGTGATGTTGATGATGCTGCGTCCAATGGCGGTGAACTGAACAAAAATACATTAAACTCGCGTTTGTCTGGAAACGTTCGTATAGTTTATTTTTGAAGACTTGCGCAAATAACAATTCAAAGCAGCACAAGCAACCAACGATTCCACCAAGTCAGGGCAGTTGGAGCGCGTTGTAGGAAGGTTTGTCAGAGACGGCAAATAAACGAAGAACTGACGCTCGGTCTGAAACTATATACCTTTTATCTTTTCTTGTGAAAACTATAATCTTTGTAGTGATTTTCACTGTCACAGCCATTAAACCAATGGGCGACCCGCCAAGCTTGAGGTCGTAAGGTCACGCAAGGGCATCAAATTGATTCGCTTTGAGCTGCTGGTGACAAAGAATCGTTCCACAAAAAAGGTTTGAGGCATGCCTCCTCTTTCAAGATGCACTGAATAGTTGAACGCTTGGTCGCTTTATGTGTCAGAATCACGGGTTGCATAAATGAAGAAGCTTAAACTGCTGTTTGTTTTATCGGAGCCTTTGAACCCTTAAAACAACTTATCGCTACGCACCAATAAAACACAAACTGGATTTGTTCCTGCTCAGCTGAGTTCAATTGTTCTTGCTCTGAATTTCATCTGAATTTAAAACTACGATCTACGAATAAGTTTAATAAACGATTAATTAATTTGCAGAAAAAATGTCTGGAATCATCTGAAAGAGGAGCGCACAAGCTGCGGCCACATGCGGTCTTCAATAAACATTCATGCAGCCGTACACAATGTAATTTAAAACATATGTTGTGGCGACCGTGCATTAATAAAACCTCTTTGTCGATTGTATGCGGCTACGTAGCAGAAAGACGGCCAAGCTGGAATGTGGAAGCAGTGTAGGCACAGTTTGTGGAAGCCGAGCGGAAGCAGTGCAAAAAATATACATACTTGAACTCACTGGCGGCCGTAATTCACAAAAAATAAACGTAATGCGCCCGGCAATTGCAAAAAGGTTGTGCACCCATGGTCTAAAAAGTACACAAATCACACTCTAATAAAGTTAAGGTGAGAGTGAAAACCATTTTAGGTCGCATTTGGCAATTGTCGCGAATACTACGACAGCTGGTATTTTGACAGAAAACACACTTGGAGAGTTGAAACAGCAATATTGTTCCAAAGTCTACTGAGCCAGCTTGCTTTCAACGACAGCTACATGAAATAGGTTCAGGCAAAAAAGAAAAACATCACAACATGCTTTGCGGCTCCTCAAAGTCTCATGTAGTCATGGTTATCTCAATCATGCAGAAAAACGCTGCATTTCAGCTACAAGAGACTGGTGATTAAAAATTTCATCTAAACCCATCACTAGGGCAACCAAAAGTCAATATAGCCTACATTTTTCTGCTTTTTTTTAAAGCTTATGAAACGTCCACAAACCAAATTTCACGCTCATGCTATGAGGGAATCCCAAGTTATAAGGTGTTGTTGGGTCAAATTTTTCTTGCAACAGAGTTGTTTTCTCTTTATCAATATTTTATTGAAACTACAACAATAGATATTGACATGCTTTTGCACGTTTAGTTGCAATTCTGTAGTAATAATGGATTTGTTGCCATTTCTGACGTAATAATGTTGTTTTGCCTACTATTGGACGATTGAATGCTATGTAGGACAGGTGTGGTAAGGCAAGAAACGTGGTCTTGGAGAAGCCTACTTGGTTTGGAAATGCTCAATCCATTATGCATATAATTTTTCAACTTTATGATGTTCTTAGCTTTAACACTACTGTAGTTATTAAGGTACTTGCCAATGTATTATTCTTAAAGTTAAACAACCAATTTTTTTCATTGTTGAAGTGTAGTGCATGCATGAATATGCTTCTGGGTTAGCTTCAGTACAACACCTCAGGTTGAATTATTTTGTAATTGCAAACGTAGAAAATTTATAGGTCAAAATAAAGTCAAAATGTTTAAAATATAAAGTCAAAATTTTAAATTTTTAGGTTAAAAAATTGATTGCCCTACCCATCACATTGTTCATCAATGTCATCGCTTGGTTACCGACGAAGTCGCGCCGAGGTTTGAATTTGTCATCAGCGTAAACTTGAGAGTGTTACGCCCTTTGCGTTAGTTGGGTTTAAACTTGGCATGACCTGCTTTGTGTCACAAGCCAATACAACAGAAGCAGTCGAACAACCGTGCGCGGAAAACAGAGAATATTGAAGAGCAAGCACAATATCAAGATAGGTACTCGAAAACGCACGACGCATAGAGATTCTAATCGCTTTAGCGCATACTTGTGACGCCAGTTTGTCTGAAGATACTGTGGGAGATAGGCAAAAATAGCTCGGCACACAGCAGAATACATCTATGGATTGTAATCGGGCAGGGGCTGCACAAGCATGTTTAAAAATCAGATAGTCACGTAAGGTGCCAAGGGTCTACAGCTGTATGCTGCAATATGATGCAATTCAAGCAATTCACGCTTTCGTCGAAACTGGTCGTAACTGCGCGGTAGCTTTACTGCAACTGTGCTAATTTTCTCTGTCTCTCGCTTCTACTGCATCGACTTTCTCGCCTCCAGAGTCACTCGTTGTTTTCAATATCAACGTTAGGGATCGAGTATTTATCAATGCTTAGCGCAGTGGTTCTCAAACTTTCATGAGCCGTGGCCCTCTTTCAAGTTTAACTGGCGAATACTTAACATATCGTGACACTTCGGTTATGCAATATCACGGCAAAGCTACCTAGTGAAGGCCTTCGCTCGTGGCCCCCAAGGGGGGGCCGAGGGCCCCGTTTGAGAGACCATGGTTTAGGACATGATCACCAGTATGAGGTTCATGGCAAGTGTAAAGTTCTTCTTGCGTCTTCGTCAGCGCTTTATTTAATTTGCATCGATTCCTGCTTAGTATGTACGTGCAGAAAGGTCGGTCGCCACGGGCGGGGCGCTTGGGGAAATGTACCTCCAAAAATTTTTGCGCCGCTTCCCACTTTTGGTTGTGCGCGGAAAAATGTTTTTCACGCATATAACCAAAACAAAACTTTTACCTCCCTAAAAATGTATTTTGCATCCCCAAACTTCAAAACCTGGCTACGGGCCTGTGTGCAGAAAGCTACGAAAAAACTTGAAGAAAGCTCTTTCTCGACGTTTCGTTTATTCGATGCACCGACACTCACCTCACTGACCCCTACGCGGTAGGGTTCACCTACGAACACCGGGTCGTTGTCGTCAATGTCGGCCACGTTTATTGAAGCGGTGATGGTGACCGAATAGGACGCTTCTTGTTCGTTTGAGATCACTCTGCAAACGAAGACCAAGTCGATGTGCTCGACACCCCATTCGCCCTGCAAAAGAAACCACAGAAAATAACCATGAGAGTAATAACATTTTTTGAAGGTTTTTTAAATCATTCATCATTAACCACTGCAATTGCGCAATCGCTTTTATACTTTCCCGTGCACCGCTGTAATATAACACAATAATTTTCAGCATCACTGACGATCAGCATTATTGACGTGAGGCAGCTCGCTTACATTTGCTTTCAGATTTTGCAGCATGATCAATCAGCAAGCATTCCATTTGGAACAAAAGTCATTTAACTTAATATTTTTTCATGTATGCATCATGGTAAAAAATTCTAAGCCTGCGTCTCGACGTCACGAACAGCTTTTCTGCAAACAAAAAACACTCCGAATCGTTTTTTGTAACGCTTTTCAAAACACCACCTTTTCATCGTGAAAAACTGTCATTTGTTTCAAAACAATTTAGTCAGCACTGACCCAATGCATTTCATCTCTCCCTGGATTGGAAACACAATTATGTCGCACCGTGTTTTGCTTGCTATTCATGTTAAACGAATAAATTCTTTCTCACGTTCTCACGTTGCCTGCTTTTTCAATAGTGGCAAACTCTTGACCAGTTTTGAAAATTTTGTGCGTTGCAAATTCATTTTACATTATGCATCACTTACATTTGATCTCAAAGCAACCTGGCATGAGAGTTCATTGCTTTTCAGTGTTGAAATACACTCCGTGGATTTTGCGCGTCTTCAAGAATGGCACACATTTGAAGATTTTTTGAAAAATATAAGTTATTTCTGAAGATATTTTTTCGAAACGCGTACGTTTTCACCTGTAATGTGCAAACTGTCATGATGTTTTTCTGCAAAACTGACTTATCTTTCCCCCGCTCTGCAATACCTTCTCGAGCACTTCATCTTTTCAGGCAAATAACTTTTTGCAAACACATATTTTCACTGCGTGAATCAATAATCCAAACAGCTGAATTAAAATCAAATGAAAATCTTCGAATATCTTGACTAGTTTCAAAAACATTTTCGTGCAAAAGTATTTCCGGATAAGGCTTCACTGTCTATTCATGTCAAACGCAGTCATGCAAGTGTTCCCTTTGGATTGGTCCGGAATGGTTGAAAAAACATTGTTTTTGCAAAAATCGTTTTCGGTAATTGTGTGTTTCTGTCACTGAATAAACGTTTCACAGTGCCTTTAACAACCCGAAACATATTCCTTGCACAGCAACCTCGCCTGTCGGCACAGGCGAATTGTGGGCGAGATAGCTCACGAGCGGCACTTAACAAGCAACGTGGTTTCGCACCACACCCATACCCCGACGTCGATTTCAAGCTTTCTATAATTCATAGCGGATTTTGATTCCGCAGAGACCCTCCATGCTTCCTGTCCTTTCCAATCAAGGAAGACTTTTTAATACAACATTTCTTTACTGCTGAAGCGATGATCAAGCAATTCAGGACACATAGCCTAGGGAAGATGATCTCCATGTTCCTGACCTGCGCATCGCACGGCAGTATATTTTTAGCTTTTTAGCTTTCTGGCTGCCTTTATTTGGCATCAAAAATTTGCACAACATATCTCACAGGGAAATTTCAAGTGTAACTGCCAATGAAGTGCAGCTATGTTTTGCTCAGATGTGATTAATGGCGTTCTAACAGCAAGTAAATTTAGCAATATGTATCACATATTGAAACACAACACTTTGTTCATAAATTTAAAATGAATTGTAATCGTTGTGTTCGTGTTACAAATGCATCGTCTATTCTGTCTATTCTACTGTATACTGCCCCCTCCGTCAATATCAGTGCTGCAGTAATGTAATCATTGTCAGTTACAGAGCTGCAGTCATTACCACAAGAGTTGAGAAACGTTTGAAACTTGTGCAACAGGTAAATCTGTGAATTCGCTTGTTTCCAAAGCAAAGTGTTTATTGACGAGTATTTTTCCATGCATCTGTAAACGCAAATAGCAAGAAGAACAATCCTTTGCTTGTATGCGAATCAACGACAGGGAACACCGTTTTCATTGTGTAAACTTATCATTGTGCTGATATTGCTATCGGTTATTTTTACCTCATGTACACACGCAATGCGCCACCTGAAGGCTTTGATGCACGTTGTTGAGAAAGACATTCGTCACGTGACATTCACATCACGTGACGTGTTGCAAAAAAGCATCAGGTTAAGAACTGGCGACCGAAGTTTTTTCCTTTGTCGTCAGCTCTCCGCCAATTTTACAATACTTAAATTCTGTCACTGTTTCGAAGGAACAAACTGCAACAGATAAGACTCAGCTGGCGGCTGCATGTAGCTGTTGCCATATTTTGTTGTGGCTTTCTGGAAAAATTTGCTTGCAAGTGGTTTGATGGAGAGAAAGGCTTAGGTTACGTCTGCTAAGAACAACCTGCGGCGTGGGGAACATATATTTTAACGACGTGGTCGAATTTAATAAGGTAAAATCGTCCAGACAGATACGACTGATTAGCGATTACTCTATTGCTTTGACCTGGAAAGTGTCATCAAATGGCATTTGCAGGCCCAGATACTCTAATGAGAGTGGGAAATTTCTGCAACGTTTCAACCGAATATTAAAGCGTTTTGCATGCTATGGATTTAATGTAGAGAAAGATCCTTCTACAGATTAGGATTTCAATAAACAGGCTTTCGTAACCTTCAATAGCTAAGTCATATGAAACGATAATAAACTTGAATTTGAACTCACTGCCTGTGTTTTACTTTCTAATAATAGTATAGAATGACCTTCCTTTAAAGGAAAACTTACTCGACTTTAAGTTCAGTTGTTTTCAACGTTTGTGTGATTTTGCTAAGAGACAGTATTCCACATGTGAACCTCGTGTTTCTACAAGAGAGTAAAAACTGAATGAGTAATGGGTCAGTTTTTTCCGGACATACAGACTGCAGTCGATTGTCACTGAAAGTTGGACAAACTGCGTTCTGTACCTGTACGTATAACTGGATTCATGTTAAATGATGTTTTTGTGTGATCGTGATTTCGCCAAACAAAACGCTTTACAGGCTCTGGATTTTTGTTGAAAGGATCAAATTAAAATAAGATATTAAGTGTCTGACCAAAACGGGCTCTATAAAGGCAACGACATTTACAGCATATGTTGTTTGACAGAAAGCGAGAATCCAGGAAACGAAACTCTTCAAAAATTTGCTATGATTTTTGGGAAAAAAGACGACCTAAAATCCACTCCCACGGATCCACCCAACAGATCTGTGGCCAGTATGTTGTTGGTAAGCCTTGCACTCTCAAGGCGCTGTTGGTGGAAGTGTAAAGCATTAGGCAATTTTGCGTAATTACTGGAGAATTTGTGCAGTTTGCCAGTGAAATAAACCTTTCTTCAGCTGCAGCTTCAATATTTCTAACTTCGGCTGTAGAAACGCAGCGAAATTGAGGACAAACATAAAGTTTTCAAACCAAAGTTAAAGCTTTGCGTTAATCATTAAAGACTGCTCTAATTCTGAAAGGAATGTTTCGAGCTGAATGGATGAGCTGACCGTACTGTGAAACGCGCGGTTCATCTATGTACCTCTCTATCCAGAACGTCTTGTGGTCGAACAGAAAGGGTGAGATTTTGTGATGAGGGGTGAAACTTGATCCATTCAACACAAGGAACCTTTCCGCACATTTGCTCAGTACGCCGCATGTCGAGCTTTCCTCGGCGATTTCGGTCAAAAGTCTCGGTGACTACGTCCAGCCGTCCAATGTACCTACAAAAGAACTCATTGCAATGGTTTTGCATTAAGAGAGATGCATAACGATAGAGGGTTTGAACGGTCTCAACCAGCGATGCAAGACTTGATCTCAACTTGCAGTGTCAACTAAATTTATATCTATTTTTACGAACTATTGGCACAACAAAATACTTTGTATAGTTTGTCTGGAAACAGCGGTAACTACATTTCTTGCCGCATGCACAAGGACAGGTGCCACTAACTGTTGTCCTTTTTTGTCCTTGTACCTCAAGGCCTACTATTTGTTATTATCATGAAAAAGTGTCCAATATTTTTGAAGAAAGAGAGAATTCAGAAAAAAATTGATAACAGATTTTGTGCTTCACAAATTGAGTGCTGAAGCATGAAACGTTTGGTGTTTAAAGGCCTCAACCGACTTGCGTTATTAAAGCAAACCCTAGGCTCTTCTGAGTAAGGTTAAGCAGCAAAAATCAAAATGTGCCAAACTAAGTTTGCTGTCTGTGTAATATTATATGCTCTTGGCCATAGGGAGAAGTCATGTTTTACAAAACTGTCAGCGCAATGACACAGAAAACCCGACACCTGACGAGTCCTCACGTCACATGAGCCATTATGTTGCAATAAATTTTGTTGTTGCCACAGGTTTTAGTAATCGTTGCTATTAACATAAATCAAATCTTTTCTACCTTACTTTTCCTTTTATTTTCTCTTACATTTCCTGCTTCTTTGTGTCTTTCTGTTTACGTTTTCATTGCTTTCTGTTTCTTGCGTTTCACATCTGTCCATTTTTTTGTTGTTTCACTTAATTTTACACCTTTTTTCCCCTCTCCATTATGATACACATTGACAGTCGTGGCAACTGGTGGCAGTGCGAGAAGCTTATCATTATTCGACATCAGCATAACATGAAGGAATAATCTACTGGTTAATGGGTACGTGCGAGTACAGTGATCTCCGTTATACAAGAGTCACTCATGAAAGACTACAATACACTTGAAATGAATCGTTATCTTTTAATATATGGTTCTTCTCAAATTCAGTGACGCAAAACTACTGGTCTTCTGCATTGCAAAATGAATTTTGGCTTAGAACTGATTGTTTTTTCTGATTTTGGTAGAGCACCTGCATGTTTGTGGAAACTAAAAGTTGCGCTCTTCACATTTCATTTCTTATTTTTCCTAAAACTCTCTGATAAATCGCCAATGCTTTCAGGATTGCTGGTTCGTGCAAAGTCTGAGCAATATGAATTTACAATTAACGATATTCACTGGTATTAACATAACAGTCGATGTGCTAAATCGTACCTATCAACTGGGTTTTGCCAGCCGACTTGCCAGCCTTTGGAAGAACTCCTTAGTTTTCAGAAAACTAAATTAAACCTAAAGTTTCACATCACTTTTTTAGGTTGTAGTTTGTTCACTTGAAACACGTAAAAATGAAAAAGCATATATGTCGACAACATGGAATCAAAAGTTCCTCAGCCGCTTGAAAAGGCATAGATTCACAGACTACGGTTTATGGCCTACCATAGCATCTGCATTAAGGGCTGCCGTAAACATCAGGTTGCCCCTGGTGTCGGCCTAAAGGAAAGCAACCCAAGCAAAAACAGAATGAGACACTCAAAAGGTGATAAACTGCTGACTTATCACCAACACCCTCATTTATTCGTCAATGTAGTTGTTCACGACAGCTTACTTAAACATGCAGTACGGGTCAATGCTGGCGTTAGTTTGTTACATTTTCGTTTGCTGGGTTTGCCCGCAGAGATCAAGGTCTTGGAAAATAAGCAAAAGGGCTTGGTTTTGCTGATAGAAGCAAAGTGTCACAAACAAGTATTGAACTTTCTGTCATTTACGCAAAATCTCAAAGCTTGTTGATAAATCACGATTTCAATAAATTTTTATTCTAATTTTTCAAAGCTCAGAAATGCATTTTGCGTCCAATTCAGCTTTGACGTCTATACGCCGAACGAGGCATCAAGTAATGGCCCTTCTTAAGATCTTTATGTTGAGCGGTTGTTCGTTCCTTCTTTCCCAACTCGGTACCTCCTCATTACTGCTGGCGTATGGCTGAAGAAGGATATTGATCAGTGGTTTTCACCCTTTTTGTACCGCGACCCATTATAGCAACCCACCATAACCCAACGACCATAAAGCAAATATAAAACAGTTGTGTACAGTGGCGCCTCGTGGTGAAAATCGCCGAGAGGGCTGCGAAATTTTATTTCTGATTGAACATATAGGATTGTCGCCCTGGCTGTTTTTACAATTAGTGGCTTATCCGGTCAACCCAGCAGTCCTAATCGCATCAAACTCGTAATTTTCAGTTGTCCTTATTGATACATAGAAAACATTCACTTCTGTTTAATGAAACCAAACCCTAAAGCGTAAACACGAACACAAAAGATTTAAACCGGTCCCATCAAAAGTATGACGCATCACCACAGCCACCAAATCTGCAAAAGCGAAATTCGAACCCAGCACCACTCGTATGCTAAACTTGGAACATTCCGCTCGACTGTTAAGGCGTTATTGTTAACAAGACAAAGCTTAGCATTTTATTCAAACCGTGTGATGGCAGAAGACATAGGCTAGAGCCACTTTCTTTGAGCTGGTACAATCATGGTCTTTCAAATGAAGTTTAAATTTGCCAAAAAATTTCAAACAGTTTATGATTTTACACAAAATTTCTGTCATTTTTAACTGGATTGTTATGCTTTTCCAGTAAACGTTTGTATCCTGAATCAATTGCAGCTGCAGTATTCACGTTACCAAAAAATTAAAGGTCTACTCATAGTACTTGAATGCTTATAGGCTTGCTAAATTTCTCATGCTTCAAAATTTTCACATATCAATGTTTTAAATCAGTCACACCTTTTGTTGTCCAAGAATGATATCCATCAACTACTGCCGTACATCTTCAAACGCCAACCCTAGACAGCTCATCAGCTTAACCTACTGTTGCAAGCTGCACTGGTGCAGATCAACGAAGGGCTGTATTTTCGCAGCCAGAGATTGGCGACCAGATTTGAATCCAATGCGTACTGTATAAATCCAATGCGTACAAATTGTAGTAACTGTATGGCCCGCTTAGTGGCATTACAGTTTATGAATTGCCCTCCTTGCAACTTCTTGCATTGAATACTGACGAAGAACTACTTATCAGGAACCGCACTGTGCTGTAAATGTACTGTGTGTCGCATTTTGGGATTTCGTTATGAGCGGTGAAAGTCAGGAGTTAATCTGATTAAACTTCCATAAATTAGTTGTTAATGGTAAATTAGTACGGCCCGCCAGACCTTGCGGAGTTTGTTTTTGGCCCGCGGCCAGGGAAAGGTTGCCGACCCCTGGTATAGATGCAGCCTTGGTTCATTTCTCTCTGTTAGCGCAATAGCCCGAGTGGTTAAGCTACTTTATTTAACGATAAGTTTTTACCTGACGAACAACTTAGCAAAGTGCATTTTCAGTCTGCACGCTGTGCAACTTGGATTTTTCTGATTGTGGTAGACTCTGTATTTTCGCGTTTTGCGCATTTTAACTTAGAGCCAAACGGTCGCATTAACTCCTCACGTCACAGTCCGAACCATCTGAATCTAACAAGCCAGTTAAGCGAAACGCGGTGCTTCTGATGTCGCCTTCTGGTTAAAAACAAGGCTGACGTTCAGTTGACAAGATAAAACTCACGTCCGCATCGTGCACTCATGCAGGATGGGTATTCTAGCATTTCGTTGAAACGTATTCCTGGACTGCTTGCGAAGATATTATCAGGGTTTCTGCCTTTATAGATCGGCACGAGAACGACGGACATCGTCATCACAAACCAACTTCCCCTTGTGCGTCGGTGTATGATTCAGTTATTAGTATATTTGTTTAGGTGCAAGGTAAACAGTGCTGGCGTCAGGTCATTTCTTCGAGACTGTCCAGTGGACAGCTACCGTGCCGTAATTACAGACGTTATTCGGTATAGCGTCATCGGGGGAGTTCCCGGTGTGGCGACTTGACATACTTTTTAAGATGCAGCTTATTTTTTCGCCACATTGACTGACAATGTCAGATGGCAAGTGGGAACGCTTAGAACAAGTTCGACAGATGGCTAGTAATGGAGTGCTAATGGTCTGTGTTCAGCTGAAATTACTAAAACAATACAAAAACTAAACTTGGATTTTACTGTTTTTGATGTGCTTATGTAGTTTGAGACAGAACAGGTGTTGCAACCTCAGTAAAAGTACACAATTGAGATAATAATAAAAACATGCAACTAAAATAATAGTAGAAATCTGCAACTGAAAAAAATCGAAATCTGCCATTTCAGAAAAAAACAGTAAACTTTGAAACAAAAAACACATTTTACACTTCGTCCTCGCAGCCTTTACAAATTATAGAAGTATCTGGGTCGACGTTAAAAAACAGCACGAAAATGTGAACTAGTTTACTAGTTATGTGTTTTTCTGAAGGTCAATTTCACTGTCTCGCTTCAGAAACTTTGTTTTAGTAAAATCAGACTTTGCTATTGAGAACAGAAAGAATACTTATTAGGTGTTGTGAAACGGCTGTTGTTACCACGTGCCTTTCTTTTAGTTCTTTTGCTATTACGTCTCGTAATATCGCTGTTACTGAAAATTGCACAAATCACTTGTCAATGGTATTGCATCAAAGCAAAAAACATATTCAAGGTCCTGCACAGACGATGCGGACGTAGACAAAAGCAAAACATTTTATCAAGTCATTTATTGCAACTTACGTTCCGTCTCGGCTGTTCTCAGGAATACTGAACAACTTGTCATAATTCCCGTCTGCGGTTGAGCACAAAGGTAAATTTCGTTCTTCACCTGAAAAATAGGAGTAAAATCTGCGAATTCAGCCACTTCGAATTAGATAGGTATCAATTAGCCAAGACATAAAAGTGTATTATTTTGGAACAACTGCAAAAAACTGTAGAGATAACAATCCAAGTTTTGTTTTCCTTATTTTATTTGTAATAACCATCAATAATGTTGTCGTTCCAGTGCAATATCAACTAACGTATCTGTTAATTAGCTTACTTTCAAGCAGGGTATGTGCGCTGAAATGTGTCAGAGCAACCTCTTTTGTATAATCGTTAAGGTATCAATTTGACTTCAATGCCATCTGCATTTCTATGATCGAAAGTCGTCCTTTTTTCCGGGGAGGATGAAACAAGTCATGTATGTTCACTTTTAACATAGGATTATTTACTCAGATTGCGCAAAGTCCTATAACTTTCTCTCCGAAAGTAGTGCTTTTGTAAGCTGCTAGCTGAACTAAGACTTTCACGCCGAGCAAGTTTGTTCAACGTTTGATCAAGGCCTTCCAGAGAAGGCGTTGGTTTGATTGCGCCAATAAAAAAGCTGATTTATGATTTATGTATCATCACGTTAAAAACAATCGCATTGCTATAAACTAACAAAATTCGTTTTTTGTCTGCTTTTTCAACAAACTGGGTTTTACGTCGATTGGCTTTGTTGTTTGAAAACAGTACAAAGACCTGCTTTGGGTTTCATGTCCAGCTTCCAGGATTCGATAAGAACAGGAGCAACGAACATGTGTGCTTCGTAATCGCAGCTACAGTCTCGGGAGTAACGGCTGCTGCTAGTTCAGAATGTTGTTTGCAAATATACAATTATCCAAAAAAATGGCGTCAAGAGGCTATAGTCATGTCAGACGATTGGTTAGGACCTATAACGACTTGGCTTGGAGGTATGTTCTTCTGAATAGTTCTCAGCAACACAGCATCAATTTCCGGTTGGCTGGTCAGCCAAATTTGTCAAGATACTCAGAATGAAATGAATAAAAAAGTTTTATGCTTTTAAAATATTTTCCACATCGATTTGTGCACAGCATGTTTATTTACACCTCGACCTTTCCCACCTTCCAGATTAGAACATTTTTATTCGAAAGTCAACACCTTTTTGCGCTGATTAACCGGATCTCTTTGAGTCTGTAAGTCGTTGTTGAAACAAAACCCTCGAACGTGTCTTACCTTTTGTACTACAAATGGGCATAAACAAGATGAAAGCGAACACCCAGTGTAAGCCGTATCGCGTCGTGCGCTTCATTGTGACGATTGTGTCGCAACAATACACCTTCCACAGCTGCTACGTTTTCCGGAAATCTTGATTGAAGTGTGTCGTTGAAGAAAATCAACAACCTCCTGCAATCACGTTTTCCTTTGACAAAACAGCACGTGCATAAAGTTAGTTTTAGCAATAACATATTCATCTGTTTATTTTTGCAAACACTACTCCACGGTTAGATTTCTTTGAAATGCAAAACGCAGGCCGTGTGTACAGCCGAGTTCTACGTCGTTGCATCTTTGCATATGTGACGCGTAGATCTGCAAACGGCGTATGGGGAGTTTGGTGTGTGCTAAAGTTATCGAACTTATGGGCCGTTTATTTTCAAACGACTTCATCGAGCTGCTTGTGGTGAGAAAATGGTGGTTTGCAGTGACTATGGATTGCCTGTAAAGCAAAATGCCGGCTGACCAGAAATAGACAGAAGGAGATTGAAAATCACTATAGGCGTAGACATTGTGAAAACGGACTTCCTTGACGTAACGTACGATTGAAACAGCAAAATGTTTCTGTCATTCATATAAACAAGGAATAAGCCACTCCACATCAAACCGCCCACCAACGACGATGAAAAATCTGCTAATTATAAAAAAAGGAGCGAATTTCCAGACTAACGTGCAACAAAGAAGAGTGTGACAAAATAAGGAGGTATACGAGAAAGTTTTGCAGGTAAAGGATACCAATTAGACCCTAAAATTCAAACCAAACGATCAGAAAACTGAAAAAAAGCGGAACATCGGAAGAGTATATTTGGTTTTGCTCTCCACGAACGTTAAAACAACATTGTAAGAATACATCCGGAACGTATAAAGAGCAGTAACAGCTTACCAATCCGTATCCAAAAATTTTCAGCAAAACATCTTGAAGTTAAGCTACATGTGCGTATACGCAAATGACAGCGGGGCAAGTGTGACAAAAAGCACAGTGCTGAAATTCTTAGTAGCAGGAAGGCAATTGAACAACTTTGATGCTGTTGGGAAGCATGGGCGCTGGAAGAATTTTTCCAGCGGGTCTAATTATGGATTTGTCCAGAGTAAGCAAAAAGATTTTTCCAGGGGGACCAAAAGTGGTGAAATGTCAATTTCCAACTCAAAACTATGAAAACAAGCTTTTTTTTGAAAAAATTCGAAGGAAAATGACAAATTGCATAATTCAGCGCTACCCGCATCGGACGCCCATGTTTGGAAGAAAGAGAATGCTCACTTGATGGGAAATGCGTGGGTAAAAGATTTGTCTGCCAAGAAGGGGTAATCTGCGGGACAAAGTGGAGATTTGTCCTCAAAGCGAGATCCTTAAGAGATAAATTCGATGAATATATGTTCAAGCCCAGAAATGAAAGGTTGCAGAGACCAGACGAAATATCCAGGATTGATTAGCAGGCTAAAAACAGAAAAGATGGAATGCTAGGCTGCTAGGGTATTTGCAAATCTAAAAGAGTGGCTAACAAAATTGCGACCTGTGCAATTCGAAAAAAACACAACACATGTTTTCTAGCTGACCTTTGCAAAATTGTTTAAAACCAGAATTCGTAAAACCAACTTTAGCAGCCGAAACAACGAAATCAGCCAAGTCGATCTTCCACCAACAATATCGGTGAGGAAGACGAAGTGAACGGTCGACCACAGTGAACTAAGAATATCTGCAGCAGCGAAACGACCAAGGCAGACAGGCATTTTTTTCTGCTTCGTGGCGGTTTTAGCCTTTTCGGTGGCATTATATTAATTTGTTTGTATTTGTGGAGTGTTGCCTGGTGAGCGGATTATGCGCAAAAGGCGAAACCTACTGCAGGCCGTGCCGATGAAGTTATGCCGTGGCTATGATAAAAATGTGTGATTCGCAGTTGTGCAACTCTAAGGTTAAGTTTTTAGGCGATTTCCGTAATGTTCTCTGCACCAGAGGTCAACGCTTTTGAAAACCAATGAAAGTTGCTATTTTTAAGTGCAAGGTGTATGTTGCTTTGAAAGCATAGAGTCGTGCAAGAAGCAGCAACACAAAATGCAGTGATTTAAATGTGAAAATAAAACTGTATGGCATTTGCGTTTTCAAGTAACTAGTCTACACAAAGGCCGCGAAGTCGATACTATTAGCAAATTTTTCCAGAGAGACTCGTTGCTTAAAAACAGACATGTGCAAAACTGAATCATCACACAGTCAAAAAGGCAGAACAAGTCTGCTGATTGTTCGAAAGCTTGCCGCAGACCAAGAGTTTTTAATTTGTTTCTTCATTGTTGCTTATATGATTTTGTACGATTTTCGAGCTTAACTTTGCTCACAAGTTCTTTCATGATCACGTCTTCGCAAGTTTTCTTTTGATTTGTTCGATTCTGTGAAAATGAAAATAAATACACGCACCAAAGGCGCAAAGCGATTTTCTACCACTGGACAATGTCAGCCTAAATACCCAATTGTCCAGCAAACTAACTGCATTTTAAAAAAACTTTTTTTAGACGCCAACACTACAAGGTATGCGCTTTGTGGTCCGATATTATCTACTGCAGTATCTTAAGCTATATCTCTTACCCAACACGTCTTAATGCAGGTCATCTGTTACTGCATTATTAAAACTAATATTGCCGTTAATGACTTTTTAATTTAGGATATATCGGGGTCCATCTGGTTCAACAAAATATACTGCATTGTTAAGAGTTTTGCTGACGTCAGGGTTGTTTTATTCGTGGTATCGGACCATCATCTTCGAGGCAGGATACTGCATTGCAAAGCTTTGATGACGTCAACATCCGCCTAACATTCTCCAAAAGCAGCGCAATTGCAGGATGGCGAAACTAATAAAGTGGACCATATCAGAGTGATTAACTTTAAGATGTTGAAATTATTGACATTTAAGCTGATTACACGTCTTTAGGTCAACTTGCCAAGCGTGCGTCAGGTAATTGTTTGTAATATGAGAGCCTCCTTCTTTTGTCTCCTACATGACTGCCAGATAAGTGTGGGAGTAGCAGAAATCTTAGATAAGAAACCAGTCGAAAATTGTTCCAGGCCATCATTTGTTTGTTTCCGCTCCTGCTTGTACAAATGGGGTATGGCCTCCTCTGCGGCCTGTGAGCGTGGCGCAGAAGAACAAACCGTCGACCATGTTGTCCTCCAATGTCCAATCCATCGACCTCCCCATGGACCGCATGGCCTGACGGTTCTGGACAATGAGACAACCGAATGGCTGCTCAACACCTGCCCCGAGACCCATGGGCGCAATTATGAGGGGGACACGGGGGACGCGTCCCCCCACTTTTTCAGACAGTGAGGATATAATGTGCCATGTCCCCTCACATTTTCTCTTTAGGTTTCGCAATATATTGGTTTCACACCAACGTGTCCCCCCCACATTTTACAACAAAACTGCGCTCATGAGGAGATTTAGTGCGGCCAAGCAGTGGTTTGAACAACTAGCTCGAAAGAAGAAGAAAAATTTGTTTGTTCATGATGTGTGTTAGTTGTGTTGTTGTTTGGGCAATTCGTTGTAATTGGGTTTTTAGGGACACCGAAGGTCGCCTGAAGTTGAAGCTGTTTATTCAACAGGTTCACTTCGCGTTTCATATCCCTTTTGTTTGGTTTGTGTAACATTGCAAAATACACAGCCTCACAAAAACCATTTCCTTTCTTGCCTGGCGACTTTTTGTATTTTGCTTAGTAAAACTCACGTTTAAATAATCTATTAAAACAGCATTCGGATACAACTTCTTTGGCAGAGGTTCAAAAGCACACGTACGTCCACAATATCTAATAAATTGCAGTGAGGTAGTTGAACAACAAAGGTTTTCTTAACGACAGAGTGCTTCATTACTGGACGTCATACACCCAAAGGCGAGTGTTGCAACCATAACCGGGGTCAGTTGTGTGTTTTGCAACCATAACCTGCAGGTTTATGGTGCCAACTTATTGACGAAGTTTCATATTGTAAAGATATTTGCAGCCCAAGGCAGCAAAATGATCTAATCGTGGAAAGCAGCACCAACTCTTTTCTAAGAACGTACGTGCAGGAAGGAGTATGTCGGACACGAAAACGTGGTTAACAACAGCTTGAATCTTTTCCAAGTTTCAAACAAAATTTTGCATCAAAGTAGTACAGTGGGGTGTTACCACCCTACGACTTGCATCAAACATACGCAAGGATTATGTTGTTATAACATCCTAACGAATCAACTCTGGCAATTAAGTACCTTTGCTGAGCTAACTGTGTTGTTAGGCATGGAAGCGCTGATTCAAAAAGTTAAAGCTTTTCCAATTATACTGTAGATATGACTTACGTTTTGCTTATCAGAAATGTGAGACAATTAATGAAAAATAAGAGAAGGGTTCTCAGAAACTCACTTTGTCCAGATATGACGTTGCTTTTACTGTTACAACGTAAAGTGTCTAAACCGAACGTGACAATTCTCAAACACCTTTTTTAAACGCCGTCTACGAGTCTCATCAAGAGTAAATTTACTTTGGTCGAGCGAACTCACCATATGTTTCTATGCCTGATCTGGAATGTCAGCCCAATAGTTGACTTTTTATGGCCGTCACCTGTACCTGCTTTCCTGTGTTCTTCAGGCGTAGTTCAAAGGCTGCGTTACTTCTTGGTATGATGCCGCTTCGCAATTGTAACTGTTTCCCGATTGTTGGTCGACGCTATTCCATCGCTTGTCGATGCGCAACTCCATACATTCCCATTGTCGGTCGTTGGGAAGCGGACTGTGAAGGAAGCGTTCGCTCGAGCACACTTGGAGGGTATTGTGCGCCAACGCAATTAAAAGCCGATTAAACGCCAACTAATAAAGGGATTATTATCAAGTGGCGAAAAGAACCCGATGTTCGCGCGATCCACTGTTCTCTTGTTAACGCGAAGAGAGGCGTTCCGTGGCGGTGCAACAGCCGATGGAGCGCCACGGGGAGTGAGGATGTAGCCTGTTGCCTTCTTTTTTTAGGTCGGATATTTCAAAAGCGAAAAGTTCAATGTCTTATTTCCGGAAAGATAGATCGGTGGAAGAAAATGCCATTTTTAAAATGATTTTCATTCCTATCTCCAGGTTTTCGTAGTCGTTTAGAGCTACAAAAACTACTTTGCTGCTTTTTATTGCACGATTCCAAATACGCTTCAGGCTCATTTCAACGAACACGATTCAAACGAACGATGGCTGTTAATATCGACATTTATCAGCCCTGCAAGTACTGGTTTTCGTGAAGCTTAGCAGTTTAAGCCACATGGTCTTTTTTAACAGATTCTGAGGGTGCGTGGGAGGAGAGACGTCATGGCGACCAAGCAGAAAGTAATAGTTCCCTCACCACGAAATTTGCGTTCACCATCCGCACTGATTCTGATTTCAATCACATCTCTTTTGAAATGAATTCGACTAGATGGGACAGCAGGAAACAATGTGCCTCAATGTACGCTACAAAATTTACAATAAAAAGTACCTGTCAAACAAAGTCTATCTGGGTCGCCAAAGTAAGCAGTTTCAAAATCAGAAAGCGTGAAGTAACTTAGGGGCTAGGCAAGGTACGGCTGTCTTGGTTTCGACTTTCGTTATCGAACGTGTTAATTGACTAACCAGGAGTGTGTTTTAACATATGCTACGGTCTTGCGAGTCACTACAAAAGTTCAACATTGAGAAACCCTGGTAGTAAGGTGCTTGAGATCTATTGACCAATACTTAACCATTTCATTTGTTTACGGCAGGTTGGAGAGCGACGAAACAAGTGGTGAAACTGACATGCTTGATGCACATTGTCTGTGTGTACCGTGCCTTATGCACTGAAGTAGTATTGATGCTCATCCGAGTAGATATTTCGCTTAAAAGTATTCCTCCTCTTCCGAATAGGAAACAAAGAAAACAACAAGTTATAAGAAAAAGATATTTCTTTTCTCAATCTTTGCGATACCAGCACTGCTTAGTACCAGAAAACAAAAGCAAAGGTAAGAAGTTTGAACTAAAAGAAACGAATATTGCGTAATTTTACTAGACCACATACCTCAGGAAATGTTTTGTCTGCAGTGCAGGATTTTTTGTTACCAACCCAGTTCCGTAAAACTTTGGCAGGGTTTTCTCCAATTGCTCAAGGGAAACGTTTTTCGTATATTCGTGGAACGTTTGCTAAAATTGGATTTTTTCCGTAAATATTTCCTATAAGGTTTTCTGTGCACCACACATATCACAGAAAATTAAAACACTTTGATTGTCATATAACTAAACATGGCGCTGTTGCTGAACAGCTGCTTATCCAGAAACGAATCTTGCAACTATTTTTTACAAAGTCGGGCGGTTGGCTTCCGACAGAAGTAACGAACGACAGAGCGCCCTCCAGCAGAACAGACCTTTGCGTTTCTGACCTGCTGAACATTTCTGCTTTCTGGACTTGAGGCCGACTATTACAAGTGTAAGGTAACGATAAAAAAAGATTTGTACAGAAGCAATTTTCTACAAAATTCTTGGGACTATCTTTTTTTCAATTTGCGGGCAGCAAAAGCTCATTTTGCATTTTTTCTAGATCTTGGTACAGACACAAGTTGTTCATGAAATCAAGCTTTTTTCCAATTCCTGATTCCACAAATCCGATTCATTTGAGTAAAGTTTTACATTCCACACCACTGGCAACAGATGCACTCTGTCTGTTATGATCATTTAATTTGAAAGATTCTCGAAAGCGCCTTGAAAAAACATTACTTTATTACTCGGGAGCTAACGAGTCCAGGCCTTTAAGGCCCGAGATTGGTTTCATTTTTTAAAATAGCAAGTGCGTGAATCCTTTTCTCTATTTTACGTTTTCCAATAGAACTTCAACCACTAACCCTTGAATATATCAGGAGGTTGGAATGCAAAACAACTGCTGCAATATTATGTCAAGACAATAGCATTTCCACTTATGACAAACATGCTCCCGTGTAAATAAAAGTTCGCTAGCCCCAAGAATAGTTCTCTTTCCCCATTAATTTGTGAGAATGAGTTTAATAAGAATTGCCTCCATGTTTGCTTCTGTTTCTTTAAATCTTAGTCTTGTTTTTATGCTCTTTGTGCGCAGACAAAAGTGGCAGAGCCAAGTGAGCGATGAATAGCTCCAACGATTTTCTTCACATTTCAACTGTTGCATCTGCACACAATGCAAGCGCGGTAAACAGCACGGTTGACAAGACCTCAGCTCTTCCAAGGTATGAAACGAATGAAACCATAGCAGTCCTGTTGTAAAATACGCTGAAAAAACGTAATTTATGGTTTAGCTTATTTTTTGCAATGCTTGTGTGGTAATTGCAGCATACCATTAGCGTCACTAAAGCGTTGATAACAACTGCTACCGTCCAGTCGCTCAACTTGCACAAGTCTTCAGCACGAAATGAACACAGTCTGAAACAGCTCGTGTCAGCCGAAAATTGCTCCCCTCTCAAACATATAGTTTTCAACAAAACCGAATGGTTAACTTGGTAGCCTACGCTCTCATGCACCCTTTCGTGTATTACAGTTTGCGATAGTAAGCCAGCTACGTCACTCAGCAGGCAAGCGCCTTATACTGTACAAGACATACATGTGCAGTTTACGGCTGAGTTTTGCGTATTTGCTTGTGTCTAACGAACATCTGAAGTATAAAGCAAGAATTAAAAACTTTGCGCTGAAAACCAGTGGCGTAACTAGTGGTTTGAGACAGGTGGGGCAAAACATAGTTGAAGGGGGCCCTCTGGCCATCGTACGGGGGCCATTAGCCAATAGTAAGAAAAAAAGTTAAGTAATGATAGTGAATCCGAATGTCATGGGTGTCCATACTAGCAAAAAAACGAAAACACCCCGGAAAACGCAAAAAAACAACAACCTCCTGAAAACCAAAAGAATACTAAGTATCAAAATATCAGCTAAAGGGGGCCCAGCTTTGCATTTAGCTTGTCAGGGGGGCGGCTCGCTCCCTGTCCCCCCTTCAGTTACGCCACTGTTGAAAACTCTTCACACATAAACGGCATACCTGAAACCTTAGTAGGCAAGAACACAGACACATGTGATTTGGTCTAATGTCACTTCACGCATACGAGGCATTGTTGACAGGCATGTTCGAAAGCCTTGTTTGACAAATAACACCTGTTAATTATTTACCGACGCAAAAATAAGTAAAAGAAGCAACCTTACAGATTTTTGTTATATTAAAAGGTTCAAGAGATACTTAAGCCTTTTCTAACATTTCAGCTCACCTCTCATGAACCATTGTTCACATGTACGTCATAATCTCGTACTATTTACGTCATTAGTTCGTACAGACTTTTTTTCTTATCAAAAAACTGGGAAAAATTGGGACAAGCGTTTCGTATCACAAAATCGTAGGGGAAAACAAACTTCAAAATAAAAGTTGATGGTCACTTCAGGGACACATTCAGTTTTGCTTCTTGGAAACAAGCAACATTTACAAAAGCACAAAAACAAAATGAAGTTCAGTTTGAAGGTGCAGTAAGCACAAACTGTCGATATCTGCATAAAAGGTTCTCTTCTGTTTCAGCAAAGATATATTCGATTCAACTGCTCTCGTAGTTTGCGCCGTTGTGATGATCTCTATGAGTGTCTTTGGATTGTTGGCGAACGCTTTCACCATCTACGTCATCGTCGTTTCGTCATCACTGAGGTATGAATTTCACCCAACGCAACTGTTCAGAGCTGCGTGAAGCACTGCTGCAAAACATTGAGCAAAATTGGGCCGATGCGGAACTGCAACAACTTTCTAATGAAGAAGCATCTCAAGCTTTTTTGTGAATTAAGATTGCATTTAAAGAATCTAAAGTCTTTTTATCTGGTAATTGTAGGCCTACTAAACTGCAGGTCGTACTTTTGCTTGCAAATGAAACCGTATTTGTGAACATTCGGGCATTGTGCGGATATCCCAATAAGTATCTGTTTTTCAGAAATGCCTTCAACTACTTAATCGCCAGCTTGTGCGTGTCGGATCTGATGTCGGCTTTGATCAGCCCTTTGTTTCTGTATAGGAGAACTTGGGGATTTTACGGCTGGAAAGCGTCTGTATTTATGTGCAAAGTCAGTTGTTTAACATTTTTATCAACGATTCCTTGAATAGAAATTAGTTATAAGTTTTATAGCAGTACTTTCAAACAAAATTCCAGCCCATTTTAATCTTTAGTATTTATTTTAGTTGTCTGAGTCAAATCTTAATGAAGTCTTTGTAACTAAATTTTGTGTTATTGGAAATTTAACGGCTGTAGTAAATAGTATTTGAGTGAAATGGTTTCATAAAATTGCTTATGAATGCAGTTCTAGTGTTTCTTGTGACAAAGGACAGAGAGTACTATTGTAAAAGTAACATTTATATCTTTTCAGGTGTTCTGGGGTGGTGACGTTGCGACTTCCGTCGTTACGTCACTTCACATTTTGTGCTTTTCTTTGTATCGTCTTTTCTGCATCGCCTTTCCGCATCGCTACCAGGCGATCAAGATTGTGCACGCAAAGGTATGAAACACCTCTGCTCTAAAAGCAGCGAAATGACCAGGTTTGACTGCTCTTTTAAGTTGCAAGAAGATACGTTCGAGAGCTTGCTTTCTCGGAAAAATTGTTTCAGAAAAATAAAAAGTCTAGTATAATCAAACGCTGTTATAGTTCTGTGTATGATGACAGTAAGAGTATTCTCGTGAAATGCTTTGGAAGTTTATGAAGCTAAAAAGATTTCAGACAGTGAAATTTTAGATACTAACCGCAATACGATTGTGTCGCTGGCAGTTGAGATTTTTTTCTGTGTGTTCATAATAACTGTTTTTTAGATGATTGTGAGCATTTAGGTCTGAAGTCACAGTCCATCCTTTTTGCTCAACTAAAATTGTCTTGTCTTGCTGAAATAACATTTCAAAGAGTAAGCTTTAATTTAAAACCCATTCACACAGTGATTTGAGGTCATCATGTTTTTAAAAGAGTATTGTTTATGTCACCATTTAAAAACATTTATACAGTGTTGCGATCGGAAATCCCGAGCGGCACATGCGCAAAGCTTCACATTGTGGCAGCAAGCAACAATAGAATTCACATGTCATGATCACTCTATTACTGCTTGTTCGCGCCAGATATATGTGGTGTTGTTCCTCGCGCACATTCCGTTCGTGGTGAACTGTGCATTCAGCGCAACGCCAACCGAGAGGTTGCAGCAACAGCTTGCTTTTTTTGCCCGCTTATTTTTTAATTTCTTCAGATCTGCATTGCCGCCATGTGGACAGTGGCCGTTGGGGGTGGCTTCGTTCCGTTCGCGATTTGGTCTGGCCCCAGGGTATATAAGAAGGCATCTTCGAACGGAACGTGCAGCATCACCCAGCACTGGTACGTTACAGTAAAACACGTACTCTAATTAAAATTGTGGGACCCGTAATTGAATGACGGCAGCATTTCTTGTTTCATTGCCGTTTTTCTTGCCTGTCGCATTTCTTGGTCAAAAACTCGTTCTATTTTAATTTCTGCCATAATTTAAACTTGTGTTTTTTTGTGACAGGTGGTCTCAATTCAAGGCGTACTCAGTGGCAGGATACGCAGTATTTTTCTACGCGCCTTTTTTGATTATTCTGCTCTCATCTGTTGTCACCACGTGTATAATGTTGATTCGAAGGAAAAAAAGAGGTAAACAATGTTGTTTAGAACGAATTGAAGTATCAACATTGCAATTTAATAACTACCTACAGTATTTCACAAGATTAAAAAAATAATCGAATTACCTGGACCTGAATATGTGCAGACAAGCAAACATAATACATTGTTGTCACGCTGATGATATCGTTTAGAATGGTTTCGTAGCAATACTTTTAAAAACGATGTTGATTTTCCATAATAAGATATTCATTTCTACTATTGATGTTGTGTTGCTATTCGCGAGCATTATCGCCATTGGCTTGATGTGCCATTTGGCACTGGCCGATTCACACAAAGTTGCAAGCTTTATGATCGCCATGAAAACCTAAAGCGTAATGCAGGAAGAAAAGACATTTTGGACACTTCAGACTGCTTTACCTTAGCTACTGGCAAGTTACCACTAAAATGCATAGAACAATAAAAAAAACTCAAAACCCATGAAGCATTGCAAAGCTCATCGACGTTTTATCAATAGCTAATCATTAAGAAATGTTGCTGGGTCAAAATTGTTTGCTTTTGCTGGTAAATCAGGTAATATTTGGTTCGTTAACATAGTGCCTCAAGATTTCAGCAATTGCAAAACGAAAAGAACAATTAAATATTGAGCTTAGTGCTCGAGGAAATCTTAAATATTTTCTGTCTTTTGTTCGAAACAGCATCGTCTGTTGGTGAACAAAGAACTGCCACGAACCTTAATCGATCAAACCGTGAAAATCAAGCAGTCCTTCAGCTTTTCTTAATCGTGGGAGCCTACCTCTTTGGTTATGTGCCCAACACTGGTAAGAAAATGTCACCTTGCTGTATGATGTGCTGGCAGGTAATGCTTTGAACAGTGCGTCACAACGCAGACGTATCGCTAAATTTTCTAGCAACATTGATGCAAATGCGCCGTTTGCAATGCTTTGATGCCGCCACAAGATATTTGGCAAAATAGTATTGCGTCATTCACTTCGCTTACGTTGGCAGTTGCATTTATTATAAGATTGTTTCGTTTGCTCATTAGTTGCTTTAACGCAGCTACTGTGTGTCCAAACCTCCGCCCAACTGAATGTTTCCGTTGTTGTGTGTGTACAACCTGTCCTTATTATTGTGATAATGTTAAATGTGACTGTTTTGATACTGACATCCTCAATGCCACTTTATCACGTTTTGTACTGAGTACTGGCAGGTTTCGAAGTGTCCACAAACTACTCGGTGCAAAACTAATTTCTAATTTTCTTACTTTCACCCTTGTTGTTCTACTGACACTATACGTGCCAATGACATCGCAGTTGGGAATGATTTGAGGTGCTAACAAAGGTCCGTATTTATTAAATCAAGCTAAATATCAGTTTGCTGAGAATAAAGTAAGTCATTCAGTGTGCAGCTGTCATTGGAAAAGTCATTCAAAGTGCAGCGCATATTAAGATAGTGACATAACTTTTGACCCATCAAGACATTCCGGTTGGACAAAGTTGTTTCAGAGTTTTAACATCACAACCGATTTAGGTTAAGAACCACTTTGCAAACCTCTTATTCTCGCTCAGACGTTTTTCCGGGCACGAAGTCGACATCCTTATCCGCCACAATCTGCGAAATGCTAACGCACTATCCAAGACAATACTACAAATCAGTGTTATGGCTGCTGCCTCGCAAGTCATTGACAAGCGTTGCTTTATTACGAAATTGACGAACATCGGTTAACATCACGTTTTAGTAGGACGAGTAATTCGCAGGAATCACGTGTTTTCGAAACTTTTGCAGGTTTCTTTACCATTGATGATAATAAAAAGGTTACCTTCCCTATGAATTTTGCAAGTCATCAAAGAGGCTTCATTTTATAAGGTGCATCGCAATTGACTGACCTACGAATTTTATAGAGATGCGTTTACACCTGCTCTATCAAGTTAATAAGTCACTAACGTTTATAAACAGTTAACTGCTCCTTGAACTTTATGCATTACCGATGAGTTTAGCTAAGCAATAATTATACAAGAATGTACATTCAGTGTCTATAGAGTAAATACACACTCTTTTGACTAAAACCCACAAGTAATAATAAACTCAAAGCATGACATCAAATTTCCTCCAAACATTTCACGCAATCCACAAAACGCGTGACGTACCTGAGATATTTTATTTGCACCGCAGTTGATGTACCTTTTTTGTGCCAACGATTTGACCCTTACGATTTCTGCAGGCAATCAGCCTGAAACAGGCACCCAGTTTTAGGGGGTCAGGGAACAAGTCCTTACAACTTTTGGACAAGGGGGGACGTAATGTATTTTGTCCCCCCAATATAATAGTACAAATTTCGTGGTTAAATTACTGTTAAAAAATACCAAGAATAAATAAGAAAAATGGGTATTCCCATTGAAGTACCTATAAACACAGTGTACAGGTTTACCATGTATACTGAATTATCATGATTGCTGAGGGTCATTGTGGGGTACAGCCATGCCAGTTAATTGAATCTTAGAGATAGATGCTTATTAACTGGAATTGCATTATGCAACTGCCAACATTATTTGAATCACATAGCTAAATATTCATAAATTCATTTAATGTATGTTTTTGAAGAATAACTGAAATGTTGTGTTTATTTTGTCTACTTCAACAAAGAACTCTTCAAGTGCTAATAGCAACATTTTGCGCACTTCGTAAAGAAGCAAATACCTAGTAATCATTGTCAAGTTATAGGACAGTAAATGCAACTGCTTGGGCCATGGTCTCCAAAATATCTCTTTTCCATGGTTTGCCTCACACCTCCCATTTTGCCAATTTTACAAAAAGTCATGCTATGGTTGAGTGAACGTGGTGACCTTATCGCAACGCAAACAATCTAGTACACTTGTGTAATGTGCACAATAACATGCATTTCACACAAAGTTTTCCAGCAAACTCAGTCCCTGGCTTGACATGAAATTTATGTCGGCATTTGCAGCTTTCACCGCGGTGCTCACAATCAAGAGAAGTTTTATGTTTGATATAATCGTAAGAAGACGTAGTGAAAAACTCAAACGTAAATGAAGAAAACTGTAAACATGTACAGATAAAGTATGAAAAAGTTGTGGTTTTGTCTGAGACGCTTGTTGCTGAAGTCGGTTCACCATCAATTTTGGTTGAAGTCCTGCCCCAACGTTACAGCTGTACTGAAGGATAGAATTACTATTGTTAGCATACTGTAGAAGAAGACAGACTAGACAGAGCGACTGAAAAAACGGCATACAAGCGAAATGGTCGACACATTGTTCATTCTGCTGCAAACAAGCAATACGTATTTTTTAACTGCGATCCTCATGACTCCTGTACCAGCTATGCTGGAAACACCTTGTTTGAACTATGCCGCGACGCCATGCTGCGTTGCAAGCTCTGCCCGGTGCACAGGTGCTTGGTAATTTATTACCGCTTTCGCACTTTCAGCCTATCACATTTACGTTACAACGACGGCGAGAAGCTCACGCCAGGAATACGTTTTGCGCTGGTGGTTTGCTGTGGCCGGACATATTTGCCTGCGTCTGAGCGAGTGCTTGAACCCGTTGTTTTACAACTTGGGTATAAGGTATTCTGCTCTCTTGCTCCTGAATTTTTGTTGGTGTATATGCTATGCATCTTAATTTGTTCTTAGTTTGTTGAGCTTCATTGACCACAAAATAGAAGATTTCAAAAACAAAGGTCTTTGTAAAGAAATAAATGTTTGGTGAAGAAAGTCATTGTGGAACATTGTTTTACGAATAACAAGAACTGTTCGCCGGACATGATTTTGGCCGTCAGTTCAATCGCAGCGAGTTGTATTGTTACATACTTTGGTCTTGTGTCATTTGCCCACTTTATCTTCACAATTGTAACCAGTTCTTAAGCAGTATCGTTTGAAGCGGTTTATACTTTGTTGGTAAAATTGAGTTCAAAATGGCAAGTTGGAACGTTTAGTGTGTTTCCGCCCAGAAAAATAAAAAATAGGTGTGGTGATATTTGGTTTCAGACCCAACTGCTCTTAAGAAAAATACAAGACCTTACTACCAATTACAACGTTATAAAATGTGGCTTGGTGGGGAGTGAAGCAATGCAAGCTCGATTTAAACCAGTGATTCCCAAACTCCGTGCCTTCCCAAACTCCGAGGACTCCTCTTCAGTGCCGCGAAGCGACAGTGCTTCACGGCAGTAAATATAAAGCGAAGATTGATTGTTGGTGTTGCGGACAAACTATGGCGTTGCGGACAAGCACATGGTGTTGCGGACAAGCACATGGTGTTGCGGACAAGCACATGGTGTTGCGGACAAGCACATGGTGTTGCGGACAAGCACATGG
>Ga0210059_1000237_pt1 | contig 60737 bp, 33 predicted proteins | sample Ectturendosymbi2_FD_188042 | JGI IMG/M metagenome (GOLD analysis project Ga0210059, IMG submission 188042) | Ecteinascidia turbinata endosymbiont from Florida, USA - Sample 2 (SPAdes) (version 2) | ecosystem: Host-associated > Tunicates > Ascidians > Unclassified | place: Key West, Florida... | reverse complement strand
ACGCCTAACGTAAACGAACCTCTTGCTAATTTCTTCCGCCATAGGCTTGTCGGCGACGTGTTTTTAGCAAAGAGATGTGCTTGGCACGCGGCTTCTGATATATTGCTTGCTTTCGTGTTTGGTTTATTTTTTTTTTAAACTTATTCGAATGACGAATTAAGAAAAATTGAAAAGCTTTGGGATTGAACTGTATTGAACTTTCTCGAAGTTTTCCTTATTGTGTTTTTGAGCCAATGAAATGTGACTTATTATTATTTGTTTGTTTACTTGCATTGTGAACCACGTTAAGCTTTGGGATGAATCTCCTACTTCACGCCAGCAGCAATGTATGTAGGAAAGGGCCTCTGCATACGAGATAGCATAAGCTATAAGTTTCTTTGAAATCTTTGAGAACTGTGGTAGCCATGTTCTACACAAAACTTGGTCAATAAATTTAACGCTTTGTCAGCTTCTCCTAAGACAGGACCAAAACTTTCCAATAATTGTTTTACTAAATCAATGCCGTAGTTTCTTTCACAATTTTGGAAATAAGCAGAATCATCGCTGTTGAGCCGCAGTGTTCAAAATATTTCAATATTTCATTCGCACACACTTTTTCAATTTTCTATTGGCTAAGTCCTCTTTCATCAGCTAAGCAACCAGGCGCATTCTCCCTGTCACTGCGTGCTTTTAAGTGTTTCATATACTCATTCAAAACAACGGTCATCACTACAATTTGTTTCTGTCACCTTCCCACGTGACAGGTTTCTGCGACAGGCTTGAAAGCTTTGCATTCTACTGGATGTTAATTAGTCGTGCTTGTATCGAGACATGACGTCGGTAAGGATAACATTGTGTCGAGCATGTTAGCACTTAACGACATATAGGCAAAGACGCCGCCTTGCCAAACTGTTAGGTTCACGCCGGGACAGAGCTAACGAGGAGTTTTTTCATGATTCCTGAACGCTTCTACCTATAGTTTCGTGGCTGGTGACAGACAGCAAGGTTTACAGTGTAGAAGGGTACAATACACAGGCAGAATTGCGTGTCGTGACATTTTTGTACAGAGGTAGAAGAGTCCAGGTTTCGTATTGTGAAATGTGTTTTTCGCAACTTTTAAAGTTACGAAACTTATTTGAAATCAGCAGCTGCGACATGGAAGCATACTTTTCTAAATATTTTGCTAATTTTGACTTCTGAAAGTGCCAACTGTCAAACAAAATAATTAAAAACTTATTTTAGGACTTGCTTTTTGTTCGCAGAAATAAGAACTGCACGAAATTTTATTCGAATTTTATATTTCTTTTTTTAGTTAGCCGCAATGGATCACTACCTCATGCATAGTAAATGTGTATTGTGTTTTGTGTCGTCCACTGATGTTTTTTGCAACGAAACGCTATACACAGTAACACGAGAATAAACACACCACTCTTTCTTACACTGCTCTGCACGAACATCTTTCAGATATTGTACTGGGTAAAATTTCTCTTTTAACCAACTATGGAAAACATTTTTCTGTGGTTGAAGGAATCTGAAGGATGGTGATTCTGAGTTTCACTCTGGAATTAAGCCGAAGAGTAGCATTTTCATATGAAGTGTTGTACTGACGTAGATAATTTTTTATCACTTACATACAGTCTATTTTAACCATGTAATTCTTGCTGTGTTGTACAAGGTATTTAGACTTGGACGTTAATGTTATCCACTTTTTGTTTATTGCGATGATGTTATGCACAAGAAATGCGAGAACAAAAAGCGAGCTCAATATGCTCTTCTGTCACAACCACCTACGTAGTGCTTTTCAGTAAAGAAAAGAGTTGCTACATTGGTAAAAAGCATTGCGCATTCATTGCGTCTTAGTCTTAAACGTAACATAGATTTAAGTACAAAAGAAAACTTCATGTAAATAAATCAGTACTGAGTGCCTTAAATATAAAAAATATTTTACAAGACTTTCTGTTACTCTTAAATATTTTGTGGTTTTCTGTATTTGTCAAACAATTGGATTATATCGCTGAAAAAACACAGCTGCCCAACAACGTCATGATCAAGTTATTTTACACTGACGTCGATTATCAACCAGTCATTTGAAAAAAGTGAGCACCCGATTTCTCAGTGATTTTATATAAAAACGATGAAAGATGTGAAAGACAGACTACAGACTGCGTTCGCCAGCAGCACGTTGCTTCAAGAATGCATTCCTGTTCGGACCACTTCTGGATGTATCTATGTTCATCTGAAGATGTATCATTGTATTACTCATATTCATGTTACAGTATTACGTGAGATTGTGGCAATAATGTTTTGTTCATGACTTATTGCCCAAGTTTTTTGGAAACAGCAGTAAACTCTGGTTAATTTTTCTAAATCTTTACATAGTTTGATCTAGCGTTAACATTTTTGTCAATTATTGTAAGAATGCCTTCCTTCGTTGTCACACCTTGAACAAAATATTCAAAAAGGGCATTTGCAAAACGCATGTTGAATTACCACACACGAGATATTAGCGGCCATAAAAAGAAAATTTCGATATTTTATCCTATATATCGGAGGATTTATTGCGCATAATATTTGAAAGATTTTTGTGCACAGCAGTGTGAAAAAAAGTGAAGTGCTTCCATTCTATGCCGTTTAAAGGTGAAGAGCATCAATAGTCAAAATACAAACAAAATTTAATATGGATATACATGGAGTAGTGATTCTTTGTGGCTAACTGAAGTTAAAAAAAAACAATTCAAATAAATGGCAGTTTACGTCTTATTTTGGAAACGCGCGCGAAGACCGATGCGCGATAGATTTGTGTGATTTTTGTGCATTTCATGTTAGTAGCTGTTCCAATTATACTGTTGGACAGACCGGTCTTGCCATTTACGCAGCAACTTTTGCCATATCAGGCGTTACAAGGGGGAGGCGTTACTGCGGGCACATTGTGTCGGGAGGCCTTGCATTGAAGCTACCTTTTAAGCGCAGTCATGGGTCTATGCATTGGGCTATCACTTTTATCTACAGGACAGGTTGGACAATGTTTTTGGACCCTTCCTGCCACGGACCTGTGTTTGATCACTTCTAAATAAAATCTTTCTATACAAGAAAAGAGTAGAGAAATGAAGCAAACGGGTCGGAAATTTATCCATCGATATCAATGAATTACTGGCACAAACGTCACACTGCTTCCAACAGTTGTGGCACCCAAAATTGTTAAGCTCACACCGAGACTGTTTGTTACGCTGTGCTTTCAGAAAGTTACCGTAAAAATATGTGATGGTGGTAATCAGGGGCGTAATGAGGTTAGATGGCGCCCGGGGCAAGATGCAAGTTTGGCGCCCCCATATTCGAACCTGAGGTCTTTCGGAAGCGAATGTACTGTATTGAAGAATGTACGTGTGACATTGTTGGGATTTGTTGGCAACCCGCAATCATTCGGGCCCCCGCAGTGATTCAGCGCCTCCATAGTGATTCGGCGCCCGGGTAATTGCGCCTCCTTGCCCCTTCGTTACACCCCTGCTGATTGAACCATAATGCTGCGTGTAAAAAGCTACAGATGTTTACGTTAGCAAACAACTTACCGCTATGTGACAAAAATGCACTGAACATGCTCGATTAGCTCAAATAATTATGACCTACGTAACTATGCAACTGTGTAACTCCTCACTTCATATACATGGACAACGCAGAGGAGTGTGGAATTACTGTTAGGGGCGCAACGAAGGTAGATGGCGCCCGGGGAAAGAAGCAAGTTTGGCGCCCCTATGTTCGAACTTGAGGTCTTTCGGAGGCAAATGTACTGCACTGAAGTTCGTGTGAGATTGCTAGGACTTTTCGGCGCCCTGCAGTCGTTCGGCGCCCTCATAGTGATTCGGCGCCCGGGGAATTGTGCCCCTGCCCCTCGTCGTTACCCCCTGATTACTGCGCGCGGCGACGCGCCTCAACAAATCATGGTACACAGCTCTAACCAGAGGCATACGGGAACCTTGGCCTTTAGGCGGGACAAAATTTTCAATTAGCCCGAAATTTTGCGCCACTTTGAGGAAAAACGAAAAGGAGAATTCTGCAGGGCGATGGTTCTGTTTCAGAAACTTGCCCAAAAATATCGGGAAGTTTTTCCTGAAATTTTTTAATCTTGTCCGAATCTCCCCCCACTTCGTACGCCTATAGCTTTGACGCAGAAACTTTGGCAAAATACTAGCTATCTACAGCTTAGTGGATTGAATAATTGGTTTTACGTGGTCATAACAATTTTTGCTCAACACTTGAATATGTACAGTCCAAAATTGGTGGAATGACGGCGCCTTTTACCCCCGCTTGGCGACGCGTCAGGCAACAGTTAGTGATGACTGTGTGGTTTTGATCATTTTGTTGCAATTGCAAACCCGTGGACAATTCACGCTGGCCATGAAAAGACAAACTTGGCATGGTTAGCGAAATCTGCAACCGACAGAAAAATGCTTAGCTTATTGGTTGTTAGATTATTCCGCTTGCATCATATAAAGTTGAGCAAAAAAGTAATCTTCTGGCGAGTCTTTAACGTTTTTACCGGTGACTGGGGTGGTGGCGAAGGTTCGTGGCTTTAAATTGGTGATAGGCTAATTCTCCTCTGTGTTTTCTGGCCTGGATGGATAAAAGTAGATCCATCGCCAGATTAACAGCATTGGGGTGGCTTTGAGCTTCTTCTGACACTTCGTACTAGTATACAGTGAGTTGAAAATGACTTAATGGGGAGACTAGAGCTTGACTTTGGAGGTATCGATTGTGAATTTGGGGGGCTCAGCCGGCTTGCTTCCAATTCTGTTGAAAAGGATCACAACCTTTTTTAGTAACCTGGTCTAATGGGATTGATGTTTTTTCTTCACATCAGCAATCCAGTGTCGAAAAATGTGAGACAGTATTTAAAGACTCGATTGAAAATCTACCTTTATAAGTGGCGCTACATGTATTTTAGGGCAAAATGCTTTAAGGCCCAGTGTAACTCTATCACGAGATTATAAGATCGTTTTTTACGATAATCAACAAAGCTACCTAAAATAGTGTCGTGGCAAATGACTTTCATTCACGTGTTGCTTTTGGATTGTCGCTTCAGCTAGGGTTGCCATATGGCCGGTATTTCACCGGCCTGGCCGGTATTTTACTGCAAATTTAGAAGAGTCCGGTAAAAAGCCGGTATTTAAAATAAAGTGCCTGAAGCCGGTGTGCTCAATGCTTTCATCAAATTTTGTGGAGGCTATTCTGCTGAACACAAAGTTTTAAAAAATTGCAAAAGACAAATTGTTGTACTTTTCTTCCTAAAATACTGTATAAACAACCTGCAAATAAGCAATGTTTCCCGAAAGAATTTTCGGTAATAAAAAGAATACAAAGAATGCAGTGGAATAAAACAGGTAGGGTATCTTTTGGCGACGGCTATATGACGCCGGCCATTGGCGACCGGACTGTTTTGACATCATTCGTTTTGACGCTTAGCTGCTTTGGCACCAGACTACAGACTGCAAGTGTGTTCAATGAAATTGGATAAAAATACGGGTGAAACGTAAGAATGCATATTGCGATTGTGAGCTAGACCTCGCAAATAATCAAGTGGTGCGCTTAAGCCAAAATCTTTTGCGATGTTTAGAACACGTTCATCAGCCTTAATTTGTTTAGGGAGTTTTGATTCGGAACTTTCTGAACATTCAAATCCTCACAGCAAGCATTACGCCCTTTGTGTTTTTAGAGAGAGAGGGTTGATGCTTGCTCTGAGCAGTGGATTGCTTTTACAGTTATCTAAAACGGACATGCTAGCTTGAGAAAATGTTGGTTTATCCAAAACAATTAACGCCAAATTTTATTCATTTGCTCTCAGAAGCCAAAAACTGACATACAAGAATATGTCAGTAATTTCGCTTGACACGGGCGCAAAATATTCGTCGTCAAAATGGCAGCGCCTAATAGTCCAATTCCGGACGAAAACATGTCTGACGTATTTTTGCAAGGACACTTTCGAGGTCAATGGTATGTTTAGGGGAAAAAATTAGGAATTTGTTTTGAAGAAGACATTCCTTGATACTATGTTGCGAGCATCAATCGTAAACACAGACTTGATTTCCTTTATTCAAAAAATTACTACTGATTGAAATGCACGCAGACAAGGTGGATCACTGATTGCAGACATTCTAAATTACTGTCTTTTTCATCGATGTCGCTTCTGAAGGAGCAGTCTCGGCAAACAAGGCAGCTACGTTGAATTGCACAAACCCTCTGTAACAAAGCAAATATTGTTTTAAAAAAACTTTCAGCATACGATATCTTCAGTTTCTAAAATAAGAAGCCTTTGTCCTCGATTTCCAGCTGATGCAGTACATTGTTCTGAAACATCATTTCCGTTTAAATAACGGCAAAAATGGTTTCGAAATCATTTTGTACTTTTCCTATTACCTGGTATGCAAGGTGTAAACATTTTATTGGGGTAAGAATGCTAAAAATGTGGAAATAAATATTGAAATTCTGTTGTGAAAAGCGTTGTTTGTCATCATTAGGCAATCAAAACAAGATTGAGATTATTCTTTTTTTTTCAGTAACTGCGATGAAGAGTCAAAGTTGACATTTGATAATGTTCTGCTTGGCCCCTAAGCAACTTATATTGTTAGTGTAGTAATGCAGCACTATTTTAGTCTTTCAAAAAAGGGTATAGAAATTAATTTTCGCAGGTAAAGAAATCAATTTTCTAAAACCTTCTCAATTAATGTCCATCACTTAATTTTATCAAGGATGATAACTACGGCAAGTTTTGTCAATAAAGTCATTTTTTGGTAGTAAGCTTGAATGACGTGATTTTTGGCAAGAACTCTGGATAGAAAGAGTACGTTTCATATTCTTAATTTGATAGGTCAATAAAAAGTCGTTTTTTTTCACCGTTAGGTCAATATTCTTTTTATAGGGCAATAAACTAAATTTTTTATAATTATCAGTTATTAGTCAAAATTTCTTTTTAGTATTGGTGAGAAAAAGTGAGAAAATGTACAACGTTACATTATTTTACACTTTAGTTCGTCCACTTGGTGATTGGCTGGCAGTGGTATGTCACAAGACTTAGACTTATTTCGCAATAGCACATAGACTTGTGTCGCAAGTTTCGTTGAGAATTTGTGTGTTTTCGTTTAATAAATGTTCGTTTTAATGTACAATCTCAAGAAATTCTCAATAAATATCATTTATTCAGTCTAAATCTTGTTAGGTCAATAAAGTCAATTTTTTTAATTTTTAAGTCAATTCTCTTCAGTTTTTAGGTCAATGAAAACTAGCCCTAATGATAACGTATTTGCACGTACTGTCGGTTTCGGATAACAGCTGTCATCTCCCAAGAAACGGAAAAAGGTTTCTTAAAGCAGATTTTTCTGCATTAGTTGAAGTAAGTAAATTTCACGTGCAACCATCGCATCTCTTTAAAACATGCTGACCCATCAGACACTAACTTCGTTAAAACGCAAAATGCTAGTTGTTAGTGAGCGTTTCTTGGGTGAAACCAGTGTAGCACGCATAGCATTTACTTGCCTAGTTCCAACTAGTATGTGTTACATGCTCGTCTGATAACCATCGAATGCTCTAGACTTGAGAGTGGCCGGCAATCACCGGGCCGCGACCCGCTACCGGTCCGTGAATACTTTGCTACCGGGCCTTGCAGAGCTGTGGCGACAGCAACCAAGACAAAATTACGAATTAGGCTGGACAAACGTAACACACTGTGGGTGTCATTGACTACTATAATTTCTAGGTTGGAGCATCTTACTGTGGTAAAACAGCCCCAGATCTCTCACTGAACCAGTGTCATGATGACTTGGGTTGTTATAAATTTGCCGGCACCAAACCATCGTTATTTTATTGAGTGTCAGTCCGCAAAATAAGGCAAGGCTTAAACCGATGCTTGGTGCAAACAAGGTTGTCGACCCCTATTCTAAAGCAACTACTTTACATAACCCAACTTACTGTATATGACCGCAGACCTACCTGTCGTACGCATCCGGCGGGCCAGTCTGCACGTCCGCTTTCGAGAAAGACACGTACATCATGTCCTCCGCAAGGTCGTAGATGGCAATGTGGGTGGAACCAGTTTGCACGATCGACACTACATCTGCTATGGTGATCTGCGGAGTCAGCTTACCATGGTATTTTTTCAACTGCCTCGCCAGGACTTCGTTGTAACCAGGACAGAGCCAATCCATGCCTGGGGATAGGAAAGTCGCAACACGACACGTCTAGAGCCGATTAGACCGGGGATAGAACGTAGCATAAAGGAGTGCGCATATTTTCGTGCTGGCTGTGTGGCACGATTGTAGTTGAAGTATTTGAAGATTATGACATTTTATCCTCAAATAGCCACAAATGGTATTTAAACATTGACAGCTCATTCAGAAATGCTGATGCAAGTTATTATTTTGAGCAGTTACACTTTACGTACAAATTTGTTATACCACCTTGTTGCGAAAGTGAGCATGCATCTACACAGAACTGCCGGTTCCATCCCTAGCAATGCAACTAATTACTGGCAATCGAATACTAGTGTTCGATTCAAAAGGAAATTTAGACTTGGAAGGAAAGGTCTCTTAAAAGTTTATTTGCTAAAAGTTAAAGTTTCTTTGGAATTCCAACCTGCAATTAATGATTTCAGACTAATAGACGTCATAAGGAATACAAACAGATTTATTTTTTGTTTAACGTTAAGCTGTTCAACTGACGCATCTGAAAATGTAAAATTATTGCATCCACAGCATTTCAAACAATACTGTCATGAATACTGCATAAAAGATAAAAGGTGAATGAACTACCAGCGAGAAACCTACTGTGATTATTAACTCTAATTAGCAAACACAAAATAATAAAGTAAAAGTAGCAATTCAAGATCGTTGTGTTACTGAAACTGCAAAAGCAGCAGAACCGCCATTGCGTTTTATTAGCCTTGAACAACGTCAGTCATGAGTACTAGGCGTTTCTATTATATTGATACTAATCGTGACTATACCGTAGTAAACGATGTCGGTGATTCTTGGATGCCATGGAGCGACAGGACGTAAGTTCTGGTCGTCAAAGAAGTTGGCAACACCAGCCGAATACTGAATTCCTCGGAATCCTCTGTTCTCCTGTAAACAGCAGTTTAGCGGTTAACCACATAATATCTATTGTTGGCACGGACATTTTTTCACCGGCTCGGCTCTGACATTAATACAGATGACTATTTGGACGAGCTCTTGGCTGTCCTCCGTGGCAGCAGTGCTCCCTTGAAATGACTCTCTCCATTTCGCTTCAGTCCACTGGTTTAAACAAAATAAATTAGTTGCGCTTAATGGCATGCAGCTTGGTGTTTTCCTTGTTTAGCTTCGCGATGTGTTGGCATGCTGTATGCGTTTATTTCCGCAAGCCACTGCTAGCCGAATAGTCCAGCCGGGTCTCTGTAGAAACATACAAGTATCGCCTGCTCAAGACACCCGCTCGCTTTGTATTAGCCTAACAGAAGCATTGCCATAAGATGATTTTTACAGTGGTGCAGCTCGCAGCAATCTGTTCAGATGCAGTCTTGTTTTAGTATTGCTTCCTCTGAATATATTCAGAATTCCTACTCTGAAATTGATACAAGTTGAAATGGAACGCATGAGCACGTAGCCAACAGGCAGAACAGCAAATGGAATCTGCTAGCAAGAGAATCAGAGTTTCCCCGTAGGTTTTCACAGAGCTTGATCGGAAACGGATGGCCAGTCACTAAAACGAGGCTAAAGTGTTGACATGTAGTCCGTAGCTTGATGCGAATAGATTACCTCGAAATTCAAACTAGACATTGTACTTGCAATCCATGATCATGCAGATTTTTTAGCATTAGGGATGCGCAATATACTCGTTTTAGTGACTGGCCATCCGTACTCTCTTTGCATTCATTCTGGAGTATCCTAAGTGACCTGAGACCTTGGTTTGGTTAAAGCGCTCAGTTCGGTGCTAGTTAGGTGAAAGAACGGCTATATTCACGTGGTCCATAAAGAGCTAAAGAGAATTCAGCCATAAAGGATAAAAGGACGGTCGCCAGTTTTCCTTCAACTACCCAAATCTAGCATCAAAAAATCTATGTGAAGAGCGCTTGATATTTCGAAGGAAATAGTTTTTAGGATCCATCGCTGTCTTCATTATTTTTACCTCATACTTTTGGTATGGTATTCTTTATCACCTGGAAATTCTAACCTGCTCTTGTAACTCACTTTGCCGTCTCCAACACCCAATATCAAGTCGCATGTGCGATGGGCATTCGCGATTCGGTTGATTGCATCGTCCAATGTATAGTCGAACTGGAGGATGTCTCGCAGAATGTACTGTAGAAAAATCCCTCTTTTGAAAGTCAACAGACACGATTTAACGTAATGCACTGGCAAGTTTGTAACGATTTTCTAAAACTCACGGTAAAAGGTATTCCGAATCTAGACTCGCCGCCAAAACCTCCGTCTGGGAACGAAGCTCCAATTTCTGAAATTGCCATTTTGGCCGAAGACATCCCAGTAATTAATCCAACCCAACCTTAAAAGCAGACAGTTTGGACGATAAACAGTGCGAACTTTTGGGGGTTAATAAAACATTTCTTCGAACCATAGGACCATTTTCTACACTGATAAAGGTGTTACTATAAGTCGTATGTGTAAAGGGTGCATTTCTAGTGGGTGTTGAAACCTATCAAAAGTGTAAAGGTACAAATGCAGCTAAAGCCACCTGAGTTAAACTTTAATCAAAGAGTCTTATAGACAACTAAAGTAATGACTTTTTCAAGAAAAATAATTTTAGTTTTGCTTACGGTAAACTACGTGGTTTCAAAGACCAACTTGCAAATGCAAGACTGCAGATACCGTTTGATCCTTTTTCACAAACAAATCAATGTTATGTAATGTCAGAGGTATATGAAAGTGTAAAACAAATCTGGATGAAACATTTGTCCAATGACATTCTGCATGGCACACTTTCAGGATAAAGTCGGCACTGCCGCAGCCACCTGTATGATTCAGACAGAAGATTTTGCTGAAAAAAGGAAAATTAATTTTTGCAAGGTTTTTCTCAAAAAGAAATCCAGGACATTAGTGAATAGCCTTCATTAAAAACATTATTTCTATCTTCACACAATCTGCACTCTTTCTCATTTTCCTGCAATACAGTTGAAACCTCTTATTTTACGCTTTATCCTCTTACACCAGATGCATGTAAAGCATGAACAATCAATTTTAGGAATTCTGCAGTGGCCATGGGTGTTTCAAGAAAAACCTAAAATGTCAGTTTATAGTTCCAACCACATTCAACGCTTGATAGCACAGCCATTAACCAGTAGAGTTTTAGTGCTCTTACTTGTCCATCCAACGTTCACAAATGCGCTGTTGGCCTTCATTCCATTGGGCCCTGTTTGATTCGCATTTGGGTGGTATATTGTTATCTGCGGGTAGTTTCTGAAAGGACCTGAAACATTTTTACTTTTTTGAACGCAGTGAAAAGGTTTCATGCTTGTCATAACACTGGTCAACACAAAAAGAAATTTGGAGTGCCTGCAATGATAAGCCTTTATCAACGTGTATTGGCAGAACTTATTTCAAAATTTACTTTCGATTTTTTTTCATCATCTTAGTTTTTGGGACCTTGTGTATATGCTGGGTCTCCAACTACTTACTGAACCCTGGCAAAACAACAAGTGTAGCAGTTTACTGGTTAATTAATGCAAAAGATATCCTGAACTTGGTGATGGCAAGGTCGCAATAGAAGCACAACATAGGGTTAATTTCCCTGTGCCCTTTTTGAATACTGCTCCTATAAAAAGTGGGTGTTGCACGCTTGAGATGCGTCTGATAGTAGTAAATGTTTGCCTTTGAAGAATGTGAAACGTTTTGGTCTTGTATAATACTGACAATGTTTGACGGTTCCTCACCTGAACTGCCTCTTCTCCACCTGAATGAAATTGAACAGTATCGGCGTCGGTGACACGCTTCAAGGGGTAATTTTAACCGCACGTGGGCGCAGTATGAAATGATAATCTGAATAGACAGTATTTAGGTTTGCCTTGATGACCAGCGGGCAGACATGGAGGAAACGTTGATAGCGCGGGGGCAATGCTCCACAACCCCCTGTAACGCCGACACTGGAGGGTATTTTAATTTCTGTGCGGTCGGTGGCACAAGCTGTGCTCCACGTGCAGCCGTGCTCAGAAAACTGTCAACAAGGCCTAGATCAGTCTTTTCCAACGTGCGGATCGCGACCCCAAGTGGGGTTGCCTGTTTTTGTTAGAGACGTATGATGTTATTGATTTTTTTCTAGTACAGTGAACGCTGCTTAACTGAGCACTGCAGTGTATAGGACAAGCTGCTTTTTAGAGCAGTGTTGTCAGAAACAGTTGAGCGAATATTTTCCCACAATAAATTGACCAATTACTTGAGGAAGCACATCGAGAAGTTGGCGTATGACAATAGCGTGAATTTACCCAGGTTGGAGATTTGTTTGATGGTCTGATGATGTCAAGCGGAGCACGGGCCAAAATATAAGAACCCTTGCTCTGACCCGCGCAGTTGAACGGCAAGGACAGCAATCAACTTTGGTATCATAAAGTGTGCAACGATCATTATCAGCAATTCATTCAGCAACACGCTGCCTGTTGGTTTTGACTCGCTTCTGAAATCATCCAAGTTGTGCCAGAAAACCCGTTGAATTTTTCAAAAGTAAGTTGAAATGCATTTCAGTGCAGAAAAGTGTGATGAAAAATTCACTGAAACTAATAAATTAGCTGTCTATTCTTCGTATGTTGCTTCCTGCCAAAACTTCAAGCAGAAGAAGGATCATACAATAGGAGAAAATATGTTAACGCCCGCTTTGAAAGAAGTTTTAAAAATAATGATTGGATACAAAGAAAGTTAAAATTAGGTGGAGTGTCTTGTCATATAACTCAGTGGAAAGACGCATAGTTACGTATATCTAATGATGTTCCCAAACAGATTCTAAATCAAGTGAAAACGTCTCCAATTTATTCCACTGAATTGGCTGAATCTACAGGTATAGCATGTATGCCGCAGTTTTTTGTGTTATTGGCTCTATCAGCAATATTGCAGTATCAGAAGACTTTTTTGCAAAACCTTGATGCTACGCGCTAAGAGGTGGGGATATTTTTCAATGCTTGGATGGTTTCTTAACAGACAATACTATTTTCTTGGGAAAATGTGTTATGATATGCTGCAAAGAGACAAATGCAGATGGCGCAGCGGAATATGCAGTGTCAAACTTGGATGTAGGAAAATGAATCAAAAACAAAGCACCAAATGCAGAACGGCAGACTTTCTTATCCATATTTTTTTTCCATAGACAGACAGCAGGCCCTTGCAGCAACAAAATTATGTGAGGAGCTGCGCAAAACTTTAAATTTTGTTGCAAAATGTATGACAATGCAATGCCATTTAATGGGAGTTTAATTTCGTTTCTGTGTGACGAAATAGATGCTGAACACAAAGCAGCTGCACATTGAACCGTGTTTATGATCTGTGAAAAAAACATGTTGCCTTTCCGATGCAGAAGAAATATGTAATGTTGTCTCAAAAAGTTTCAAGAAAATTTCAACGCAAAGATTGTTTGTCTTGCTCATACACATGATTTTCTCAACATTCTTAACCAGACGTTGGAAACCTATTTACTGACGGGCGAAATGAGTTGTGGCATATCATGGACGGGACTTAAAAAATCCTATTTTATCTTACGATGAAAAATACAAAAAGTATTCTTAGGGTATCTTTTACTTCTTCTTCATCGATTGGGCGAGTTTTTCTAACCCACTGATAAGCCGCACTAGATCTCAGCGTCCCAAGTATATCCCAAAACTAGTCAAACATTTTAGGTAACAATATTTGTGCTGACCAGTGATTCAGAAATTAATATTATTGTGGTGAGAATGAATTGAAAAAAACAAAACAAGTAAAATCAACAAATGGGAAATAAAAATAGTTTAACCATCCATGTTCCAGTCCAAAGCTCTCAGTTGCAGTATGCCGCTTTCAGCTGGAACAGCTGAGTTCCATGCACCAAACATCGAGCAACTCCCTTTTGTCAATTCTCCCAACATGTGAATGCGTTGGATTTTCTGACCAACAAAACAAACTAACTGTTGCTGAATTTATAAATTAAGTCTTTATCACGAAAATGACGTCGCCTTGTAGAAAGTAAATTGTTCACTTTCTAAGACAAACTCGAACGTTGACTTTTTTGTAAGCATTTATATTCAGTTAGCTGAAAAGCATTGTCCACGAAAATGCAACGTTATCACAATTTAAATAGTCCCAATTCTACCTTTTTCCATGCAGTCTTATTTGGATCATTTTATCTCAAACCGAAAGATTGCTCAATCAAAGTAAAAATAAAAAAGAGTGAACTTCAAAAAAATAATTTTGCCATCACCAGAAGTTTCGTTTCTAACCTTGTAGTCTAAGCCAGTAGCGTCGGCGATTCCTTTTATTTCTTCCAAAAAGTAATCTCCAGTGTATTTAGACGTAGCAAGAATTTCCAAGTCAAGGGCTACTTCAGTCCTGCAATGTAAACCACATCATCGAAGATTTCGTAGTTTAATGCTCAACAATAATAAAGTGTTAGTGAATTTCACCCATTAATTCCAGACATACCTTTGTTTTCCACCAGAACGTCGTGAAAAAAACGTTAATAGAAATACTTTCCCAAGTTTTCCAACTTTACTTTGTTGTACCAAAACATGGGTTCAATCAAAATATTTTTCATAGTTTGCTTTTACCGCAATGTTTACAATATCTTCTAATACTTAAATCATCTTCAAACCAAGCCCCATTTCTTTATCTCTATAATTACCCAAGGTTTGCCACGTCCCGCAAAAACCAATCGTGAAATTGCCACTTCACTTGAGATCCATTAATTGCCTCAATCTGCAAAAAATGAAAACATTTTCTCAAGCAGTCAAACGTTGATAGGAAATTAATTTCTATAAGCTGATGTTTTCTAAACGAAAAAGTATTCCACTCATATCAGCGGGTGGTAAGAAACAAAAAATATTTTTCGTGACGCCGCTGGGTCCAAGGTCAGCTGGACTGTCTCACGATATCAAAAGAACTGGTTCAATTCATTACGCAAATCGCAAATCATGCAACAAACCGAACTTTTATCACAAACATGGCACGCGATAAGAGCGATTACGCAAAAGAGCAATACTGATCTGAGTTGCTGGACAGCAAGCCACAGCTTACCACTTGATCCTCCAAGTAGAGCCATAGTTCGTTCATAAACGCGGTCGCTTTGTCCTTTAATAATGTTCCATGAGCATATCCCATTTCGTAAGGCGTACCTACAAGAAGCACATACCGCGTTTTGATTTGGTTTATGGTGTTAAGAGGCGGCCCCAAGTAAACGTCAACCACGTCATCGACATGCTTATGAAAAAGCACAATTTAAGCTGGCAAAAGAAACAAAGGTAGTAATTTTCTTTTTACGCGTTTTCAACCAAATACTAGCCAGTCTTATGCTATTACTCGATTGAATTGTCTTACTCCCCTCCAAACGTTTATATTTCTTGGCACATGTCGAATTTAATTGGATTTAACCTTGAACTTAGTTAACCCGAAGTTTAGTTGATTGAGTAAACCAGATTACGCCTAACTTAGATTTTTTCATATGTAAGCATCTGTAATGGAAATGAGAGCAACAAACGAAAACAAACTATCATGTATAAACATCTACTATCGACATGTCTTAAGAAGCAATTTAAATCCTAGAAAATACTGTAACACGTACTTTTGTGTTCTCATTAGTTGATAAAAACGTGTCAACCTGTCGTTGTTCCTTGAAATTAGAATACTGCGTTTCACTTCTAACATTGCAAATATTTTCCACCTGTATAGCTGTCAAATTTTTATGGAATTGTGCAGTGAGCTATAACTTAGAGGACAAAATGAATGTTAATTTTCAAAACCCAAATCACGAAAAACACGTATTGTCGTAGTTGCGAAACTCCATATGTGTGAAAACAGCGTACGCAATTTTATCAAGGTATTCCTAACTTTTTTGTCACTGAAATTGCAAATATGGCTCCACGATATCAAAATGAATGATTTTATGACTCTGTATTTATATACGAATGACTATATAGCTTTTCTAGCGAATGTGTGCAAATTTGAACCACACGTAAAGCAATCATTAAAGTATCAAACTTTGTCAAAAGCAGATGGCCAATGATTATTGCTAAAGTCAGTTGAATAGTAACTACAATAAATTTTCCCACAGGTAGCCAAACTGCTGTTCGCGGATGATACTACAGATATGCTAATACGCTGTGCAGCGCACAAACTATTTCAATGTGTCTCGGAAAAGCAAACCCACTAATGCTACATGCTAGTGTAACTCTACACAAAACATCGCTTGCAAGTAGTTCTCAGTACAACCTACGAACCCCAGACGTGCAAAACATTAAGAGCTGGATTTTCTTCACCGATGGTGTACAATTTTCCATTTTTCGTTGATGCTACGAAGTGCAGATCGGCCTTAGTGATTGGGTTGAGATTCGGCTGGGCGTCGGGATTAGGCTATGCAAGAAAAAAACTGTCTTTGTCAAACAAGTAAATAAATTTCCAAGTAATTAGTTTATGCAACACAAAGCAACTCTTTACCTTCCCACTGCATTGAGCTGCAAAAGTACCACTCAGGGTGAGTAGTAAGACAGTTAAAGCAACCAAAATTCTCATTATCGGAAAATCGTTATGGCTGTCTTTTTCAGGTACTTAACAAAAACGCAGAAGGAATGTTATTTCTGAATCTAAAACGAATTTATGCATAACATCACCTACACAAAATAAATCTTAAAAAAACTTCTTTAATGTACACCTAATAGCTGCGACATAATAAACGCTTTGTGCGAACTCATGACTGCTGATGCATTTAGATCTCATCAATGTACGAACAGCCATTTCGGTAAACATGTTTGCTTTAGTCGACAAATACTGCAAACGCTTGCAAACTCGTATGTCATTGTCAAACAGAACCATTTCATTGAATTATTAACCTACAGAAGGAAAACGCAGCGGCATTAACCGCTGCGTGGTACTGGGAACAAGTGCCTGACAGCTACAAACCACAAATCTTTGTTGTAACAACAGAATTTAACTTAGGATATCACTTAACATTTGGAACATTTAAAACATATGGCGGATCATAAGGTGGTGCTCCACTTGGAGCAAAGATCCTAAAGGGCTTCCACATTAAAAAAGATGTGGCATTCCACAATTTAGTTTGAACGTAGCCAATTACTGTTGCAACAACGAACAACCTGCATGATGTGCTTTGTATGACATGCACCAAAAACAACGCTCTTAAGGCGCTTAAATTCGGAACCATACTTGTTTGCTGTATAAGCATACTAGGAAAATCTTAAGAACTTTTGTTAGATGAAAAAGTTACAAAGCAAGAAATTTAGAAGGGCACTGCAATGAATTCCACTATCAGGGCCGGCGCAAATCATTCCAGCGCCCTAAGCAAGATCCATTTGCAGCGCCCCCTCATAGTTTATGATGCCATCCTCCTCTATCAAGCGTGGCACAATCTGTTTAAACGTAAAAAATACATCCTCTTCAGGGCATCTGACTAGAAAACCGTATGGTTATTTCAGATGTCCTGGGAACAAAATAAACGCTGATCCAATGTGGTTTGTTTTCTGTTGCATGATTCGATGTTTGCTTATGGTTGTTCCTAAATAAACTGATACTCTTTCCTCTTTGTAAATCTTAAATTTGCCGGTGCGTCCTAGGCAAAGTCCGTTCCAGCACCTCTCCACCCAAAAAAAACTTTTAAGGACGATTTTTTTACATCCAAATAATTCATTCGATGCATGCCGAGTTTATTTCAACACCAAATTCACCTAAATATTATGTACACAAATAACAGGCGTTAAAGCTTTCACACCAACAAAAATTCTAGCATAGGCCTCAAAAACGTTTTTACAGTCTGGTGCAACAATCGACAAAATTCTACACGGAAAGAAAGCTTTGACGTTCGCGAAGGTCACCATTGCTGGTTATGTTGCGTGCCAGTTGGTATCCCTTTGTTACATAAATTAAGCTAGGTGATGCCTCCTATAATTTAAATCTCACTGATTAACCAGGCTACTAACGCCAATAACGCTGGAGTTTCGGCAGCTTTTCCTAATCTGACTACACTTGATGACTGAAACATGATTTAGTGAAGGCTTCGACATAAACCTACTCGGGTAAAAGCGGCGCAGCCAAGAAAAATGAAGAAATGAAAAGAACACAGGTTGTAACCTTAAAATTTTGCAGTGATTAGAGAGCTTGATCGAATATGGCCTGGAGAGCATGCTTTGCTGGTCCTGACAGCACACCACTGATAGACTATTGAGCACCCTGGGCAAGATCCTTTCCAGCACCCACCCTTCATATACAAAGATCCTTACTCTACTATCACATATATTACGGAAATACGAAGGACGTTTTATACATTAGAAAATAATAAAATTCATAGAAAGTTGCGACATAGCTTGCCTAGTATATGTGAAATTGAAATTAGTAGGAAAAATATTAACCCTTCTGCAGCAAACCTGAAATAGTGTTGTACCTTCACCTTCTCATAAACTGTGTAAACGTGTTTCATTCACTTTCATCGTGTTTATTCCCTTTTTGGTGCACGTCCGTCACTTTATGAACCACACAATTCTATTCTTGGCGCTCCCTTTGGCCCAGAGCTCTAGGTAGCCGCCAAGTTTGCCTAATGGTAGCGCCGGCACGAGCCACTATGTACACCAGGTCAGATTGTTTTATCTGGCTACAGAGTTTTTAGTTGGAATATATTTTTGTTTCCTACTCGGCTACGGGCCTAGACATGTACTTAAAATGTGTAATTTCCTTTAAGTTTTTTTTTCACTTTCCTTATGGACATGTCCATGCAATTCTTCTGCGTTTCTGGCGATTGGGAATGCTTCTCAAAACATTGTATTGCAAACATTTGTCATTAAGACCCATCCTGAAACGTTATGTTGACTAGTGGGACACTTGCCAAAAATCCAGCATTATTCGTGATACGGTAAAGGTAAATCTATGAATTATATCTGTTGTATTCTGGCTCACGTTTTCCAGACTGATCAGTTCTTAACCGTTATCAATCACACTTTTACGCACTGCAAATGTTTTATTGAACGCCCATTAGCCAGCCTGAATTTTTGCAAGAATGGTAGGCGATTCGTAAATCTCACAAACAATATCATTTGTATAAATCACATCCTTATCAGCGTTGTTCGCAACAAGCAGAAGTATTGCTCTTACACACTGCACTGATTCAAACGTGGTGGCGGTACAGATGACCAAACACTAAAACAGCAGAACAAAAAGCAGGCAGATGTAAATCGAAGCGCATTATAACCAAGATCACAGCAATCCACGACAAAGATACATAACTTTCAAACTTTGGTATAAAGTGATAAATTGCTTTCGGGAATACAAAATTGGGCAAGCCGGCGGTTGGTACACCCGCGCATTTTGAATGCATCGAACAAAAAACTGTGGATGCGAGGTCCGTTGGAATTCAATCGCTATTATGGACTGAATTGTGAGAGCAACCGTTGCTTCGAAATCATTCGAAATTCTGCGCAGCTCGCAACGAGGACGATGTCAGTGACTGTCTAACAAGTTCTGCAAAATTTCAAAAACAACAATTGCAATTGACTGTTGCGGTGCAGGCAAAAGGATAATACAACACTGCCGTGTGTTCAGGGGCGTAACGAGGCTAGGTAAGGGAGAACAATGCCCCGGTCGCCGATTCACTGGAGGGCCCCGAAAAGTCCAACAATGTCGCAAGTACCTTCATCAATGCAGTACATTGGCTTCCAAAAGAACTTAGGTTAGAACATAGGCATACCAAACTTGTTCCTTGCCCCGAGTGCCATCTAACCTCGATACGTCCCTGCGTGTGTTCCGTGTAGTGTGATAACGCAACGACAGAGTTAGGGATAATTACTACACCGCCTATAGTTCGAATCACAACATTCTTCAAAACAAGCTGAGTCTAATCGTTGACCAAGACCAGCTGAAACCAAGGAAAGTCATCAATGATAACAAGTCATAAAAATTGATAAATCAGTCTTTGCACAAGATAATTTCAGCGGGAAACTTTATTATTTATATTTAGTAATCAGTCGTGAACACTTGAAAAGGTGCAATTCGACTGGTTTAAGTCGAGCCTTGTTGAAAGAATACAGAAACTAGTGATCTTTGGTGAAAGACTCGAGTTATTCAGTTCGAGTGATCGATTCGAGTCGTCTAAACTCAGCGTGAGGAAATAATTTTTTTGGGAAACTGCCCTTCCGGACGTTCTACTAGTATCCTCTAACTACATAAATTGGTAACGCTTCCTTTGCAAAACGAACTGCTTGTTAGCACGGCTGTGGAGCTGGAACCCAAATTTCAGGCTCCAGGCATAATATTTTTTCGGCTCCAGCTCTGGTTCCAAAATAATTTGGTCCAGTGAAAAGTGTAAACCATAGTATTATTTGCATTTTTTCACTATTTCCCCAGCATAGGAGAGATGTCCACAAACGGGTGCAGTCGCACTGAATGTGCAAAAAATTACACTCGATATACCCTACCTTCAGAAAATAGAGTGTAATTGAAAAGCTTGGATTTTTTCACTATTTATCATTTAGAAATGAAATTTTCAAAACTATGGCTCGAGGCTCCGCGCTCCAATCATCTAAAATTGATTATACTCTGATATATAGCCCTGCTTGTCAGGATCTCCATTCGATGAAGAGCCACACCGAGCGCAGCGTGCATTGCATTAACGAGAGAAAACAATGAACGCAAAAAAACAAAAAAACTTAAATTCTTTGTTCAAACATAGACTGCTCATGGTTTAGATGCAATAGACAAGATGATGAAAACGAAGTATTATCGCACTTCATCGCAAAAAACATTTTCTGCCAGACCACATTGTGATTTTTACCTGTGACCGAGTCACGTGGCACTGTCGAAAGTCCGCGGCGAGAACGTTTTAAAGAAGAAATTTCCGCTTTCTTGATGAAATCCAGAAACGATCGAAGTGCAGGAAAGGTCGCTTCGCTGTCCTCGGATACAAAAGCATCATCATCTTCGATTGCCGAAGAATACGCTTCTAGAAGGTAAAAGTGCAAAGTAACTACATTTGTAAAACCTTACGACATTATACTTGAAGCAGAAGATGGCGCGTAGTTGGAAACGATGAATGGAGAAATAATGTCTTACAGCAGAGACAGTGCGTTTAATCTTCGCTGACCTGCAGCCGGCAGTAGCAGTGAGCTCGCCAGAAGCTCAGAAAGACAAGCAGAACTTTTCGCTAAAATTTCGGTTCTGCAAATTGCCAAAAACATGTGGGTGGTTTGCTATAAAACGTATTTTGAAATCTCGCAAAACTCACGACAACATTCACAGCCAACAATAACTTGTTTGTTTATCGAGATATACCTGGAGCTGCTGACGACACCGTGCTGCTCCGGGAAGGACCGGCAGCGGAGTCTGTCAAGTAAGACGCCACGGTCTGCTCCTTTTGCTGTCCCTGTGAGCAAATCGCAGGTAAAACAACATAGTTCAAAGGAATCAGCGTTCAAAATATCTCCAACAGACAGTGATTATTTGGCACGAAAACAGCATCAAGTTAGCGTTCAGACGAGGAAAATTCCTGGCACCAAGTTTTCATATCGAAAGTCACAGAGGTTAAAGAGCGAATGAATAAATGCACCAAACCCACACGTTCCACCAATAATAAAAAACTCACAGCATTAACATGACATATTTGAAATACTTATTTGTCTGAAAATATTTTTTACGAATACATCCTCAATTATAAAATCGTTATTTCATGACGTCACGTCTGCATACAGTTTGAGAGCATTAGCCAAGGAATTCCCAGTTCCAATCCAATGACAAGATCTACAAGCATATTAATTGTGTACCAATGTGTTCCACTACTGATCCTTTGCTTGCCACCTTCAAGATTGAACTACGTTGTAATCACGCTCTTGCCAAAATCATTGTTCAAAAAAATCTATTGCGCTTTGTTACAAGAGTTGTAAGTCGGGTTGGGCTTTTCGCGTCGGGCAGGGTTCGGGCTTAAGCTTGTCAAAATGTTTCGGGCCGATTTCGGGCCTGCGTACAAAACTTTTTTGTAACGATTTTTTCTTTCGTGACGTGCATTTGTGGTGCTTACCGTGGTGACTTCTGTGAGTGAAGTGAATGTGATTTTACTTCAGCTATTCAATTTGAAAACACAGCTGTGTTCTTTTGTATTCTGCCCGAATTAGTCTCACACTCTTTTTGTGAAGGTGACAGAGATGAGGAAATCAGCACGCGATAACGCTGCATGGAAAACATCAATCACTTACGCGATTCTTGGCTTATTTTAAGAAAAAATGACCTACAAACCAGCTTTTCATGCCTGTAGCGTTATCCCTAATAGTTTCTTTTGAGCCTGTGGTGCCATCATGGATTAATTTCGTGGCAGTTTCTTCTTTTCTTGAAAAACATTTCATTCGACCGTCTTATCGTTGACTAACAAGCTCAGGTTGTAGTAATTGTTTAAGCCAATGTTTTTGTCAAAGTGATTGCTATTTTGGGTGTGATAAAACCGTGCATACCTGCAGCTATATCCGTACACTACGTTTTTTGATACTCTACAGTTGTGCATATCTTCGGTCACTCGGTAAATTCGGCTTTAGACCCGTCGGGATTCAAAATGAGACTCGTTTACATCTCTGTTTGGTACTATGTAGATATTGCATTTGCTGCCTTTAGCAAACTACATGCCTTGGAAATCTTTTAAATTCCATCAACAGTGTTCATAAAACTTTTGCTATTGAATTTCGATTCACAGTCACACATGAAAGCAAAAAGTTGAAATTATCTCTTCCATAAAATGACACACAGAATCATCTTCGTCGCTTAAACGCAATTTCGTGCTAACTACACGTGCGAATCTATTTCATTCGATGACTCGAAGACATTCGGTAACCCGAATCAACGGATATAATTTTGATCAACGCTCAGGAGTGTGTAAATATTTGAAAGATAAACACATGCACCGATGTCCATTTTAGCGGCCAAAAATATTTAGGAGCAATGTCGCTCAAAAAACTGTCAGTCCCATCGTTGTTAAAATACTGTCATCAAGCGAGTCATTAAGTGAATGCTTAATTTATTCAGCTACAGCAGATAAGATAATATTTTCCAAGAAGATAAGATAATATTTTCCAAGTGTAAAGACTTCTCCAAATGCAAAGCGAAAGAAAGCACAGCGTCAACAGGAAAAAGCGCAATGCTGCAGTTTTGTATAAAAACAGGCTGGGCTTTGCTGAGCTAGCAGTACCTTTGCTGACGCCGACCTCGCAGATCGAAAGCTGAGACCAAAGCCAGAAGAGGCGGTTGGCACTGGGTACTTCCGTTGTGTCTCCGTTTGTTCAAAAAGCCTCTGCAAATGGAAATCCCGTGTAAAGACGAACATTCAAACGTTTAATTCAAACACAGTTTTAAAGGTAAAGATGGAGGCAAATAACAACACCTGCTCGTGAAAACACGCAAGTTGATTGCGTACGAAAATGCAGGAAGCTATGCAAGGTCGTCTGACATACCGAAGTATATAAAGACGGAAAAAAACAACCTGAAAATAAACTGAATGAGCAAAGAATAATTAACAAAACAGTGCTTGATATAATGTACTAGTAACAAGGAAGTTTCAGGAAAGTTGCAGCATGCTTTTGCACAGGTGTCTGAAAAGTCATCGCCATTTACCGAATCAATCTAAGACACAAAAGTATTGACACTGGCTGCGTTTTCGTTTATGAATTGGCAATAGTAACTTGTTAGCTACTGTGTAGAAGAAATTGTGACGACTTGAGTTTTCCAAAGAAAGAACAGCTTCCACTGTTGAAATATTCAAATATGACGTGGCTGAGACTCTCGATAAACAAGCCATGGTAACGGGTCCATCAAAACGCAGAAGATCATCCTCTTCAGAAGAAAGATGAGGCTACGTAATCCAGAGGCGCAACTCTAAAGCAATGCCACAGTAGAATGTTCGAAAAGACAACACCAATCATTTTCCGATCTACAAGAAGAGAGCCTGATAGAAGCTGCCTGGTTGCAACAGCAGCCTTCACCTCTTTTGCCAGTAATGCGAGCTGGTTTCTCTGAATAGATAAAAATTTCTTCCTGAAGTGTCATAAGGATTAACTTTCTCGCAATATTGCAAGACGATGGCGTCATTCGTGAAGCTCTGTTTCTTTATGAACCAAGTCTGAAGAATGGAATTTGCGCCGGATACTTGATTGGCTATGATGATTACGATCTTTTAAAAAGAATCTTTTGGTAGCCAAGAGTCAGACACTACGATCTTATCAGAGTATAGGCCTATACATTTCACCTAAGGAAAGGCATTTTCAGCTCTTATTCAAGTACAGTAGAATCGCCTTTTCACCACATTTAATTATTTCATTACACGAGTTGTTTTTCTTGAGTTGGATGGTGGGAAGGTTTCTACTGCCAAAACTGACTGAGTTCTTGTGACACTTCAGTGAAATCTTAACAAAGATAGGAAGGTAATAACTCTGCTTGAAAGCACGGCATCACTGCTTTGACAACGTTCAAAGTTTTGGTTGCAGTTGGTAGAGAGTGCGATCAAACACAGCCTCGGTGGCGGCATAATAAGGTAAGGCCCTAACAAATAGCAACATGTGAAAGCTATGAAATCTTGGTTGGTTCGCTTAGGGAAGTGCTCTGTTTAGTTATGATCTGCTTTGGAAGGTGAGGTGCGTCAGCGGCAGTCAGGACTGATCACCCACAACCTTAAACGGAAAATTCTCTACTGCCCAAATCGGCAAATATGTGTGCGTTTATTCACTGGATAAAGAAATGACTGTTCTCACACGAAACCTGCAGGTTGTTTCAAAAAATTCCAATCGAAGTTTGAGTGTAAAAACCAGATTTTGTCATGGCTGAAGTTGTTTCGGTGGTTCATGCCCATATTCTCCCCTTGTTTGCGCCACTTGGCGCTGCTTGCCAAATTCTCATATGAAATATTTGTTGTTGTGCACGGAACATGAGCTCAGTGATTTAAAATTGTTAAACATTATTACGTTTGTTATCTACGAAAATAAAATATGCGCATAAGTGCATGCTGGAAAAACGTTTTTTGGAGGAATAGAGTGAAGAGCAAAAACAACTCAAACGAGGTCACATTGAACTCCACTATCACAAAAAAGTGTCAGGTCACCGTTGTTTTGTGATTATATTTCGAATACCCATTTCTTTGATTGCTGTCGGACCTCAGCTTATGGGGATAAATTATACGCAATTTCATTGATAGTTGTGGACTCGAAAGCGATTTAAGTACTGTGCACCAACACGTACAGCTGAGCAATGCACATGTGCAGATTTTCCTGATTTCTTTCCATCTTCGACCAAATTCTAAAATACTACTCTCAAGGTATGCAAAGGGTGCGCGTCGCGTGTATACCTCTGCATTTTTCGTTTAAGACTTCGAGCTTTTATGATGTCGCGCCTGATAACAGCCAATTTGATCTATAAGCACATCCTTGCTTGTGTGAAGGCAATTGTGGTCAAGGTCGTTACCATAATTTCGTAAATCCACAAAGTATTTTTGGAGGATGCGATTTGAAGGAACTCACATCACTTTTGATTTATTCATTTTTGCTTTAATTTGTTCGAAATATTGAGGACAATAAAATTTTTATGCAAACTTTCCAAGCTTGTCACAAGTACTTTGTGGCAGACGATTTTTTGACAAGCTGGCAGGGGCACTCGTTGCATCGGACCTTGGCGAAACTGCTGTAGCCCTATCTGGACGAGTAGAGTATAGGCAACACTGCAATGAAGTGAGACCCACTAAACCAAACGGCCCTTGCTAGCAACATACACCTGAAATCAGTAACTATTTTTCTACTGAGCGTCGGTAAAATCGTCGCAACGCTAAACTTTACCTGATTGTCAAAAGTATTACGAGAGGTCATTGGATCCCAAACCTTCAAATTGCAAGCATTAGATTCACCTTTAAATGTGCCCTGGCTAAAATGTTTTTCGCCATCGGATCTTGCCATAGTTCTAAACCGCCCAGACTTGTAATGTTAGGAGTTGTATTGGTCAAGCACCTTGTCCGTCTAAGAATTTCGTAAACGACTGGACTGCAGAAAGAAAGGAGTAAGCAACAAATGATGGCAGCACCGTCACTGAAAACAAACAAAAGTTTTAAGCAAGTGACAACAGACTTAACTGCCATATAAGCAAGCGGTTAGGTCTAGCATAAAGGCTTGTAATGCTATGCGTATAAAATTGTAAAGTTTGCATCAAGCTAGCAACGCATATTCAAGTGGGGCAGTAAAAAACTAAAAATGCATGCTAAAATTATTGTTTGCATTATAAAAGAAACAAAATCGACGAAAGCGTTGACCGCTCTTACAAACCTGTGGCACTGTTTTGGTAAGGTCTACAATTTTAGGAGTAGTGCAAGGTAAAGAAGGAAACCGTCATTACCTGAATTCCTTTTTATCTCCCAACTCTTCTAAAGTCCTTGCGACAAAATCGGATGTGAGCTGAACTAAACCGCGATCAACAGAGCCGAAGAAGTTCTCCATCAACAAATTGCAGCCTTCCTGGGATAACAACGGTGTGGTGCTCTCGCAACCTTCGCTGACAGCATCATCTTAAAAAGCAAATATTTGTAGTGACCAAAACAGAAGACGGAGGGTCTACGTTAATCCAAAATGTAAAATTCAGTTTCCTGAAACAATCGACGGAAAACGAAAAAACGCGGACCAGAAAAGGAAAAATATAAGGTCTACGTTTTTCAGAGGAAGCACGCAAACACTATTTCAGCATACAAAAGTTCACTTAAAGTTACAATTTTTCATCAAAAGAATTCGTTCTTCGAAGCACAGCTGTAGTGCAAGCTTCTCGCAGCAATGTAAACAGCACAGAGAGCTATAAGGATGTTTCGTGATGTTTCACTGGAGAAAACAGAATCAACGCACAACATCTGCCTAGATGGTTGATAGTGACTCTGACATATTTCAATGTGCAGTAAAGTCAAGGATGTCGCGTTTTACGAAGGCTGCAACTGCATTGTCCTGCTCACAAGTTTTACGTCAAATTCTTACATGAAAAGCTTCACAATAGTTGTTATCAGATCGAGATGGCTCATAGCGCGCAAAGTATACACAGACCTAAAATGAACAAGCAGAGCACGCGAAAACTTTACGTGCTTTTACGTTTCTGGTAAATGATCGTCTAAAGCAGCGGTTCTTAACCTTTTTTCTACAACGCCTCCCTTAATTAAGTGTCTTTAGTTTCAAGTGCCCCGACTTTGAGTAAGCTGTAAAAACAAATGTATTATTTGGTAAATTCATTGATCAAACGTTCTACGTTGTAGAGCGCGTAAGGGCTCATGCCCCTTGGAAATTTCTTGACACCCCCCTGGGGAGGCGCACCCCCTGGTTAAGAAACACTGGTCTAAAGCCAAAAAATATCTTATGATTGCTCACTGCTTTCGCTAATACATCACGAAAAATCAACTGTTTTTGTTTTTTTATTTTTTCGAACGGGTGGACCGTTCTTGTGATCAGTAACTTTTGCAAATGCACCGTACTTTGGTATCTTGCTAACGCACAACGAAACTCCAAGCAAGCTATGAACGTCTGAAAACCGTTTGGAAGAGGGTAGCAGATCATTGTGCAAACAAGCCGAAACTGGTTCACGGCGGTCAGCAGCGTCTTTTCATCCGCGGTGGCGGGAACGTACCTGACGAAAAAAAACAAAAGCGTGAGCACTGAGGCGATCAAGGGCTCACACACATGAAAATCGCAGAAAAATTATAAAAGCTGACTTGCAGAGGTCAGAAAAATGTTTCCAGGGTCGGAATAGAAAGTGTTAAAACCTGTATGTTTTGAGCAGTTGCAACCCGTTTGTGCTCATCAACAACATACACTCTGAAACAATAGGGAAAGCATACAATTCAACGGTGAGTCTGAGGTTGCGTCAGCTTTAATGATTAGTGCCATGCAAAGAAACGGTATTCACAGTTATTGCACTGACCACAATATTCACGATGAAGGTAAACGTATTCATTGCAGCGAAAGAATCACATCGTGCTTTCACTAGTGTGGTAAAAATGACTGATTATGAAGTTCAGTTTTCATGAGCATTTTCATCGGTTCTACCCAACATTTTGAATAACAACACTCCAGAACCGAGAGCACCAGAAGTTGTTCAGTTAATTAATTATTATCAGTGTGGTACATATCTAGCAAGCTTTTAACATTTTTGAGAAAAGTTGATTGACCAAATTAGACGAAAATCCTAAAACCTTAAAAAACATGTTTTCTTTAGTGCGAAACATGCACCAGTGAGGAGTGCGTTCAAGATTTTGCGAGGACCTGAATTAAAAAAAGCATTTATGGCATATTTTTACCAATGTTACCCGCGTACATCATCTGAATCATTTGAAACGATATCTTACATATCATGTTGTTGACAAGTCGGTTTGATCACAGAGAAGCACAACAAACTATAGAAGAAGATAAGTTTTATATTTCTTTTGGGCGTTGATAAAAACTTCAAAAGTGGTCAAATGATGCGATACACAACTGCAGATCACCGCCCGAAAAACAGTTGCATATTTACAAAATCACGTTACAAGGAATTCAAAAAAACACGATTCGGTGTTATGAGTAAATAATTTTAACTAGTCAGGAAATGTTGTTCTACAATCTAGCACTACCGGCAAAACACAGTGGTTGCATAAGTAAATCGGGTACACAGCAATATACTGTCATGCATGGACCCAGTCATTCGTTTTCTGTAATTGTTGCGATAGATGCGAACATTGTTATCATGAAATCTGCGGACACTGCAACGCCGGGGATCCAATACGATATTAACGGTAACCGTTGTGTTCACTGAGACCAGTAATATCACTGTATGCAGATATTTTCACAAGTGTCCATACGAACACATGTTGGCATTTGCGCTAAAAATCAGTCACACATTACATGGCCAAATCGACAGCAGCTGCGAGGGAGAACTACGATGCGACGAACAAAAGCAACTTTATGTTTAAAACGTTTAAAACGTCGAATTATGTTTAAAACGTCGAATAGCTGTGGGTGGAATGAGCAAACAACAGAATGCTTGTGACAAGGGCTGCAACGACCAAAGAAAAGCAAAAACCGTTTTCGATTGAAGTAAGCCAGCGTGTTTTTCGATTAGTTAGAGCTACACTACACTGTAAAAATTAATCATCGAAACGCTAGTGAACTCTGAGCTACTCACAAAGATGTTTCGAAGTCATACACTCTGGACTTGAGCATCATCAGAGTGAGCGTGTGGTGTACGGCTCGCATTTGCGCATACACGTAGTAACGCGACAGCTTGGCGACGTTCCACGTTGCAACGGGCAGGGATGACTCATCGAAGTACTGCGCACTTAAGTGGTCAGCTAACTTCTCGCTCGTCTGCACAGAATCTTTCTAATGAGTAAGGATCTGGCAGGTATATATTGCCTTATGCAAGCGGATTGATTTTAGGAAATAAAACATGGCACTATCCAAACCAGTGCTTCACAACCAATGGACCAGAAAGGTCTTTGTGTAGGGCAGCGAAACATTTTAAAATGTTAAAAGTTTCCGGTATCGGACCAAAACGCTTCTTGAAAATTACATTGATAAGGCCGGGAAATGGCAACCTGAAGTCCGGCCACTGTTGTTTTAACAATTATGCGTTGTGTCAGCAACGAAAGCGTGGTCACACAAACTAATCCTTTTTTTCTTTCACACATCTCAATTTTTTCGTTGTCGTTTTGCCGCAATATCTAATAGTGGGTCTCAAAAAGCAATTGTCAGTAAAAGTGGGTCGGATGCTGAAATGTTTGGTGAGTTCTACTATAAAACACAGAAATATTTTGAAGACTTTACAATAAACTCTGAAAGTTGTAGGTGCTTCAAAGATGATAGAAAAATGCTAAATTTTACCCAGCATTTTCACAAGTTCATTCTTAACTGCGTCTATGGTGTTAAAAATCACTGATTGTTAATGTCTTAACACTTTTCGTTCGGACACAATTAGTAAATACATAATTTTGAGCTAGAATCTGCAGACAAAGGTAAAGGTGGCGTGGTTAAACCCAAACTTGTTTTATATGTTCAAATTGTTTAGCATAAAATGAGTCCAAATTTTTTAGCATTTTAATGTCATTAAGGTGTCGTGATGTTCCCATTGTTAATAATTTTTTCATTTCCGAAGGTGGAAAGAGACATCAGGGCACAACCAACAAACAGAGCAACACGAAATCCGTCATTAAACATCACACTTTTCCAGCTTACTTCCATGCAACTGCACAAAGCAGATGTACAACTGTAAGGAAAATTCAACCTTCACTGAAACAACAAGCTCGTGAAAGACTCTCATAAAATATTGTAAATCAGCCTTCGAAGCATCTTACCAAGACTACGATGTTTTCTGAGTTTTGATCACGTTCGTTCTCGTTGAGGAACGACAAGAAGGAAGCATTGAACAAGTCCACTTCTGAACCCAGCAAGCTCGGACAAACAGACATACAATCTGACGTTTTCTTCAAAAAATCTCTGCAAATTAGATAGTGAATTTTTTCCGGTATGATTAGGTGCAGCATTGCAGCCTCAACAAAAAAATACAGCCAAAGAAAAATTCAAAGGAAAGTTATCCGCCCTCCTCTCGCACTTCGTTCTTTTATGGTTCATCCCGCAATTTTGGGATGAAATTTGCACAGATTGATCACAACCTCTTGTTAGATGTATAGCACAAAACACAACAGTTGTGTCTCACTATAAAACGGCGACAAATTTTCTGGCATTGCAACAATAAAACCAAAAGTTATTACTTTTCAAACAAAGTAGCAAGTCTGTTGAGAAGAATGACGCTCTGGGCAGAAGGTTGGTCATCTTTCAGTTGACCTTAAAAAAAATTAGCAAGGACATCACCTAACGTTACTGTTTCATTTTATAATTCAGACGAAACGTAGGTTTATTCATGTGTCTCGGCGACTTTACTTAAACACACGTATGGTATGGCCACAATGACCTGTTTTTGCAATGACCTATTTTTGTATCAGCAGAAACAAAAGTGGGCAGTAGAATTTCCACAATTTTATGAAAAAGACCATTGGGTTCAGCTTCGGTGGAAGAGGGTTGCCATAGTGACCCTTTTAAACTCTGGAAGTGAGCAGAGGTTTTAAAAACTACTTAAAGGGTGACAAACGGTTGACATTTTACTGCAAAATACCAGGGTAGTGTTGCAGGCACCTGCATCGCCTTGGACTACTGCGGCAAGCACAAGAGAAAGATGACAATGCGAGGCATTAACTAACAGGAAAGCAACTAGCAAAAGCAGATATCAACCGACGAGATCATTCTACTGACACTACGTTGCGCTATAATTATGTAGGGATAAGTGAATTTCGATTATTCGCTTGTGGTGACTATCACGGTGACTTGTTACTTACGGGTACCATCTTCCGATGACCATATATTTGCATGTGTCGCTATCTCCAGGCTGTCACAGCAGACATACGTCAATGTCAAGGCCGCATTTTAAGAAAGTATTCCCTAATATTACGCACTCTCCTTTTAGTCTCAAAAGTACATTTAGCCACCAACCTGGATGTTTCAGCGCGCCGCGGAGTATCGTTAGCTCTTCTCGTATGCATTCCAGGTCGTATGAAATGAAACAACCCGACTTGCAAGCGTTCAAACTTCTGTACCAAAGCGCTTCCTTGACCACCTGCCACAAGCCTCCCGGTTTGGCTGGGACACCAACGTTATCATCCTTAAGCGATGGCGACCGCGATCTGTTGCCTGCAAGGCTTCTCAAATGCAAGGTCACTGAAGAAACGTACTGCGGGAATACACAAAGATCCATAAGCTCTGTGTGCGCCGTGCTGCACGTTTCAGATTTGTTTTTCTAAGACGTGTCAGAGACAAACTTTCTGTTTTTACTAAGAAGATTTCACATGTTCCGCTATCGCCATTTACAGGAAAAACACATTCAAACAGGTTTGATATGGAGCGCACGTCGCAAAAGTACCTTGTATCATCAAAAGAGGTATTATCAGGGGGGCGATCGCCTTCCGTAAAACCTACGAAAGCAATTTTATTCACCATGATTTTTTTACAATTCGGAAAACAGAATTTGCGATACAAGGCCATTTTGTCGTCCACTGCATTATCACAGCAGTGTTGTGATGTATGCTTCATCCCTCTTACAGCAGTGAAGCCGTTATGAGACATGACTACCAAATATTGCTGAAATCGCCCCCACTAACCTTACTGCCTGGATCCGCTCCTGGGTATTATAACATATAATCGCACGAAGAACGCATGGAAAGACTAATGGTGAGGTCGTCACTGAAAGGGGTTGATGGAAAACACGAAACACAAAGCATGCGCTTTGGTCACGTATTTGCAAATGGGATCATTACGCACATGGAGTAGCCCACGGAAGGAAGCAACACTTCACCTTGAACATGCGAATGACACTTAGCGATTGAAATCAAATTTGCCTTCATTTTTTCGAATCACTTGTCAACAACTGCTACGGATTGAGTTTAAATGGCAAGTCCAAAGAAGAGTTTCACGGCATTCGCAGTTTGCGACCTATGCAAGACGTAGGCTGCGTTGCACATCGATTTCGCTTGAAGAATGACGTAACCAATTGGGGATCTACCAATTTGTATGGAACAGGATATCTCAAGACAACATTTGAGGTAATACGCTACTAGAAGCATGATATCGGTGTGCTCTTATTTTTCGAAAGTAGTGCTTACCTTTTAGCCAGGGCCGGTCTTAAGCCGATGCGACCGATGCAGCTGCATTAGGCCCCGAACCTTCGGGGGCCCCGCGCCATGCTGTTTGGGCAGGTTTTCATTTTTGCCAGATACTCCTTGCGCTCGAGATTTTTAGAAACGGCTTATGAATCTCATTATTAGTAAACAATTACCTCGTTTGAACGAATGATGAATTACCGATCATCGAACGTTATCAAACGTGCTCAATTCTATTGCTAGGACGTTATATCTGCGTTCCACCATGTCCCACTCCTTATGGACCATGCTCAGAAGTGCCCCGCTCCTAGGTCTTGCATAAGCCTTCTGCTCAGAGGGTCCCCGCGCCTAGGTCTTGCATTGGGCCCCGCATCAGCTAGGGCCGGCCCTGCTTTTACCAATTAGTACGTGCAACGAGTGTTGTCTGTGGTATGTGGCCACGTACTATATAACGATTGCACTTGTATTGCCAAAAAACAGGTGGTGAAGAAAAGCAGCTAATGATTTTCTGATACTTTGTTGTAACAACGCTCCTACCACTTATAAACAAATTCATTTCCTTCTAACAAAAAATTTTCGCAACAAAAAAAATTTTAAAGGACGCCGAACTCACTTGTTCAATCTGCTGCACCAATGAATTCCGCACGTTTAGATAGCTGTACTCAAGACTGCCACCATCACTGGAGTAAAAAGGATTGTATTGGAATTTTTCTAACCGGCAAATCCTCTTACCAAAAAGCTCGCCGTAGATATGGGAGCTAAGTTGCTCAGTAACACATGAAGGCAGAGCCGATACCAAAACACCAAGCATTCGAATGCCATCGTTCAAAATAGACTCAAGATTCTTTGTCTTAACAAAGTTTTGACTAAAGACACCAATGGAATCCTGATCTACCTTCACTTGCTATCGACGCACATGTGTTAATTGCTGAGTACAGCAACCATACGCAAAAAATCACTAAAAAGTTTTCTCCGTGTAAAATTTACTTCAAATTGCATTAGAACTGTTTTAGGGGTATAATGGCCTTGAACAGCATAAATCATATTATTGTTATTCATGAATTCAAAGTGCTTTATTTTCTTCGTGTAGCGTGCTTGGGTTCACACAAAAATGTGCAATCGCACGTCGTTTTTCATGGCAAAAGAATAACGTTTATTGCAGAATGAAGAGCGGCTTTAGGCAGTGGGTCTGGTTCTCGAAAGCATGCTTGTTTTATCAAGGCATTTTTAAAAACACCAAAAATCTGACAAATTTTGCAAAAGTCTTTCGACCTAACCGTAAGTGCAAAGACCCAATGCTGCAAAGACTGTGAGAAAAAAACGGAAAAGAACATCCTCTCGAGGAAAATAACGACTTCAACCAAACATACTAAGGCTTACATAATGCTTCCAATTTTCGTTTTACTTACTTTTACAGTTCATTCTATAATCCAAATGAAGAGTTTAGCTAACAGCAATCCATGATATATTTTCAAGCTGTCAATTTGGAAAAATCAAGCTATTGCGCTTAAAAATCCCGTAAGTAATATAAAACACAGAAGTGAGCGCGAAATTGGGCGGAAAACGAAAGCAGTGCTTACTTTTCTGTGAACATTCGAGACAAAGCCGATCTAGGAACAACGTACGGGAAAAGTGGCAGGAGCAAGGATGGAACGTCGTTCATGTGATCCATCAGTTCTTGAACAGTGCTTGCTGCGCAACAAAAGCAATTGCCTTGCGTTGTGCAGACAAAAACTGGGAATCAAGTTTATCGCAAAGTGAGCCATGCATTGGCGCCGTCACAGTGGATTATACCCAGAAGCAGTTGGGCCAGAACCCCAGTGACGTCAAAACGATGAGGATGGTGCATAATCATTTCCACGACAGCAGTTAAAGGTTCGGAAGAATGCGCAGGGTTTCTTGTGAACAACACGGCCATTCTAGTCAGAAAGATCCTGAAACAGACACATAACGTTTGTGATGCCAGGCATGACAACGCACAATGAAGATAAAATACGTTGGTCGAGATGTTGTTATGCATAGCATTGAGAAAAAACGGCCTAACGTCGTACCAAAGATTTGAGATACCAAAGAAATTTTATGAACGTTGCTTTTGTAAATGATGCACGCTTTTGACAGAATCTCAACAGCAACAGCTTTGTGTACATCTGTTTATGCTCCTATTTTCCAAACAAAATTCAATAAAACTTGGCAAACTGGCGGTTTAGAATATGTTGCTACCATGTCGATTTGCATGCTACCATGAAAACCTAAAAACAATAAAACAGCTTTAGGTTTCCTTGTAGCATAACAATTAAGACAGAATGAGATGCTTTACGTTGAGCGTTACTTGTAAACATTTTTCATCCTAAACCCTGTTTCCCCACGGTATTAAAGACGTTCTTAATTTCGTGGAAAACTAACTATTGGTCAGACCAATAGTTGCGATCCGAAAACAAAATATTTTGAGCCAATAAGGAACCATACAAAAATTCGCGGGTCATACAAAAATTCAATGCAAACCGGATGTTGGACATCCCTTGCATTTAAGAGAGTTGAACCAAGAGTTGTTCAGAGCAAAAATTTATTGTCACTGCTACCTGTGTTTCATAGTTAACCCTTCATTGTTGAAGAAATCTCCGAAACCAGACGGGTCGAACTGAAGCGTCACGAACGCTCGACACAGTCTGTCGAAACACAGCACAGTGCTGCACAGCGTCCTCGAGCTGCAGGAAGAGGGCAGAGAATCGACTGAATCACTCAGAACGCTGAGCTGCGTGGCAAGTCGCGTAGGTCGATCCTCTTTCTTCCAAGGCATCAGAAACTCCAATGAGACGCCAGGCAATGAAAGAAAAATCTCCTCTGAACAAAACAATGGTCTCATTCAAGAGGATGCTGTAGCAATAAACAAACACTGTCTTATCCATAATTTTCTCCAAGGCAGTTTAAAACCAGTGGAGGTAAGTGCGACGCTTATCACTGTGACGTAGCCCCAGAACTTCAAACTCACATAATCTTTATCACTGTGTAGGATAAGGAATTAAATTAAACAGGGAAAATTTGCCAGAAACGTAGTAATGAGTTCAGTGGCGTAGCGAGGCTAAGTGCTGCCCTTTCCATCCCTCAAATTTACTCACAAGAATTTAAAATGAAAGAAATTCATGTTTCGTACGTATAAAAGATATAAGGGGTAATCTAACACTCACAAATTGCAATGGGTCTCGCTTTTCATTGTCGATTTATGATTACTCCTTTTTCTGCTTGTCGGCACCTTTCTCATCACTACTCTTGCCATTTTGTCTGCTTTCTTATACAGCCTACATATATGAACCCGGCAGATTTCGTCAATTTTTTCCCTTTTGGCTTCTAGTGTCCGGTAAGCCGCACCACTCGGCTTTAATCGTTTACTCCAGGGTATCTCAACCTGTGGGCCACGGAAGAATTTTTGACGGTTCACAGCCAGGTATTATTGAAATTTAGTAGGTTTTGGAGGTTGAGCCCTACGCAAACATTGTTAGCTCATGAGCTGCAAATGACATAATGACATACTACACTCTGTTTTGTCATTATGCGTTACAGATTATTGCAACACGGAAATTTCAACGTAGTCTACCACGTTGTGCACAATATGCATTTACTGAAGAGATTTTGAGGCAGACAGGATGCTTATGTTGTCATGAAAACAAAATCTGGAAGCAGGCTTAATGTGGAATATGACATGATCTGTGCATCACCATGTATTGTGCCTCGAGTATCTACACTTTCTAACAGGGCCGCAACCAGCAGATTATATTTTCGGGGGGAGCAAAATGATTGTAAGTTGATGTTGCACCCCACAACTAAATATGTTTTTGAACAATTCAAAGGGAGCAATTGCCCGGTTGTCCCCCTCGTTGCGGCTCTGCTTTCCAACAACAAACAGGCACAACTTTTCGCATTGACTGTAGCGAACGTTTTGTTATAAAAAGTTGTTTGTATTTCTGCTCCGTGCATGTGCAACACATATCGCAATGGAGAAGTTGTCCAGTCAATGGGCCGCGGACCCTGTGTTTGCTTATTATCTGGGCCACATGCTTGAAAAAGTTTATAATACCTGGTTTACTCATTCCAGGGCATCACACAAAAATGTTAAGAGCAGTGATGGTGGCATACCTACTTTACAGATGTAAACATTTATGTAGCCTATGCTAATATTTCGTGTAGTAGCTTATCCCGTCTTTAACAAAAAAGTTTATGTGCTGCATATAATAGGTTAATAATAATACATTTAATAATACTATATCAATGACGTAAAAATGTTTTACTGTTCGTTTCTCGTTTTAGTAGTGGTTTATTTCTCTTAGAATATATAAAAGGTTTCAAACTTTAACTCTGTCGGCACTTACGCTGGGCCCTCTGAAGGTTCGGAAACCATTTTGATAAAATCGGTCAGACTCTCAAATAGGCTTAAAACCGGTCCTGATTGAGAAGCGCTGGCTTGCAGCCATCATCATGACCTGCAAACCTACACAGTCTAGCTGTTGGGTTTGGCTTCTTCCGATTAGGCGTGCATGGTGTTATTCCTTGCCTGCGTTCGTTACCAATAGACGCATATTTCGGAAACTGTATTAATATTACCAAACCCTGCCAGGTAGGACATCTGCCTTTTTAATGGCCAGCAGTGATTGCAACGTCTTAAATTCGATGGAAATTGCTTTGAATAACTTAATTCAGTATATCCACTGCCAAGTTGTGCAACTGTGCTAATAAAAGCCTTCACCACAATCATACCCAAACATATCCTTTGCTCTTGCGTTATGTTTTCAGAATAAGGTTCATCCGCACCTCTATTTCAAATGAGCAGCATCACCTTTGCAGAATTCTAAGCTTCAACCGCCAAAATTTAATGTTGATAAGCCCACGTAATGACTAGGCTACAACTTGTGGCACGTATTGAAAATATCCCACTAAACAATAAAAAATAGCATGAGACGTGCCAACAAATATTCCTCTCCAATGCCTAAGTGTCAGGTGATGTAATGATGTGCCATTGGGGGGTTGCTCAGGATCGAACGATAGAAGAAAAAGGATTAAGCTAGCCTTGACTATTCACCGTGTTTTCATGCAGGGATTTTTATCAGATTTTGAGTGTATGGGCAATATAAACTTCGAACTTTCAGACCAGTAATTTTTGCTAGTCTGAAATTGAATGTCATCTCTAACTTTAGCTCAAAGACTTTGGCTGGGCAGGGGAAATGTTTGCGTCTGTAGAGGGTAGTGTAGGGACTGGGCGACATTCGCCCCCAACGTGCGTACGTTAAAAACCCTTATTTCAAGACAAACACCCAGATATGTTAGCACACTGGATTTGACCCAGACTTTTGAGTAAACATTTAATCAATTTTCTCACTCCACTGCAACACAGGGGTGTAACGAGGAGTGGGCAAAGGGGGCACAATTCCCCGGGCGCCGAATCACTATGGGGGTGCCAAATCTCTGCGGTGGGCGCCAAATGACTGTGGAGTGCGCCGAAAAGTCCCAACAAAGTCACAAGTACATTCTTCAATACAGAAAATTTGCTTCCCAACGATATCAGGTTCGAACACGGGGCGCCAAACTTGCTTCTTGCCCCGGGCGCCATCTAACCTCATTACGCCCCTGCTGACACATTTCCTAGTTTTCGCTAGCCTGCCAGTCGAGGGCTTCTAAACACAAAAATTAAAATAAGTTAGAACTTTCAAAATTTCATATAAAAATAATGAAAAGATTTGAAACTTTTGAACTACTTTCAAAAACTGATTTTTAACCAAAAATTTTCCGCCCCCTGAAGGTGCCGCCCGGGGCCCTGGGCCCCAAGGCTCCCCTTGCTACGCCACTGGATGTGTTCGAGTCACATTTACCGAGTCACTAGTGCTTCGATTTAGAGTCATCACCATTTTTTCGAGTGCGAGTTGAGTCATGGCCTTGAACGGGTCGAGTCTAAGTCGTATCACAAAATTCTCAGAGTCAATAGAGTGACCAATCGATTGATTTTCGAGTCAAACATTTCAGATTATTGAATCATTTTAAGCAAAATGCCTAATGTTACCACAATTTAAATAAACATCCAAAAGAGAAATTTTGATAAAATTTGGACGACATCGGTCGTGTTTGCAACCTTATATGTGATACTTTTACATTTTAATTTCTCTTATGTGACACGTTGTCAAAGTACATTGGGGAAATATCTTTGTCGCTTTATCACCACATGGTTCAGTTCTAAAGCTACATTGATAACTATTTTGTAGTTCCCAACATCTGTTGGGTAATATTTTGGAAGTTTGAAAAATCTTGCTGCAGTTATGCATTGAGGAAAACAAGCTGCATGAATAAAAACCTGCTAATTCAGTGATACAAATTGGCCGCGAACACAAGTTTGACAAAATTTTTTGCCCTCCCAAATATTTTTTTCCAGAATGACTGTGTCAAATGATTTGTATTTTCTAGGAAAAAGTTGAATTGTTTCACAAATGCATGTTGCGCATGTAGAATTGAAATTTGGGCAATATGATACGTCAGACAATAAATGTGACACGAGTTGAGACTTTTTGCGAAACTCGTGATTCGAGTGAAATAATCGCACCATTTTTACAAGACTCAAGTCGACTCGAGTTACCAATAATTATGACTCGAATGGATTCGAATCACACAATCACTCACACGATGTGTTTAAACCTTTGGTGAAAATAAGGGTCAACGAAGCTTTTGATATAAGCATGAACAAAAAAGAAGTTTAACTAACAACATATATAACCCAGCTTATCATACAATATAGGGTAAAAACTGATCAAATGATATCGGAAAAAATGGTGTTCCAAACAATTTCTACGCCTTACACCCTCGTTCTTCAGCTTGTTTTAGTTTTGTTACAGTGTTCTAGTGATCACGCGTTAGTTGTCTCTGTTGAGTTAATCAACATTCTAATTCTATGGAATAGTGATTCCTTATTTTGTAAATGTCTATTACAGTAACAGCTAGATTTTGTTACTTAGAGCGCTTACAAAAAGTTAAAATTCAAAAACAGTGTCGCCACAACACGTTGTTAACAAAACAACTATTGGCCACGCCTTACATGGCGTTTATCCACTTCAGTTGTAAAGCCTCATATAGTAATTATTTTTATCAAAATAGAAAAAATCATAGGCCCATACATTTTGAGCGTAGCACATCGTAAATACAGTAGTTTAGCAATCAACTGACCAGATACACACATGTGATGCAGTCCACTGCCCATTGCAATTTGGTCGCAGTACATACTTTCGATATCGTACATGTGCACAAAGTGTCCTGGCAAGTGTACAACTATATACGAACCATACGGGACAAAATTCATTGCACCCAATCGCTCAGTTTCCTGCAAAGAAATAACCAAAGAAAACCATTTCCACAAACATCCAACTCTTCATCCATACGCTTATACCAAATATTCCCTAAGAGTAATAGAGGAAACCAGAATATCCCTTTCTTGGTTTAATATCAATTCGGTTTTGGGGTTTCACCATGGGTGACCTCAAACTCCTCATTTCCCAAGCACTCCAACTTCACGTTTATCAACAGAAATCAACACGTTGTCAACAATCATACGTTGTTTTTTCCAATTTCCTTGTTCCGTTTTCAAACATGATTAAGTCTCAGCGTACCCGTCTAAATCGTCGGAAAAACAATTTAGTTTGTCAAATTATTACAACAAAGCCGGAAATATTTGCACATCCCGCTGCGTATATTGTAAATGCATTCACCTAATGACTACTGTCAGTAGTCATAGTATTGCTAGCTTAATCGGTTATTTTCCTTAAGAAAATTTCTCGGAAATGCGTCATACCTGCATCATTTAACAAAAGGTAACATAAAATTTTCTTTTACAAGACGATAATCTTTTCCTTCATCAACAAAAGTTGTCAAAGTAAAACAACTCAAACACCACCACAATGCAAGAGTAATACGACTTCACAAGATAATGGAAAAGTTCTCGTTACTCTTCTCGTAATGGACGAGTTGCTTAAGATTTTTACGTTTAAAATCGAAATAGTAAAGCCGTGGAGTTCAAGTATTATATAACGCAAACACGTACAATAATCAAACAAACAAACAAACAGATGAATAAGCTCTTCTGGTGATTATATTTTATTATCAGCCAACGTTTCGCCCACCAATTCAAGTGCGCTTCTTCAGGGCAGTGTTTTCAACCACAAAACATGTACCATACCAGTAACAAGAAACAACGAGTAGTACGACGTACAAAGACAAAAAACGCAAAGCTGGCCAATTCGTTATAAGAATGATGACAGCATGTCACAGAAAATACATGGAAGTGTAAAATGAAAAAACGTTGGAAAATGATGAAGCGCAATGACACAACAAGGGCAAAGCCTATATTGGAATGTATTAGAAACCGGTTAAATAGCGTAAAGGTATATGGTAAAATAAAGAACAAGTGTAAAATAGCGATCCAATAATGTGTAAAACTGTGTGGCGAGAGTTGGCAAATCTATAGGCACAAAGGCGGTCAATAAGAAGAGAAACTCAAATCCGCCTTTGTGCCTATAGATTTGCCAGCTCTCACCACACAGTTTTACTCATTATTGGTTCGCTATTTTACACTTGTTCTTTTTTTTACCATATACCTTTACGCTATTTAACCGGTTTCTAATACATTCCAATATAGGCTTTGCCCTGTTTTGTTGTGTTATTGCGCTTCATCATTTTCCAACGTTTTTTCATTTTACACTTCCACGTATTTTCTGTGACACGCTGTCACCATTCTTATAACGAGTTGGCCAGCTTTGCGTTTTTTGTCTTTGTACGTCGTACTACTCATTGTTTCTTGTTATTGGTATGCTACATGTTTTGTGGTTGAAAACACTGCCCTGAAGAAGCCCACTTGAATTGGTGGGCGAAACGTTGGCTGATAACAAAATATAATCACCAGAAGAGCTTATTCATCTGTTTGTTTGATTTGAAACCTGGTGGCAAACGCTACGAAACAACATGAGGAGCAAAAAGAACGTAGAATAATGTTAGGCGGAAGTGTTAATTCTTATTTGCTGTTTCTTGTTCAGAAATCTTATCAAGCACGTGACTGCAACTGTTTCTACATTTTATGACCAACATTTCAGACACGATATCTGTGACATCGAATCGTTTCAAAGTGAACGACCAGAAATGTTAAATTAAACCTTCGATAGATTGACGGCGAAGGTTTAATGAATTGGTATGCACTTTGCCCCTGATTTACACATAAATTTGATGGTTGTCTGACATGTGTGTCATAAGATGCAGAAACAGTTGCCATGTTCGTGATAAGATTTCCAAACTAGAAAAATTAAATAAAAAAATGACACTTCCGCCTAGCATTATTCTATGTGTTTTCCTTTAACCAACGTTTGAACTCTAGGGGACTACTATGTTCGAGTAACTTAAAATGTGATTGTAAAAGAGTAACGCTTGCGTTGAGGTTGTTTTTGGTTGCTAAAATGTCTGACAGCTTTTGCTAATACAGGTAAAGGTCAAGGCTTTTGTAATAGACAATTTTCTGTTTGTTTTTATTGAATTCTGCAGGCATGACATCTTCCAGACAAGCTTTCTGTGAAAAAGAACGGACCAAGTTAGCAATACCAAGGCTACCAACAGTAGAAAGTCGTTTGGAGAATACATTCATAGCAGAGGTGCACAACCTGCGGCTGTACGCCCGCATGCGGCTTCGATAAAAATGTATGCGGCTGTGCACATGTTAAAATATTAGTTATGGCGGCAGCGAATAAAAATTCTTTGTCCACTGTATGGGGATGCTTAGTTGAAAACGGCCAAACAGACGTGTGGAAGTAGGTTTGGTTAATGTGTGGAAGCAGAACAGAAACAATCCAAATATGGATATGTCTTAAACTCACTGTCGGCCCTAATTCATAAAAATCAACGTAAGTCGACCGGGAATAGCGGAACGGTTGTGCCTCTCTGATTTATAGTATGAGCAGGGTGATGTGAAAAAATGTCGGCTTCACGTGCAACAATTTGACGAATTTATTTTTCGGCGATCTAAACGGGCACGCACAGACTTATCACGTTTTGAAACAAAACAAGCAATTAAGAAAACAACAACAGTGGAATGCCACATTATTTCACAGTACGTTTTCGTAGGAAAACTTGAAGTTGAAGCATTTCAAAAGCAGGGGACTTGACTTAGCCGCTAAACCGAATCGAGCTTGAATGGAGAAAAGAAATTTTGAGCTTCCCCTTCTGTTACTCTCCTCTATGCATTTCATTATAGGTCATATTGAGCTACTGCCGCCAAGCAATATTCTGCATAAATAACAAAAATCGTTTTGCACATCGGCAGTGCAAACCAACTACATACACCTGCTGTCTGTTCGGTGACGTTTTGGAGACATGACATTTCGGTAACGCAGCAATTCGGCCATATGACTATTCGAAACGTGACAAACTGACCTCAGTACATATCGGCAACAAGCCCTATTACAACTTGTGAGACATTTGCCTTCCGGTAATTGATACCCAATTGCGCTAACACCCAATTGCGCTGTCAGCAAACTGTCGGCGAAAACGCAAACACAAAACCATTACTGTCTACCTCGGAAACCTACATTAAACACTTACATCTGCTGGAAAGCGCAGCACCATATCCTTGTTCAGTATGGCAATGCTGTACAGCCACTTCGGACGAAACTCGCCATATGAACGCTCTTGCCAGCATAAGCACATTGCTCCTATTTGAGAACTATAGGTTAAAATGGCACCATCGAAATGTTACAAGATTGCAGAAGAATTAAGTCGGCAGTAAAAATAACATTCTATAAGAATGTAAACCTACATCGTTCTTTGCAGCCCTGGCTGTATGGACGACACCAAAATAAATAAAAAATACCTTGGCGCGCCATCATCGTTCAAGTACTTTTTGCAGAGGTGGTAAACCTGCTCACAAACCATTTCGAGATCGTTTTATTGACACTGGCCATTTGATTAAGTTAAGAAGGCTCTTCAACGAAAGATGACATTTTTGATCTTCAAAATCATCGTGCTTTACTTATCATAGGTGCTGTCAGATGATGCATCATTCATTATTTGCAGTTTCAAATAACGGCTTGTACTATAACCGACATGCTGGCAGGAGACCTCGCCTTGCAGATTGAGCTAAGTTTATTGAACACACAAAGTGATACAACGTAACCAGATCAGAAATGTAAAGTAACAATTTAACAACGTTTGTCACAGATCAGTGGTCACTGCTTGACGTGCATTCGCTCACGCAATAGTTGCGCAAACAAAAGTTGTAAACGAGCCTCATTTTCAAGTCCCAACCAGACCCGAGCCCGATGTTTATCTTTGAAACCCAATTTAGGCCCGAAAACCAAATTTAACGAGTGAGTCAAGTTATGCACAACTACGGGTTATTCGTGGCGTAACAAAGTAAACACGACCAAAATATTCACAATTAATAATGTCTTATTGAAGATTTAATCAATTCGATTGCTTAAACAGTAACTGGTGACAAAAGTGTCAAAAGTTGCGAAAAAATTTTGCATGCAGGCTCGAAAACTACATTTCATCAACTACAGTTTTTACAATACTGCTGGCTACAGAATTCTTTTCTTGAGCATTTTCCCGTTAGTGCGTTATTGAATTCACCTGATTCAACCGAAAGACAAACTCGCATGTTTAACTCGATACTTGACATTGTAGGATCGAGTTCTTTGTGGTCAGCTATGAATTTCTTGCTCAGCAACGCTTGCCTTGACAAACCTAGATCTATCTGAAAAAAAGATGTCATAATTGAGATGAGCACGCTACATTTGCTTTTGTACAGTCAATTTTCCTTTTTTTGAGTTTTACTTTGTTGCACTTGGTACTTTGACTCGCTGCAGTAAACAGCTGTAAGGGATATCAGAAAGAAAGACCTATGTGCATTGCTCAGCCAGGGGCGGGTCGGGGGGGGCGCGAATGGGGCGATCGTCCCCCTTAAAACCTGCGAAAGTAACTTTACTCACCATGATTTTGTACAATTCGGAAAACAGCATTCGCGATATAAGATCATTTGCCGTCCAATGTTTTGTCACAGCATTGCTGTGAAGCATGCTTCATCTCTCTTACAGTAGTGATCCCGTAATTAGACTTGACTACGAAATATTGCTGTCATCGCCCCCGTAAACTTACTGGCTGAACCGCTCCTGTCCTCAGCAAGCTTTAGTCAGTACAATCTACATCATCTGATCTCAATGTAGTTGCACAAACGAGCATCACGTTTGTCAGTGGTTTTTCATGGAGAAGGCCAGTTTGTAATTGAAAGACGGAAGAAAGCTCTAGGCTCATTGTTTTGACGAAACGTAATACGTTTATCACACAAAAGGTCCAAAAAAATTGTGCCAATATTGCTTTGGACGTTCATGTTATAGCTGCAATTTATTAGACAATGCAACGCAGTTATTTTGACTGGATCGCATCCAATGCGACGAATTTATGTAAAGACAATTGGCAGCAGGCCGAGGCCTGATTGATGTGTCTTGTCTAATCGAGTTGGTGGGCACGATATAAACAGGAGCAATCGAATAAACAAAACAAACAGTTACAAACGAGCATAAATAAATGGCAGTAAACGAACAAAGAAAATGGCAGCAAACGATAAAAAATAGGGACCAGTCACGAGACGGTAGGGCAAGTTATATAACAGGATGCACAGGAAAGCAGATGGGTCAACATTGTTAAAAAGGGATTTAAAGCGCCTACTGTTCTTCAGGAATCGAGATAATGCTGAGAAGATAACTATTGTTGGTTTAAATGATAATTTCGGGTAGCCAAACAGGAGAATGTGGATTAGAGCAGTTGTTTTCAACACCATAACTACAAAAAGCTTGGAAGGTTGTTGCCAGGTGCGATGAAAACCTTGTTTGTAGGCATTACTTGTACTGTGGCAAAAAACATCAACAAAAACAAAGTAATCTGACACCTCGTGTGCTCGCAAAACGCCTTTCGACCATTTACTTAACCAAAAAGGCCTACCAGGCTAGATTTTGAATAAGCTGAACGTGATGGTAAAAATTCTCGAATTTTGGTATATCAATTTTATTCAATTACGGTTTATCAATGCAGGCAGCACAAATGCATCTCATTGCCTTTCCCGAGGAACCAGAGCGGGTAGCGAAATCTGCAATTGCTGTGCTATACGCAAAGTTTGGTGCTTGAGAAAACGTCGAAAATTTCGGTAGGGCCCTGCTGGAACAGAGTAGTCTAAAAACCACTAGTCGACCCAATCTATACTCGGGCATTGTAGGCATGACACCTTCAACGATATTTTGACGTTTTACAGTAGCTTGTGTGTGAATTTATTTCTTCTGGTGAATTGTTGAATTGGTTAATGGAACATTAAAATTAAACATTTTTGTCTTTTGCTGCAACAACCAAAATACACCGAATCTTAACTTACTTGAAAAAGTTCAAAAGTTACCTTGTACAGCATTAAATTGGTTCTCGATAAGTCTTAAGAAGTGATAATGCAATCAAGTATTTTGTAGGGATATTTGATTTTCACTTAAAAAGGAATCCTCGTAACACTTGCTTTGTAGTCCCTTCTGAGTGTCGCGATTGGTCTGGGGGTGACCATCGCAGCTTACTGTGCCTCGTTGGCTAGGTTGCTACTTTTGCAGTGAATGTTGAAGCGGTGGCACGCCAATGGCAACACCCCTTGTATCCATCCATTAACACAAGCCTGGACAGGCCGTAGGCACCGTTTTGCAAGGGTCGATCTGCAGGACCCGACCGGGACTTGAAACCAGTCTGCTAACATCGGTGGCACGCGCTCTATCCAACTATTAAAAAAACGATTATAATGTACCATCTAGCAACTTTTTCACTAAGACATTTGTAAGTTCATTGCAGTTCCTGTCTTCGTTATTACATCGGTTTGTTTCATAACGACTTCCATGGTTTTCTTTTCTGTGTGAGTTGCATTTTTCTTTTCGATGTCATACAAATTTGCTAAGAAGTGTTCCAAAGCATCGCACTGGCAAAGATAGCAATGAACAGCTTACGTAGCAAGCAGAAAGAAGAGAAAAGGTTTCACCTGAATTTCCAAAACTGTTTTGTGAGGCAGGGCTTCGTAGAACTGCACACACACGAACTGGTGAAATGTCTGCGTACCCTTCTCAAATTTTAGCGACTTGACTTCCTGAAAACATAAATAAATTTCTAAGCTGAATCAAAGGTATCTAAAACAACAACATAGCGAGTGCTACAAAAGTTTCACAGAGAGCTTACTTTAATTCATTTGTAAAGTACCGCAACAGCAAACTGGAAGGACAAAAATTTGCTTTTCAAAAAATATTTTCATAACAATTACAAACTCTATCAGAGAGCATACCAGCTGATACGTAAAAAAAAACTACGTACGTATCGCGCTTGCAGAACCTTCTTTAAAGTGAGGTGCATGGTACTGTACTTCCATTGGAAACGACAAAGAGTAAACAAAAGTAATTGTAATAACATTGAAAGAAGGAACTTTCAAAAACCATGTAACATGCTTGCAACTGATCATGACGCATGTGTTTAGGTCACCAAAGATTTTTAGCCGAAAACCTTCGACCAAGAACATGGTTTTTTAACCTGGGGTCCGTGAACCCTTTAGGGGTCCATGAATGTGTTATAAGGGATCTGTAAACCAAAATCCACTAATAAATATCTGCTGGTTTTTATCCACTCATTTGGATCATTATTCTCACCTTAACTGTGGTCTGACATGTTCATTGCAAGGTCGACTGACCTTTTTCATTTGATTTTGGTGATAGCAATTGGCGGCAGGCTGAAGCCTGAAATTTGCTTCTTGCTGGAGTGATTGAGGTGCTCACGCTAAGAAGAGACCAAATCTGATTTCTCAATAATCGAAAAAACTTTGACAAAAACAAAGGGTCCGCATCGGTTTGGGTACAGTGACAGGGGTCCGCTGCGACAAAAGTTTGACAACTACTGACCTAGAGCTATTTAACACAGAATATCAAATAGCTGGTTAAACCAAGTTGTAGCATAGTACGCAACGTGACAAATTAACGCTAAGTAAAATCTCACCTAGAACACATTATTCTGTGCTTCGCTGAAATTATAAGGTTTACATATATTGCTGTCAATTCCACTGCGTTTGTTTTGACAAATTTTACGATGTTATTCAGCAGTATATCAATTTACACCTGAAAAGTGTAAACGGAAGAATGAAAATGAACACAAACGAGTTCATGCTAAACCCATTTACGTTAAAAATGTGTTTCTAAGTCCACCGTTTTATGCAACACCCGAAATCTTTTAACCAATCATGAGTAAGAAGACCTTTTCATCAATTTACGGGCACAGTACGGAAGTCAGAACATGAAGTACAGAGACAGTAACATGAGCATTAATTTTTATGTTTTTCAACAAATAATCACAATCTTAATTTCTACCAGCCCTATTATTACGCATCCTCATATTATACCACCCTGCATTACTACCACCCCTCCACCCCCTTTGTACAACAGATGATCATAATTTCTACCACCCACAGTGTAAAGCATCTAGAATCAGAAACAGCTGTATAAACCTTAACGATATCTCAGATTCCATTTCAACAGTTTCGTTTACGAATTGACGATTTATTTCTTCTCACCTTCTTGACAGGTACGACATAATACAACCGTTGCATTACTGCATCCCACTGGCTCCACACAGCTTTTCCGACTATTACCTGCAAAAGTACTTTGTGGCATAAACAGGTGTTCTTCATCAGTTCGACCAAGTCACTCGAAAGAAAACATAAATAGCCACAACACAAACAATTGCGAACTTCAAGATTACGGACAGCGAGTCTAGGGATAAGAAGCAAAACTGCCACTGTCCTCTCAACAGCAATAATCGAAACCAGGCGGAACTTCTTGAAGTACGTGCTTGGAACTTGTTCCAATTTTACGCCAAGTTTGATCTCAGGCAAAGCAAAACTGCACATGTATGGTGGTCCGTTTGAGCTATGTAAAAACTTTGTTCCATTTAAAAGTAATCTCTGGAAAAATTTATTCTTTCACAAAAAATGTTTTTTGAAAAACGTTATAATCCACAATTTTTTCAAAACTGAAAAAAATAATTTTAGTAAAAGTGGATAGATGTAGATGTTACGTGGAATACTACTGTAGATCACAAGCAATACAAAATGTCATCATGTATGTTTGTAAAAATGCTTGCAGCAGACTTTGTTATACAGTTTTCTAGGGTTCTTAATTTGCATCAAAGTGATGGCTATTCGTACATGTTAATAAGCTATAAACGTGTCAGTTGTAACACTGAATACCTCTGACATGAGTACAAGGATTGCTGGCCATTTTCCATGACTTGACAGTTTTGGCTTACAGTAAGTTAGCCAGAGCTTGTTAAGCCGACATTTAGGCTTACTGTAACATTTTGCAAGAAAACCGGGAGAGTTTGAGAGAGTGTTGCAAGCTCCCAGTGGGGCTCGAGTAATGGGAAACTCTTCGCTGGCGGAGTTTGGCGTAGTAACGAAAACAAATATCGTAACGAAATTTTTTCTTGGAAAAAATCGTTTCGTAAAAGATTTTTTGAGAAAACACTTTTCTTCAACTTCCATGAATTTGTGAGTTGAAACAAATTTATCTAAAAACAAAATAATTGTGAAATAAGTTTTGCTAAGGAATTTTTTAAACACAGCAATCTTTTTTATGTGCTGCAAACGAGCCACCACCATGCACATTTCGCAGGAGAAAAATGAGAATACAAACTTTGCACAAACATCATGGTTTAAATTCCATCGCAAAGGAAACATACAGCTAATGCGAATAGATTTTGCCATATTGATTGATGTCCAAATGTGGAAGGCCTGTTCAAGTCAGAATTATAACGTTTGCTGTCGTTTTGCAATTCGCGCTTAGGATAACCTCAGAGAACGATATTTTCTGTTGTTACAGCCATACTGTTTTTGTAACCACTAAAGACTTTCAAACATTTACCTACAAGTATTTGAAACCGCCTTGCAGCAAATCCGTGGCGGAGCTCGTTTTGACAAAAGCACGTGTGTCGCAGGAAGGTATGCACCAACGCCTTACAACACAGCATAAAAACAACGCGATAAACGCTGACGATGGGTTAAAGCATTGAATACGGCCCACCTCAGAAGTCGGTCTCCCATACACTCGCTTGCTACTGGATGACTTCTCCTTTGCTCCTGTGTTGATTTGGTGGTCGTTGTCTTGCAAAGTCACGGTGTACAGACCTACGTTCAACGCCATCTCAGTTAAACACCAGCGGCAAAAAAGCAGTTTTAAAAAGTTGCATAAATTTGATAACTGGCATGTAACTGTAATAACGCTACTGCACCCCTTTCCAACAGGATTGAGACGAAAAAGAAAGGCAAATTAAAACTATTTAAACAGCAACAGGTTGTTCACGCTATGTCCTTAGTTGCTTACATAAGAAAGCACGTATGAGGGTGTTTAAGGTTCTGGATTCAAACATAAGGGTTCTTTCTCCAACATAAATTCGTATGTGTCATCAGGTCTACTCGCGTGATCAAACAAACAATTAAAAAATGGAAATGAAGTAAAAAACTTTCTTCTTGTACAAAATATCGGAAAGTACGCCAAACAACACAGTGATAGTTAATCCTAGGATTTTCGTCAGGAAAAAGGTTAAAAAGGGCGACGAATCGAACAATATACAATTACCCTCGCCATGAAATAACAGAAGTAATAGAAAAATGTCACACTAAACTAAACAAATATCTGGGATCACCAACTATGGCGGCTGACGTTATTCGCTCAACCTTTTGGCCATAGAGACGATTTAGCGATGTAACAATTTTGTGACAACTATCCAGCGTCAGAGCATGCCTGCAACATGACGATGTGGCGTTGGGAAATTTACAGCCAACATGTCACTGCTTTGCTGTCAGGCTGACAGGACATCGCGTTGTCCGCGGTCAGTACAATGTCATTTTGGCGAATTGACGTCTTGCCAAATTGATCGAACGCGCTATGTCCGTTTCGATAGAACGGATTTTGCTCAATCGCTCGAAACAACGTTAACTATGTCCTAACGTAGATTTCAGTTGTAATATACAGTAAAACTTCAGTCATCAAAACGTCTTTAGGTCGCAATACAGATTGACAAGTCTTAGCGAGCATACCACTGTTTCATATTCAGTAGTATACTTCGAAGACTTGAAGTAACTATTACAAAACCTTTGCCCCGAAATCGGATGTTTTTATAACAGACGGCAATTTAGTAGCTAGGAGCATTATATCAATTTTTACTGCAGTAGGCTCGGAAAGAGAGAAAATAAAACAATGATGTACTAACTGGAGCCACCTAAAGACGCTTTGATCGGTTTGGTTTTTGACACAAGCACTCAGCTCATTTAACACAAGGTACAAACCAATGGATTCTTGATTCAAGAAGAGCAAAGCCTCATACACAGTCAGTCGTATGTCTCCGTTGTTTTTATTCTGAAGGTGCTTGGTGAAAATACCTCGCTGGACAAGTCTGTGATCGGTTTGGAATTTCATTGTCCAACCTGCAGCAACTAAAGTAAAACCATTGTCAACCCTTTATGGCAGAGGGAGATGATACGAAGTGAGGACCACGCAGCACCATAAAACCCAATCAAATAATCCATAAATTATCTCCGGCGTAAACTCCTAATTTGATTCTCTGACTTGCGTCTGCATCGAAAATCTCCTTGTAAGTCCGCCAGTCCGGCTGTGTCAAAAGTCTTTCACCTATTTTTTTTCTATTTTCATCGTGTTACAGTATTGCTATATTCAGTAAAACTACTTAACACGTTTGTAAAGCTTTCCTACTCTTTAAACAATGACAACGTAGACACAATATTTTTTCAATTAATTTCTGACTTCTTGAGTGTATCTCTGTCGTAGTAGTTACATATTCACAAACATTTTTCGAGAAAAAAACACTGGAAAATCATTTATAAAACGACCGTGCGTAGATTCTACCGTAACTTCACCTGCACTTTAATGCAACTCTCTTAAAACCACCAAACAGAGGTTTGCTTTGCTGTCACGGCATTAAATTCTGACGTGCAGATGTGCTGTAAATTTAAACCGCAGCAACTAATGTCTGACCTGTTGGGCACACTTCAGCAAGAAATGTTCTGTACGTTCCCCGACGATAGACGCGATCTTGCTTGGAGGTCCTGGACAATGTTACGCTTACTCAAAAAAATGTATTGCGAACATGTAGCGACACCGCCGTTTTCGCATGTATCTGTCTTGAAGTCAACATTGGGCACAACAAGAAAAAGTAGCGACAAGTACACCAATTATAAACTTGTTTCGATAAGTCGTACATTTGTTGTCGAGATTGGCCACAAAAATATCAAGAAATCCGTGCCTCGTCACGGTTAAGTGAAGGTCTATCGAAGCCTTGAAAGCAAAGACTTTTTTATCCACTAATCCAAGCAAAACGAACTTTTCATGGAGGCAAGCAAACAGTTATGATGACGGCAGGTTATCAAGTTCATCGCATCGAGTTTTCTAAAAAGTTCAAATCAAGCTTTAAATACTCAGTTCTAAAGTAGAGCCAGACAATCACAAGAAAATGCACGATTTTGTTTTGATTTTTTCAGACACAAAAGCGTTTCCTAATCACATTAGTATTTGTTTGTGCAACTTTGCATTAGGTGAACTGTTTGCGTAGCTTCATTAAGCACCATGCTTGCAACTGTTTTGTAAAGCACCTGAGAATCAGTTCTTCTTCATGGCTCCTCGGCATTTTAAGTTGCTCAGCATCTAATTTCAAATAAAGAAAAGAAAGACACGTTGGAACAATATAACTTTTTGCAGGGCAGTAAATGAAATATAAATACAGTATCATAAAGGAAAACCTATACTTAAAAAACGTATTGAGAAACCTTTTTGCCTTGAAAATACGCGCCTGTGAAAGTTTGCGGCAAGTACCATTAGCCACTATATTGCTGTTTGAAATAAGATACAAAACTAAAACAACATCTTTGATAAAAGTAGAACCAATCATAGGCGTAGCCAAGGGGGAGCCAAGGGGTCATACTACCCCCCGAAAGTTCTGGCATACTTTGAGAGGCGGTGTCCCAAGCAAAATACTGTTGCTAACTTAAAAACAAAAGATTACTCCCCAAAAAAAATTTTGGGCTGGCTACGCCACTGCAACCAATCACTTTCCGCCACAAACTCACAAACAGACGAAGCTGCAAATTGTTGCACGTATCTAAAGAAATGATTTATTATAGTTGCGCCTCTGTTAACTTCAATTTTACAAAGGATTTGGGTGAATACTCCTTTCAGAATGACTAGGGACCAGCAAGATAAAAAGGAATGCACCATAAAAAATCAAGAAACTGTCTCTGGAACAGAGCCACAGCCAACAACGGAAACAAACCATGTATTGGACGTGAAAAGTTACAAAATTTCAATTGTCTAGCAAAACGTTCGGTTGTTATTGACAATTTTCTCAATTTTGAAGATTTCCTTATACAAGTTGTAAATCCGACATTTTCGCTGGTTGCGGCCCACTGGCTTGCATCTTTTATCCTTGGATGAATATGGGGGCATAGAGCGAAGCGCAATCAAAGAAATCTTTGTGGAGCACGTACGCATTACTCATTTAAATATTTTTAAAACAAAGAAAGTAGTTAGTATTAGTATTTACCCAATACTTCTTGAGGAACCAAAGTGTGGACGCTATTGTCAACGGAAGACTTCGCATCGCTGCTGTCTGGGTCTACCCAAAGAGTATACGCTGAAAACAATTATGAACAATAACTAAATTTGCACTCCAAGTTGCAGGCAGAAGAACATGTCTGCGTCTAACCTTTGCCACATCTTCAAAGATGGACGAATAGCATTTTTCGCCAGCAGATGAATGAGAACAAACACAGGATCAGACAAAATAAAGAAAGCAAAATACTGGTTAATCTTAAAGAAAAACCTGAAAATGTGCCAGAAGTCCACTAGAATGGTCAAACACCAAAACATTACTATTTGGGAAGACACCCTCATGGTGTTTACCTATCGCTTTTCTGTCTACAGACAACGACGCAGATACTATTTCCGCGTAATATTTTGAAACGAAAACAACGTCATCTTTGTCAAGAACGGGATTGTAGTGTCGAATGTAAGTCGGTCTGATTTTGTCTGGTGGCGAACTCTGAAACAGAACGGTTTTATGACAGTTAGACACGCGGTTTGATCCAGTTAATAACAAAAATGAGAAGAAACCAAAGGCAGTTCGCAAATTAAGATTGCTTTAACTTTTAGCCATGCCAAAAAACAAAAATAAGCTGTGGAACATTTTGCAGTCACACTAAAAACTGAAGGAAAATCTTTCAAAAATAACGAACACGGTAATAGAAGCAATCGGAATACGGAAAAGTTTCATTAAATAAACTATCACAAGTTACCTATGCCCAGGGGTGGATCAAGCCAGCTAAGTTAGTGGGGCGATTTCAGGAATATTTGGTGGTTAGTGAAGTCTCATTATGGGTTCACTGCTGTCAGTGTGATGAAGCATATTACGCAACACTGCTGAGACAAAACAATGGACGATACAATGGCCTTGCATCGCGAATGCTGTTTTGTGAATTCTACAAAGCCAAGGCGAATAAAGTTACTTTCGTAGGTGCTGGGGGGGACCCGCCCCTGTTTATGCCCCAATAATGATGCTACTAGATTAATACCCAAACATTTGGAGTATACCAGCTACCTCAAATGCAGTGGCATTCAATTTTGTTAACCATGTAGGCCAGATTGACACGAACTGTTGTGTCTCGTTCATACGCTAATTCAAATACAGGGTTACCGCAGCAGCTACATCAGCAACTAACAACAACTGATTATACAGTGCATACCTGGGAGTCAGAAGTTTGCTTCCAAGCATAAAGTACACTTCCATCCTCCTCGTACGAAAATATCCTTTGAGAAGAGAAAAGAATAAATATTTACTGGAGTTTATTGTTAATGCTACTAACATAGTAAATGAGCAACAAAATCAAACGCAGTGAAGAGAATGAAACATCCAAATCGACAATACAGATAATACTGTCGTGCGTACGAAGTAAAAACTCACCTATCCAAACGGAAGGCAAATTACAGCTAAAAATCTTATAACGACAGCCATGGGCGTCAGAAGGATTTTTTCCAGGCTGGACTCTAGCGGATTTTTCCAAAATATTTGTTGGGGAGGACAAAAGTGGTGAATTTTGTTTTTTCCCACTCGAAACTACGAAAACAACCTTTTTGTTAAAATTTTCAAAATCCAGAGTGGTCCTTGCCCCCCCCCTTCCGACGCCCATGACGACCGAAGTGATATAGGATTTATGTAGCAAATCAGAATAAACTTTTGTATGTGTGTGGCAGAACTTCTACGAGAGAGGATGATCGTTTTGAAAATTTTAGACGTTTTGAATGGAACTTATTTCTGCTTGCTTCACCAATCGAATGGAGCAGAATGTAAACGTTTGTCATACTTCAGAAACTCTACAATTTGTACTACAAATGTAATGTGCGCAAGCATACACTGGTAGATTATCGTAGATACGTTTGGTTATACACTGGTAGATTATCGCAACGTTTGGTTTCTGTCGCAAAATTTAATGCTGAGCGAGGACTGACGTTGAGAGATGATGAAAACGTTGGATCGCACAGAAACGTTTTTCAAGCAAAATTTCAAAAAAGGAAAATACGATGCTTCTGGTGACCGGTTTTGCAACAGTATCACAAATGGCTGATCATTGTCAATTGTCATGTTGCATCATGAAGTGTTGTTACACTTGGGTTACAAATGTTACGTCATAAATATTAATGATCCGTGGAAATACTAGTGACTTCATCGGGCATCCCATACCTCAAGATTCTATGTCCGTACATGGGCCTCCCACCACGCCTGCGCCCCGGGCCTCCCACCATCTAAATCCGGCGCTGCAGAGGTGGCCATGGATCCGGAGTGCCGGAGTCGACTCCGACAGGATTCTGTGTTTTTCCGTCGGACCCGGATCCGGAGTCAAAATTTTGTGCAAAACCGGACCCGGAGTCACTTTTTAATTTCAGCAGTAGCATGAGTCTGCGTTGTCATTTCTTAAGGGATAACATGGGTAAATTTCGGTTTGATCGATGATACTAGCCGGAGTCTGAGCAGAAGTCGGATTCTCAAATTTGAAAACTTTGGGTTCCCGGAACCGGATCCGGATTCAAAAAATTTGGAACAGGAGCGGAGTCGGAGTCTGAAAAAGTGACTCCGGCCACCTATAATAAATACGCAAAGATCAGATTTTTGTGGCGCAGAAGCTTTTTAATATTTGAAAAGTACATATTAGATCAGTGGGGTGCGCAGAAAATTTTCATGGGGGTTTCATTCAGTAGCATATGGTGGTCATTTGCATTTGGCGTGCAGTGTTTGTGACGTCAGGTCACAATTTGACGTTATATTCATGTTTCCAAACCAACGTTTTGGCGAAGTTTGTTGACACAATATGCATATTCGTCTACACGCACTCTCCTTATTTTATGTGTCATTGCATTGAATATAAATTATTACCGGTCAACTGTAATAAACTGCAAAATCTTTTTTTACAATTGCAAAATCAGGCTGCGCTAATGTGTCGTCGAATAAAAGCAGTCAAACACAGAAGGTGTGACTGCCGCTGGACTGGCTGACGCCCACCCTAATTTGTAGGATCGAATCTTGCTAAACTACACAAGAATTGAGAATACGCATTACGCAAGAAAGCTTTCGTTGTTTTGCTATGCAGATAAGTCCAGCAAACTTTTACTTCTCCTTTTTCCCTGCTGAGGCATTACCAATGCCTGAATGCTTCTAGGTTAACAACTGCTATTTTTGAGCTCGTGCATCAGTTCTATCATGCTACAGAAATTGGCAATGTAGCCACTGCGGTCAGCGCATCCGCGGATCAGCCACAGCAGACATAACAAAGGCAATTGTTTCTGATGAAGTGAACTATCGCGGAACACGATCTTAAACATGCATAGTGGACCTACGGTCTGCAAAAACTGATGAGGTGGTTCCTGGATGCCGACGATAACCCAGATTCCCACCAAAACCTAATTATTACTTTTTTGCCCATTTACAATGTTCCTTGAAATTTCCATGCAAATTCACCCCGCAGTATCTGCATTAAGTCGACAAATTAACAAGCAAAAGGCATGCGAAATCAACTGATTTTCTTTGAGCAGGTGATAAGTTTTTGTAACATATCAAACTCAAGGGGGGGCTTTAACCCCAAACTCCCCCTGTTGCTAACGCCCTTGTATTAGATTGTGCATGAAGGTAATAACTTGCAAACGTGGGCTATTTACTTTGTTTCACCAAGCCAACTTGCTCAGGACTCAGCAGGCGTTCACACGGTCACAGCCTTGGCTGGACCCTGGTTCAACTGCATTGTCGCGAACGGTTCAATTGGTTCTTATATCATTAGTTAGGCCCAGGGTTGGCGTCAGAAAAAATAGGTGAGGGGGCACAAGGACTGAAGTGAGGTGGCACTGGATATGATCACCAAGTTCTACCTTTCCACATCAAAATCGTCCTATTTGTTACTGACTTCTCGTTGTCCACAGGCAATCTACGTTTATTACTGAAAATAGTAGAAAGCGAATCATACGAACGAAGTGTTTGTCTCAATGAAACCAATCGTACTGAAACTGAAAAAGAAGGTTTTACAACGTTGCCGTTTGACTTTTAGAATAACTGCAATCTGCGAGCAGTAGCACTAAATTTTGCAGGACTTTGTCTTTCCATTCTCCGCTCAGCTTTTTAGTTAATTCTCGTTCAAAAGCTGGTTGAACAAGCTGAACTTTACGTGAATGGACCATTGCCCGCCTGCTCTCCCTGAAAATGTTTTTAAGGGCTGAGAACGAGTTTTCACACATAGCAGTTGAGGCTCCCAATGTCACAGAAAGCTTGAGGGCATGCAGTACAGAGGGCATAGCCTTAAGGACGCCGTGATGTTCTGATATGAGTCTTGATGCGGTCATCTTCTTGTCATTGCCAAATGTGACAGTTGCAAAGTACTGCTTTGCTACGCTGCATTCGGTGTCTACAATCGTAGAGTTTGTCAAATCTAGCAAAGGCTGAATCGCTTTTGCGTCTAAGAACGTGTCGCTTTTGATATCCAGAGAGACAAGTGCCCTTGCTAGCTTACATAATCTTCGCACATAAGCTTGCTCCTCAGACAGAGTGTGGACAACTACAAGGTGCAATTGGTGGTTCAGACAATGTTCATATGGTATTTCCCTGCCTTCCCTCTCCAGTAGTAGGCGTTGAACTCCTCCATGTTTGCCGGACATCACTGCCGCTCCATCATAAACCTGACTTAAAATCTTGGACGTAGCCAGTCCAGCAGCGTCGAGCTCGGAGCAAATAACCTCGGTGAGCGCTTGGGCATCACACGAACTGCTGGTTGCTAAGGCGAGCAGTCGCTCCGTTACAACCTTCGTATCTTCATCAAAAAAGCGAAGAACTATGGGAATGTTCTCCACACCGGTGGGATCTCGGGTACCGTCAACTTTTAAGGTAAACCACGAATCTCCTACCTCTTGCACAATCGCTTCTTTGACAATACTGCTAGCATTTCTTGGAACCGTTTTGACTATTTCTGTCAACCGAGGGTCCTTTTTGATGGAAAAATCTAGCAGCGACAGAAAAAGCCCGCTTCCCCCATCCTCCATGCTAGAAAATGCCTCAACTCTCCCTCTAAACGCCAACTGGTGAGTGGCTAGAAATTCTGCAACATCATTTAGGGATGAAATATAGTACTTGTTCCTTTCTATTGCATTGGAATTGAGTAATGTGGAAACTTCCTTGCTGTTTGTTGACCAATTTTCTTTTTCTTCCCACATGACACAACACGCCAAATGATCTTTCGAATCAGCATGCCTGGGGAAGCCTTTTTTGCCTTCTGTTGCGTGTTTTCAGTCACGATATCCTTTTAGCGTAAAGGCTTGGTCAACACGTCTCCCCTGGGATTGAAACAAGCATGGGCGCAATTTTGTTGTAAAATGTGGGGGGACAGCTTGGTGTGAAACCAATATAGTAATCGGGTCGATGCAGAAGTGATGTTCTATATATACAGTTTCCCAATTTTATTTCTAGATGTGTTTTCAGGGCAACACTAATCACGCTTTGTTCTTTCAGATGATTTGCATATTGATATACTCAAATTTGTTGCTGGACACGGTACTGTAGTTCAGCCTGCTTCAATTAATACCGTATCTGGATGTAAACAAGCACAGCAATATAGTAGAACACATCAATTGGGTTTTGTCAGAGCTGTCAGTTGGAGTGCACAAAATCCTGAATCGCATTGGTCGGAAGTGCATATCACTCTTAAAGTAGAACACTTCAGTTTCATGCATTGTATAAGAAGTGTGGGTTACAGCGCGAATTGATGTCTTGTTCAAGTTGATTAACGTTACAAAGACGATCTTTTTCTTGCACATTTACGTTTTTTGAAAAAGCTACAAATCTTTTTAGTGCTACTGGGCATTATGCATGCAGCCCCACCCCTACCAAAATCTCCAGTGATATCCTCTTACCAGCAGCAAAAACATTTGGCCTAAAATTAGCGTAGCTACTTCACAAAATGATTTCAATCTATTTTTACTGTTGGTGGGTGGACGATGTATCCTTTCAATCTCCCCTTGTTGTCCCCCGCATACATACCCACACAGAGTTGTAAAAGGCCTCATTTTGAAGCCTGAACCCGGTCCGAGCCCGAAGTTACAAGCTTGAACCCAGCTCGAGCCCGACATTTATTTTTGAAGCCCGATTTAGGCCTGAAAGCCAAATTAACCAAGGGTGTTAAGATATGCGCAACTGCGAAGTAACAAACAACGTTGTGTGCAGGTGTAGTAGCAGGTACACAGTTTATCACTCCGAAAATAGAAACCGCACATTGACCAAAACGTTGGCATAATCTGGCAAAAACGTAGCATGTTAGTCAACGATAATACTGCGGAATATAATGTTTCTCAAGAAAAAAAGAAACTATCACGAAATTATCTACGGTGGCGCCATAGGCATAAAAGAAATTTTCTAGGAAAGCTCTGTATATATGAAAAGCCGGCTTGTACGCTTCAAAACAAGCCAAAGAATCGCGTGAGTGATTGATCTTTCGACGCAACGCCATCGCGTGCTAATTTCCTCACCGCTGTCCCCTTCTCAAAAACAGTGTGCGACTAATCTCAGCAGAGAATAAAAGCACATCTGTGTTTGCAAACACAATTAGTCTAAGAAAAATTACAAACACTTTGCTCACAGAAGTACCGCGGTGAGCACAACAAATCTATGTCACGAAAGAAAAAAGTCGTTACTTCTAGATGTCATAAAAAAGTTTTGTATGCAGGTCCGAAATCGACCCGAAATATTTTGACGAACTTACACCCGAGCCCAGCCCAGCCCGAACCGAAAAGCCCGGCCAGACATTACTCCGCACCATGTCAAAGGTTTCATTCTAAGAGTTCTGCTTGCATAACGACACAAAAATATATTTGAGATGATATCAAAAAGCACAACGCTGAATTGGCAAAAAAGTACCAAGTTTCACCTTTAACACAAAAAGTGTGCAGCAAAACTAGGTGTGATATATCTGCAAAGCAAATGTTTCGCACTTGGATGAAAACATTGCTGCATTGTGGGTTTGGTTAATATCACGTAAATCAGTTGACTAACGCAGTGATTTTCAACCGGTGTTCCGCGGAAAACTAGTGTTCCGTGAAAGATCGTCAGGTGCTCCGCAGGAAATTTGATAAGTTTGACTAGTGTTCCATCGAACACCGGTCGAAAATCACTAGTTTAACGCAATGAGCGTAAATATGTTTTCTTTCGTGAAAGTAATTAGTTTTAGGAGCAAACGAATA
>Ga0210059_1000236_pt1 | contig 60810 bp, 39 predicted proteins | sample Ectturendosymbi2_FD_188042 | JGI IMG/M metagenome (GOLD analysis project Ga0210059, IMG submission 188042) | Ecteinascidia turbinata endosymbiont from Florida, USA - Sample 2 (SPAdes) (version 2) | ecosystem: Host-associated > Tunicates > Ascidians > Unclassified | place: Key West, Florida... | reverse complement strand
GGTGACTATTGGCAGAGTTGTTGCTCCTACACCCTAGCCGGAGCCAGCAAGCGGCCTCAGGAGCCCGACGCGTGATGTCAGCTTCTTGCAATGGGATTCAAGTTGTCTGCGATACGTGAGCGACGTGTCCAACGTTACACCGACGAGGTATTTGGTCTCGGAGCAGAAGGGTAGGTTTCGTTGTTGAAGTTAACTTCACCTCACGTGTAGCTTCCTTGTTGTTAAGGTGGAAGGCTGCCGACACCGTTTTTGTAGTGCTGAGCTTTAACTGCCAAGTCTGGAGTAGTCACCTACAACTGCCTGTCCTTGCTCAGCACACCTCCATTGCCTGCCAATCTCCATCAGCATGCATGATTGCTAGATCGTCAGCATATGCATACTTTCTGGGGACGGTGGTTGGCAAGTGTAGAGATGTAGATGTTGAAGAGAAGGGGAGCAAGGACTGATTCCCGCGGGACGCTGTTCTTGAGGCGTCGTAACCTGCTCCTTTTACCGTTTGCAGTTGTAAGGGTAAAGCTGCGATTGCCAACCATCTCCATGATCATGTGGACCATGTGTCTATCAGGCAACAACCGCAGCAGCTAGCAGGTGAGGCCGCGGTGCCATGCAGTGTCTTAGTCTGCTGCGAGATCGAAAAACACAGCACCGGCCTTCTTTTTAGTCAGAAAGCTATCCTCGATGTCCTGTGTCAGCAGGGTGACTTTTTCTGCGGCCGACCTCCCGTGTCGAAAGCCTGCCTGCTCCTGTGGGAGCAATGTGTCGATGATCGATTGATTCGACACGAGCGTAGATGAGTCTCTCCAGGATGTTAAATGGGACACACAGCAGAGATATGGGACGATAGCTCTTTGGGTCCCCAGTGGCTTTACTGGCTTAGGGATCGCAACTATTAGTGCTCTTCTCCAGATCTTTGGAATTTTAAGTTGGCGGCACATGCAGGAAGTGAGTAAGTCGCAAAACCAAGATTTGAGAGTCGACCCGGCGTGGTGTATAAACTCCAGGAAGATGTAATCCAATCCCGGAGATTTTCTTGGCTTCAGGCGTCTGAAGACAGCAGCAAGCTCCTCCGGCCTAAAGAGTTCAGAGATACTGTGCCCTCAGGTGTTGGAATCTTCCATAGATAGGACAGCTCCTTGTTGACGAGCCTGGTGGACTCGCGGCCGCCGGTCCTGTGTGCCCCATTCTTCACGAGTTGCGAGGCGATGGAGTTTGCCAAGACGGGGCACAGGCGAGAGAAGCGTCCAGACCTGCCAGTAAGTTTGTTGATGTTTCTCCACGCCTTGCGACTAGAGTGCTAGAAGTCAGTGGAATTAAAGGCTTCCTCCCATCACTCCTGCTTCTTCTGCTCTAGCCGGGATAGTAGGGACGAAGCGGCTCTATCAGAGTCAGTCCTTGTTTGCAGTGAGACCCGCGGTTTTCAGCTGGATTATTTTGGTTCGTGGGTCATCTTCGACAGTATTTTTGCTGCCGCGCTCTGAGACAGGCGTTTTATGACCCATCCCACCCCGAACACATCCGGCGCGGGTAGCAGTGATTGCTCTCGTGGTGTCAGGTTTGGTTGACATTTGTAGCAATTGTCGTGCAGGGAGGGCCACGTGAAGGCACCTGTTATCCTCCCTGTTGTGTAATGATATCACACTTGAACAATTTTAGGAGAGAAAGCGACCATCGAATAGGTCGAACATTTAGCAGTATAACGTCGTGATGACTGTTGACGGTACGTAGCACTTTTATGATTAGCGGCCTTAGCGTGTAGACTTGAAGTGCTACGTACCAGTCCATGTCAACTGTGCAGGCAGGCCATCTTGAATCAGGAGCCTGGCTGGTGCGGTCTCTGTATTTTGCACTGAAGACTATGAAGTACGGGATGAAACCAACCAAGAAACAGACGCCCCATATCGACACCATCCATATCTGTAAAATATTGAAACGTTGTAGAAGATCGTTTCATACTGCTGACAACTAGCAGCCAGTGTCACCTTTCTTCATGGGTGTTTGTGGATACAGACCGACAGCGTGTTTAGCGCGGATAAAAAGGTCGTAAACGCAGAGCGCTTAATATTTTTTACCTTCAGCTGGAGTGCAGACCCTTCCGCTTTGAAAACCTACACTTCAGTCTTGGAAAGTTTACTTTTAATATTTATTTAGTTATATGTTTTTACAAAAAGTTTTTTTTATGCCATTTCATATACGAAAAAGTAAAGAAATATGGAGCGTAGTTGCAAACGTTGGGCAGCAAATATTTTTTGTCACAAAATGATTTTTGTTTTTTCAGAACTAAATGTTGTTACAACAGTAGATTAGAATATCTTGCAGATCCGCACGCTTGCTGTAGTAGAGTCTAGGCTGTATTGCTCATCTAACTCTTTCAGCTTTAGGGAAGGGTTTCACTAACATCAGCTTTGAAATTTTGCATTAAGTTTGGTGTTGAACCTCATCCTCTTCCTTGATGCAGGGAAGAATAAAGAACAATTAAACGAAGTTGGCAATTCAGTAGCAAATAGAAATCAAGCGTACCTAGCACGTAAAGAGTATATCCGTTTTATTACCATTAGTGCAGTTTACTATATCCCCAAGAGGGTGAACATCTAGATAGAAGTGAGGCGTTTCAACAAATTTTGTGTCTCTTTCTCTTTTTGGCGATTTACGAGAAATGAGTCTCACGGCAAAGCTCTTTCTACAGCTCACGCGCTCATTCGTATGATCAAAACCACACTGCATTCTAGAAAATCCCTAATGCTGTTAATCTTTAGATGAAGACTTTGTCACTTTGCTCACAGACATTTACTAAAAAGAGGCTCTTACTGCAAACCTTCCTCACCAAAAGTAAAACTTTCTTCATTGCGTGGTAGTTTTCGTGCAGTGTATTCCACAAAAGTCAAACGTAACTTACCCGAGCGTGTTTCATTTTGATTTTTGCAAAGGTCATGGGAAACTGTATGGAAATGTAGCGCAAAACTGCGAATGACAGAATGTGCAAAGCTGTCACGTAGTTCGTCATCAAATCAGTGGCCCAATAAAACTGAAAAAATCACAATAACCTGCTAAAACTCCAAAGCAGAGATTCTGAAATGAGCCGTCACAATGGCCTACTGTGTGGCTTTGAGATTGCAAGGCCGTTGCAAGCTTACATTCGCCTTCAATACCAGGAATTTAGAAAAACCTGCTGAAACCCAATCGATGTGCGTGTAAATGAGTCTACAAGCGGTCAAAAGCAGTGTGTGCAGTGACCTAAGTGTAGCTAGGTTGGTTCCACCAGCAACGAGGTAGCAGATGTGTTGCATCAAAGTTTCAGTCCATTTGACAAATTAGCTTAAGTTAAATAAAAATATGTGAATATTTCACGCAGCGCTTCGTTTGATTGTGTGGATTGGTGAATACGCCGGGAGTTCGTACAAGTTGGAACCACTGCACAAATTTAACGTGTAGAGAAGCAAAATTACTTCGATAGTAAAATGTGTCAAAATTTTGGGGCATTCACAATTGCGCATTGTGATGTCTGTGATTAAAAAATTTATAACGTGTTTGTTTTAACTAATGTTTTTGATTAACCAAAGACCAAATCAATCTTCGCACCCGATAAACACAAACTGGAAATAGTCGTAAACATCCAGTTAACCGTGACATTCATTGTGTCAAGTTCTTTTCTTTACTAGAACTCCAACTGTTATCGTATTGTTTAAAGCAGTTTATTCCAAATGATTCGTGCGATTCATCTGAATTTGATATATACACTAATTTTTGCGGGAATTCCATCTTTTTCCTGAATATTAACACTAAATATTTGTATATTGAAGATATTAAAAGTTGACTAACTCATTTTGTTTGAAAACCCTACAGCACGTCACTTCCAATTTTTCCCCGCGCATAATGCGCCACATTAGTGAATATAAAGATATTGTCGCTCACCTTGCAAAAGATCGCAGGAAGAGGTGACCACACATCAAAGCCCCAAGTTCGTCTGTACAGGAACAGCCAACTTATCATCGCTGAGGTCAAGTCCGACGCGCACAGTGAAATTATGAAGTGCATAAATATGTTTCTGTTTAAACAAGCAAATGCGTTTTTTGTTTTCAAAATAAAAAAAGCAACTAAATACATAAAGTAAATCATCGTTCAGGAAATTGTAAAATTCGTCTTCAGGTGTCAACCGCCGAACTCGAGTAACTCTCGCCTAGCCCGGGGCGGATCCACAGGGGTCGATTGTGGTGATCGTCCCCCTAAAACCTACGAAAGTAACTTTATTTACCATATTTTTGTACAATTCAGAAAATAACATTCACGATACAAGGCTATTTTGTCATCAATTGTTTTGTCACTGTAGTGTTGTGAAGTGTACTTCATCTTTTTTACAGTAGCAAAGCTGGTATGAGATTTGGCTAAGAAATATTACTGAAATCGACCCCCTAACTTCACCGGAGCGTTCAGCGAGTCAACCTTCCATTTGTCAGGCGGACACTCTACCACTGAGCTTACCGCCTCATTCAACACGTTGCACAGTGTGTTCATATTCAAAGTGTGCTTTCCGCACTTGTTTCTACTCAAGACAAAATGAATATCAAAAAAACTAGCAAAGCAAAGATGAATTGAAGCTATAAAATAAAACTAAAGAGATCGTTCCAGGAAATATACATTGTAAACATTTCCCTTGTGCCAATCTGCTTATATATCAACATTTGCTTCTCATTGCATTTTCAGTATTGAATATATCAATTGCTGCAAATGCGTAAAACAACTAAAAGCGTTTCTTGTGTCTTGTGCAAGATCGTTCATAACATCAGCGCCAGCCTCACAATGATCTTTCATTTTACGTACTGCACTGTAACAGGGAATTCCTGAAAAAAAGAGGGCCAAAAGACATTTTTAACGTGCTGACAGCATAACATAAAAACGGATAGTTTTTCCGCTGCTAGGCCTTTCCATTATTTAAAATGTAGTCATAGCCGATTTTCACAATGGTCTTTCATTTTGCGCACTGCACTGTAACAGGGAATTCCTGAAAAAAGAGGGCTAAAAGACATTTTTAACGTGCTGACAGCATAACATAAAAACAGATACTTTGTCGCTGCTAGGCCTTTCCACTATTTAAAATGCAGTCATAGTCGATTTTTTTCTATTATGTTTACATAAAAGAATAGACAAGTTTTGGTCAAGTCTCTCGTGGCACAAATTATTTTTCGTAAATCTATCTGCTCATTCCAAGTCCAATAAAATATACAAACAACACAACGTACTCGTGCGTACCTACAGTAGCAGTCAGTACAAAACGCATAGTGACTCTGCTATCAACCAACTTCGCAACAGATAGCTTAGCTGATAAAAGCAACTTTAAGAAGTGCCTGTTTCAGAATTGCTTCAGCATTCCGAAAGAAATTGACGGCTTACTTTAGCTTGCTGTTTGTTGATATGACTATGATTGTGACAATGTTTCCAAACAATCCGACCGCCATGAAAAAGAATATGATGGCAGCAGCGACGACGATATTGGCATCAGTAAATGGACGAACATATGGCCTACCAAAAGAATTGTTCATATAAAAGCTTACAGGAAACCACTATTTCGAAAAACCTTTCGTTTTATTTTGTGTTTGCTACCTTCAGTTGAAAAGCAATATTATATAAGCTCGGTGAAAGACCATTATCCGGTGATGACACCAATCTAGAAAATGCAAGACCAGCGTCACATTTTCACTATGTCTAATATACACGAGACCAAATGTTAAACCGTGCATTCCTGCTTACTTACTCTAAAGTTGTAGATGCAAACGTCACGTTATCAGTACAATTGTATGTTCCGGCGCTTGTGGTCATGGCTACAGGAGTGGTAGTTGCCACGGTTGTGCCACTGCTTGCCACGACACTCGATTCGTTGCCAATTTGACCACTGCTTTCATTTATCAAGTTTTCAGTAGGATGAACTCCGTAGAACTGATGTATGAGAGCAGACAGCACATGTTCCGGTAAATCTGACATTTGCTCGGTCGCCTGCACAACTTAACTACGTAAATGTCAGAGCTAACAAAATATTCCTGCCGTTAAAAAAATGAATTTATAAAAACATTCCAAATTATAATAGCTTGCAAAAATGAAACTGAGTGATATCCTGACTTTGATAATAAATTAGTGGCAAAAGATTGTAATGATTAAATTAAAGAAGCCCGGTTTTGTCAATACATCATGTTTCGTTATAGGTGTAAAGAAGAACTAAATCATTTTAATTATATCACGTACTGCTAAGTCGCAATTGCACTAAAAGACCACTCAGGTGATACTTTCTTTCTCGGGTGTCCACGCAGTTTCTTCGTAATTTAAAATAATCATTACGAAGGCAATTGATGACATATTTTAATTAAATTGTTTATATGTGCTGGGTAATTAGCAAATTTTTTAATCGCATTGCATTTGCGTCGTTCAGTTTTAAACAGTTAGAGTTAAAAGAACACTTGAAATGCTACTCGCTCGCCACGTATCACTCCCTGTAAATATTTCTGTGGACTTGTGGCAAAGGGTCGAGTAACGCACAAAGATATGGATAAGACTGATCTGAAGCAAAAAATCCTGATACCATTATTGCGGCCATAATGTGATTATGCTACAAATGACAAGGTAAGAAATCGATTGCGGTTTTGATGTGGTTTATGCAACTAATGTTGCTCACCATGAGGTGGGTCAAATGAGGTGAAACCCAATATCCTCTCCTCATTTTGCAATAAGTTACACACATTTATCTGTTCATTGTTTTGGGAATTTTTTAAATAATAAAGAGATTTTATGGATGCCCTTCATAGCGAGCTTTGGTCTATGGTCGATGTGTACCAAAATAAATCTGACAAAGTCCTTGTTTTTTTGCGAACTGAGAAAGCTCTGGTCTTTGGTGTGAGAGAAAACTTACAGATTACTTGTACTTATGCAAAAAGCTTTGCTGTTCCCCAGATATGTTTGCATATTGCTAAAGCTAAAAATGGCCTTTTGAACAAGATCAAAACCTCAATACCGTTCTACTCATTGACTGATTGAAGTCGTTCTGCAAGACATGGAAGTTATTAACTATAGTGATTAGTGCTCCAGCCGGCCATCGTCTTCCGTCCTTTAAATATTAGAATATTTTCTTCAAAATAACTTGTCGTAAGGTAACTACAGCGTAATTACGAAATTTTAGTAAAGACCCAGCTGCAAATTGAACGTCACTTCATGAAGTTGACGACTACACAGTTGCCAATCATGTGTCAGTTTTTCGAAATTGCTTGTTATACACAATAAAGCTTGAAATGCTTACAAAATTGCAAAGGAAAGGACTGTATCAAAATGATGATTCACTATTGCTTTCTATTTGCTCTTGAAAAAAAGTGATGTTCTTGAATCATAGTATGGAAACTTTAATCTCGTATGAATATTATGTTGTAACTGTGACAAAAACTCTTCAAAAAATGTGATTGAAAATTTAAGAACGTTTATATAATCATTGAATTCATTACGTTCATCAAGGCAATTAAATCTGATGCTTTTCCTAAATTGTTAAGGGCATTTCGTATTGTTCATTTTCACATGGAACGTTTTTAGTACAACTTTAATTTAATCGTGGCGTTTACAAACCATCATTTAAATATTGCAAAACTTAAATTTTAATGACCATCAACTAGCAGTCCTAATGATACTGTAAATTGAAGCAACGCCTAGCAATCACCCAACGTGAAATCTTTTCGATCTTCCCGATCGTTTGTGCTACAAAATCGCTTGTCTACCACTTTATTAATCACTTGGATTTACTCTGAAAAATTCTAAGTTGTAAATGATGTTTTTGCGTATGTGAGGGGTGTGGCAGTGCTATGGAAATATGATGAATGTGATGCATCACTAGCTTTTGTTTGAACTCACTACTAGTTAAGCTCCGAATTTTTGTGTATTTTGTTAATAGAAAGAGTAGCGTCTTCGGTCGTTCCACAAAAGTCATAGTTGTGGCAATGGATGCAACCTGAAACTAAAAACATGGCTAACTTAAGTATCATTTCCTTTCAAAAAATTAAAGAAAGTATAAAAATCGATTTAATGACAGATTGTAACGGATTCCCAAAAACATTTTGTATTAAGAACTCCAAATTCAAAAACTTTTGAGCAGTCGCAAACATATTTTTTCTGAGAAATTAGTTTGACTCAATACTTTCACCCTCGATTGGTTTCCTGAAAAGACGCTGCGATTTGTGATGTCATGCGGTTTGTGATGTCATCAAAGCATACATGCCACAATGAGTTTTTGATCGTTCTACAATGCAAAAAAGTGTGGAAGCTTTTTAGGAGATATGCTTCAATTCTGAATTCCAAGTTCTGGTTGCAAATACGATTATTCTGTACCCTTCGTTTTTCGAATTGTTCTTAGAATTTTGATGTTGCTACAGTCGTCTAGTAAAACAACTGTGAAACGTTATATTACAGTTGCTTCCCAAATACGATGCGGATTCTTGAAAGTAGAAATATCTTCGTGAAAAGCACCGTCAAACTGATACCATGGGTTGAGAACGCGCCATGACAATTGATAGGCTAGCTTCGAATCCCGCTCGGGTCATACCGAACACTTGAAAATTGGTACTTGCAGCTGGTCCATTCTCACGCTCGGCGTTAATGTGTGGGTACAATGAAAAGGTTCACATGTGGTGCTGCCGTTGGTTTCAATGCGGTATCAAGTGAAAAACTGGCCGCGTGACCCTTACGCAAGCAAGGGGAGATGAGCGCCGCTGACCATTCACAACACTAATCAAGCAGATGATTCTAATTGGAACTGAGAACGCTTAGGTCATAACAACTTCTCGAATGCAATGGTTGTGTTTCGTTACCTCAGATTACGGACTGGCATCGATTTTGAATCAAATAAATGGTCATTTTATTTTTTATCACGTAGTTGGATCTACTGCTGTCGCCCCAAGCCACATCCATCAGTGAGATTGTTTCACTTGAATCAAATTTGAACCACACGCCCAGGGATGTTTAGTTCAACCTATCCTGGATTTTTTGTATTTATGTTTTGATCAATCTAACCCAAACGTTATGCTGAGCACTTTCGACGATTGTACCTGCGCTGTACACTCACAGTCTCTAAAGTCTAATGAGACTTAACAGTTGCACTATTGTTTAAATACCGAGCCATTTGAAACCAGAAATGCTTTTTACTTGTCACCTTTTAAGTGGCAAAATCGTTTTATCCTAAAATAAACTGAAAAATTTAAATTTACTGATGCTAAGCTCTTCGTTCCTATATTTACGTGATAAAGGAGACCAATGCACTTCCAAACCAAGCGGTGAACATTGACTATAAGGAAAACGTCATAATTGAAAGATTTAAGCCATGCTTACAAATTAACGAGCGTTCATCATCAAATTAAATAAAAAATTTCTTTAGCATAACCTGGTACTTTTCAGTAAGTTTACAAGGATTTAAAATAGCTAATGTGTAACAGCAACACAAAACCGACAAGCTGCTCTCATCGATATACCAACTTTTTGATATCTCATATTTGGGACAGGCTTTCTTCAAGGGGGAACGAACTTCTTCTAATAGCACTTTGCAGCTGTCCTGATAGATTTGATGTGGTTTATTTTTTCAGATCACTGTAAAAACACTTACATTCATTTTCTTAGAATTTAACTACTTTCATCACTCGTGTACTCGTTAATAGCAGCAAACGGTAAAAAATCTAGTCATCAGATCAAGGTGCTTCGCAAAAACAAATAAGTCGTAAACTTGTTTTTCGTCACTTTCATTCCAAAACCCTATTCGCAACAGATAAAATTGGTTGTGAATTCTGCAGCAGAGTATTGTTTAGGCAAAGCAAGCGTATGTATTTGAGCGTATGGACTCACGTATACAAATCAGTTCTATTTCACTTCAGTGATCTATGGAAATGCGATTACATTTTCTTGGCTCCAAAAACCTCTGGCGTAGCTTGCCAAAGAAATTTGGTTAAAATACTACTGCGTGAAATATGAAATGTTGTTTTCGGGTTTCAGAACCTTCAGTAACGTTTTACTTAGAAAAAACGTTTAAGATAATAATAAAAGCGGTTGAATATTTGAGCGAAGCAGCATTTGGTTAAAGTCTTCTCTGCTATGAACAGTTTCTGATCTTCCCAAATCATTTTTAACACTTTATGAAACCTGCATGAATTGACATTAAGATGAGGTCATTTGTAGACTTCATTGCTTTCCTTACCTCGTTGCTTGCAATCAGAGAATGTACTTAAAGAATTACAGCCATAGCGAAACCTAAGTTGAAAAGAACTGAATGTACCTGGCTAAACAGCATATTTAAACTAGCACTACGAACATAATCACTGGTTTCATCTGCCACGTCAACATTTTTTAGTCACAAGCGTCACAGACTTGCAAATATGAACGTTGCAACCTGCACAGTCTTTCTTATTGGTCTGATGGCACTTTTGTATTTCACTAAAAATCTCTAGAAGCGATGTTCAATATCCCAGGTGATGCTTCCCACTATGATCGCCTTCACGAAGATCTGTTTTTGTCACGAGCTCCCCGCAGTTTCCTGGTTAATTGCTTTTGGTAAGCGCCAATTATCGGTTGTCTGATTTGTCATTTCTCATGAATTAACTAAGCGGCCAGTAATTACTTCAGGTGAGTGAACATATTAGTATCCTCATAATGTAGCACTTGAAAGTAAGTGATGAAAAAGTAGGCATCATGATAACTTAATTTCCGAAGCTTCAGACCGCTGTGGTTTCTGGCTGGTGATTCATCTTAACACGGCCAAAAATTGCACTTCTGATTTAGAACTCTTCACCAGTTTAATGCAATCTTATCCCCATTTCATCTGAGTGCACCGTCATTACGAACTATTGAACTTTTTTAACCAAGGTGGTGACTTTCTCTATTTACTGTAGTTTGTTACTATCCGAAACTACAACATACGGCCAGGAAAAACAACTAGAGATAAAATAAACCTGCACTTTAACCAAGTTTCAAATTACCACAGAGGTAAAGCCAGAACAGTCAAATTTGCGCGCAAAGAATTTTACTATAGGCGATTGATCTCGGGTCAAGTACGAATTTTCAAACCTGCAATTGTAAGTAACAGGTGAAATGATGGAAAATTACAGCAAGACTTCTGCAGTTTCAAACACGTGTTAAAGCTATTAAAGAACGCCGATTTTTTATTAGAGCACACACCAAGACTTATACATTGTCATTACCGAACTAAAAGATATTACGCTTAGATCACCGAAATAAAAATTTAAGCTATCGTCGATAGTGGAGCGAACACATTAACTATATTTGCAAACGCATGCTGCTGTTGGCCACTGAAACTAAGAGAATCCTTTGTGTATATTGTAGGCGCTGTTTTGAATGAGTCAGCACGTTCTGTTCAGTCGTGCATAAATGTTACCAAAATTTGTTTCACTTGCCATTAACGCTCATTAAGCAAAAAATTAATTTGAAGATCATAATATTTTTTATGCACAATAACTTGTTTGCAGGTATAACGACTAGTAACATGTTACAATACCATCCGCCCATAGCTGAAAAGACTAAAAATGTGACTCAAAATCTACTAACAGGTACCGGGAAGATCAACAAGTGTTAAAACGGTCTAATAAGCTTATCTTCGAAATTTATATGGTGGATTGTACACAACATTGCGACAATTACACGTTCAAAACAAGGCTCGTTTCTATGGTAATTACATATAAATGTAGTGAAAAGAAAACGGATTGATCTACTTCTTGTTTGAAAGAGAATGCTTCTAAATAGCTCAACTTTGGGCGTTCTAATTACTTCTATTTGTTTGTGCGATAGAGGAATATCGCAGCGTATATTATAAAAGCTGGAAAAATATTATCTCAACGTCAACGTATTTTAACTCGGTACGGAGATTTCCAATTGCGAATGTAATCAGCCAGTTAAACACGTGCGTCAAATCGGCTGAATTTTGTTAGGCATAACCGTACGGAAGTGCAAGAAATAGGGAAATGAGATTTTGGCCACCTGACCCAAAAGTCTCAACAACCACATGTTTGCATCGTTCTCGAATGACAGAAAAACGTGTTTGGTGAACTCCTATGAAAAATAAATAAGAACAATTTTGGGATCAGGCCCAGCCCTAATTGACTGAAAGTCATTTGTTTGTTTTCATATCCGACCTGACTGTTGTTACTGCTGCGGGTTTCTGCGTCACATCCGAACAACACCTCTTCGGCAACGCGGAACACGTCTTTTTTGCCATTCCTCTTCGCCAATTCTTGCAAGATTGTTTCAGCATGTAAACCAAGTGGCCAAGCCATTTGAACCATAAACAACAATCGAACTGTGAATAGCATCGAATGAACAAGGATATTTTAAGGAGAAGATCAGAAGATTACTTATTTTACGTATTTTTTCAGTTTCACAAACGTTAGGCGCCAGGTTACAGTTAGAAACCGCAAAGCTAATCCAAAAATGACATACATTCGTCTCTTTGCAAAATGGTATTTGTTGAAATGTAGAAATAATTACCTCCTTTTTTTGTCAATTTTGTGTTTGATGTACCAAAGGCCTTGACCGCAAGGAGTTGTCATTCACTTGAAATAAATCTGGAACATTCCGGGCAGTTAGTTTTTATGCTTGCTGATAAAACGTATATGCAAATTATTACTGAAACGCCTCATGAACACAAGCACAAGTATCAATTTTCGAGTGAATGGATCCAGTGAAAACGGATATCATTGAAAGTAGTCCATTCGTCATCTGTTGTGCTGTGAGGTCAATGCGGCGGAGTCACTACGTGAACGATTTTGGTGTGCTGTCGTGGTTCTTGTCCGGTTGCAAAATGGCAAGAAACTCTCAGGAAATGATTACATGCTCTGGAAATGAGGCACTTAAGAATGTATTGTATATAGCAAGCTTTTCCTGAATAGCTGGCCATGAAGATTAATTTAATTGGATTAATGACTTGGATCGTTGGAAACATTTATCATCTGCTTTCTTTGCAGATTTGTTGAAGAGCTTGTTTCGAAAAGTGCTTCGAAGTTTTTGTGTTTGTTTTATTAACACGACGTCTTTGTTAGAACTCATTTGCTCATCCAAAATATCTCATTTACCTACTATTTTGTTTTATTTCTTGAGAAATTAGTGTTTTGTACTTGACTGCGAATGAATAAATTGATGTGTAAAAACTGCTTTTGAGGGATCCACAACACGTTTTCGAAACACGTAAAAGCAATTCGAAAAAAATAAATAAAGCCGAAAATGTATAATGTAGCAATCATATAGCATGATCAATGCTTTCATGGTTCACGTTTATGATGTGAATTGTCGATATGGCGACATTTGAAATGATACACAACAGTTTGAAATGTCTTCAGCAGCAATGTGAACAGAAAAAAGATTTTGAAAAGCATCATTTCAAATGTCGCCATATCAACTATTCACATCCTAAACGTGAACCATGAAAGCATGTTCAGAAAATCGTTGGTGTTAGCGTCTATCGTTCGAACACTCTCATTTTAAGTCTACACTTACAGTAGGTCAAAATTGCTGTCGAAGCATCTGAAATCTGGATAATCACAAGTGCTGTTCGCCCCCTTGCGCCCCCTGGTTGCGGGCCTGTTTGCTTGTTCTACGCACCATCCTTAACATGGTGACCACCTGTTTTCTTCTAACATTGTATATCTCTTTGTTACAGTGAATAGTTGTTCAGATGCAGGATGAAGATGCATCGTAGTAAAAGCAAAATAGTTTTTTCAGCAGTGTCAGCTCATAGAAATCCAGACATTGTGCGCTGGATGACTGGTTGCTGCAAAAAGGTTTTTATTTACAAAACAATTGCACCAGTAAAAACATGTGAACCTTCCAATGAAAAGATAGCTGGAAAACAGCTGTAGATGTGTATTGTTGACATTGGCACCTTTTTCATGAAAGGGCAATTTGCATCAGACTAGATTTAATGTGAAAAATCCTAAAAAAATTCAAGAATTTCCTTCCTTTTTTGGAAGAACTAAGACAAATTTGCTATATTCTCTTGGTTTCGCGTTAAATGAGGTCGTTTCTAGAAACTTCGTAAAAGCCGAAACTGTTTTGCAACATTTGCCCTGCAGAAAATGAGTTTTACAGCCCGGGGCTATACAACAGTTACAACTCATCACGATCCGTTGCTAATGTGCGGGCAGAAACGAATCACCTTAGACAACCAGCTGCACCTGTTTTTACAGTCCGGTAATGAGACGTCTGTTTAATCTTTCATGGCAAAAATATTTTTTCACTACCTTCTATCTTTTCCAACAAGCTCCGTGGCGCCGGGTGTTGAGTAGAAGTAAAATATTTGCATTCGTTCATTGGCTAGCAAATGTGATAGGGAAATAATTTTATTTTTGCTTCAGGAAAGGTTTTGAACATTATCATACAAGTGCTTCCAAACGTCAGAAAATGACAGTTTGTATTTTTTGTTTTTTTATCAAATATCCTCCACATTTGGTTCGCCCACTTTTTACTTCATCTACGTATCTATGTGAATCACTTTTTTATGAATTTCTCATGTGCATAGTCTCTTCGTTTGTCTGAGGTGAGGTACTCGTATAAATGGCGTACAAAGAAAAAATACCAACAGCATAGCTAAACATCAATTTAAGTGATTGATGTTGACTTTATTTTAGAAACACAAACGTTGAAATAACTAAATGCAAAATTTTCGTAATATACTTCTGGTTTCTGAAGTTAATTATCACAAATTTTTAGAGCTGAAAATTAAGAGGCAAACGACGAGAGTAACAGCTTCATAATTTCATACATGGTTATCTTCGTTTCTATAGCATCGAAATGCAAAACTGTGATAGGAATGTCGCATGTCCATTCTAGATCTCAGCATACATCATTCGATACAGATAGTATTTTTACATCAAGCTGAGCGCGGAAATCACGTCTTTTTACACACGTTTAAGTTATTTGTTTTCAACACTTTAAACGAAGGTGCATTGGAGAAAATTTGTGCAGCGCGATACTAGTGCGCAAATACGTAGAATTGCTATTTTTGGGAAGCTTCAAACTAGAGATCAATGAAATACAGATCAATTACGGCAGAAAAAAATAAAATTTGAAAATAATGTTGATTTCTTTTTTATACTAAAGGCACTTTTGCCAAAAAATTCAAATGATGTTACGTCCTAACTGGAACGTATAGAAAGCTTCTCAATGTTTCTTCGAAAACCCTTGGCAAACATCGATTTAATGCTTCCTGTGGAAATAAGTTGTTTAACTTGAAAGATTATTGCGTAGTTTTATGCAATTACACGCAGAAAATGTTGAAAATATTAAAAAATGTCAGCGACACTGTTCATCCACAACTGAAGGCTGGTTGCAAACCAAGTAACTCGACGGATAAATCGTTCACTAACGCAGAGGCACACTTAGGCTAATTACAGATTGTACTGATGATTCATATTATAGATGTCACTACCTCTACAGCGACTGTCCAATTATTGGCGACACTTTTGCAATTACAGTCTGTAGCAGGTTATCCCCAACTGTCCCATACCATGACATAAAATGATCAGTGATCTGATTAAAGGACTGAAAAAGACGTATCTGGTATTTCTGTATGCTATACTGAACCACTGTGCTTCACAAGGCACACGTTAAAGCAACTTTGAGACAATAAAAGGTTTCCAGCCGTATGCATGGTTTGCTAATGGATTTGGTCTTCAACAAAGGGATTCAACATTAAGAAATCAACATTATTTGCAAATTTTATGTTCCTATTTTTCTTCGAGTAAACCCGTCACATCCCGTCACAGAAAAACAGAGCAAACGTGTACGTTTTCCAGCTTTCTCGTACAGTCTAATAGCAAACGAATCACATAATCGTAATCACGTTGAGCTGACAGAAGATTTCCTTGTGTTATGCAAACATTTATTCGTAATAGTCAGCATACTACAGTTTCTGAACCGCAATATTTCAGTTTCTGCCATCAACAGGAAGTGTTCATCGAGCACTGAGAAGGAACTGATTAACGTGAGCGAAAAAGTCGTATCAGGGATCCAACAAAACAGTGATAAGCTGATGCTTTGAAATAAACAAATGGGATGTGATCCAAAAAGCGTATTTAAAGATTCTACACCACAAATAGAAGATGCCGCAAACCAACGAGAAAAACTGAGATAAGAATCGAGATGCAACAAACTTTCTCTTAGTAACGCTTTTCAGCGAGGTGGTTAAGCATTGCAGCACAAAAATATCAAATGTGCGTTAGAGGCTGTTACTGGGTTTAAAATTCTCTTTAAATGTTTTGAATACGGAGTGAAAGCCATTTAGTTCCCAGTGAAGATATGAAATGTTGCACTTTTTCGTCACGTAAAGACGGCGCACCGCGTGTTGTTGAAAATTGTCACCGCATAATTTCGGCGTATTGTATAACGTCTTCACTACCATACGCAACGCCGCAGAGTCACGTATACAGTAAATGGCCGCAATGAGGAACCTTCAATTACGTACCGCGTGAAAATATACGATCTTATATTGAATCGTTGCAAAGCGTATTTCATACGAATTATGTTTGCAAAGATGGTGTCTTGGATCTTATTTACTGGTTGTAGCGCTTTCTGTATTTCCAACGTTTAAGCGCTTCCAGTAGTCCAATACACAAAAAATTGGTTGATGTCCTTTCCCCTCTGTGGGGTGACTGCGTTGGCATTGTCTGTTACAAGCCTGTAGCTAGGTTCTAAGGTTTGGGGCAAAGTAAAATTACAGAAAAAAATTTTTTTTGTATAATAGATGTTTTAAGGGGGGGGGCAAGAGTCTTTATTACACGTCTAAAACACTTTCTAGGCACAACAAAATTCGGAGGGCACAAAAAATTGGGGGCGACTGCCCTCGAATTCCCCCCTGTGGCTATAGGCCAGGTCTTTTACAGGAAATAACAACTAGCTTAACAAGGCGTGTGCTTTTGGCCGTGCAGACGAATGTCAGCTGCTAAATTACACTTGACACTAAGTAAAAAACATTTATGTTTTTGACCCCTGCTTAAGTAATTTATTTATAATCCTACATACATTCGCAGTTCTACTATTGCATCATGTTTGAGGGTTGCAATACTGATCTAAATTTTCAAATGGAATGAACCTTTGGCAACAAGCAACTATGAAGGTATTGTTGGTAAATAATTATTCAAGTGAATTTTAGTTTGTGTAACTGAAGCAAATGTTGCAGTGTTGTTTATCTCGATCTACAGTAGCAACTAGCAAGATGGGTGTGATCATGGACGTCAGCAGAAATTTTTCCAGGGGTGGCAACGCCAATATTTTGCTTATCTTTTGCAGGTTGGCGACGATGCAATGTTAATGGACTTTCAGAAAATGCTTTACCCTTTCTACACCACAATATAAATGCCCCATATTACGGCAACAGTCACACAAAATACGCTTCGTTGGCAGCAAAAGCCAGGTACATTACGATACGTTATACAATAATCCTGCATAGACGTATTCTAACAAGCCACGCAGTTTCATACTGTGTGAAAAGAAGCCTGCATAAGTGTAGTTTGATTAAGGTATTCACTCCGCCACATAGGCTTAGCGGGGAGGACAAAAGGGTCATGCCTACCCAAAACTTCCAGAATATCTTAACATTTTGTGTTTCGAGAAACGGTGTATCAAAACAAATACTGTTGCTCGCTTGAATTCAAAATATTTTCCCCCAAAAAAAATTTTGTGATGGCTACGTTACTGCTCATGCACATCTCCACAGATTCATTCTTGCTTCTTTTCACACAGTATAAAACTACGTTGCTTACTGCCATCAGCAGTCACTTTATCGCTGCATTACCTGCCAAGATGGTTTCGTTCAACAGTAACATGGGGCAAAACACCTACTGTACTGCCGTAACTTGAAGCGTATCTTCGAAGATTTGTTGCCATGTTATTGTTACGCAAGAAAGACTAACAGTAGAACGATCCGTTCGTAAGTTTCGCAACCTGCCTCTGTAGACAGATGAGTGGACATGAGTAATCTGCAAGCTTATCAGTACATGATACGGGAACAGTGAACCTGGCTCTTGTGCAAAGTGAGTGTTATACCGGCAAATAAACTGTCCTTGAGTAATGCCTTCCGTATGTTGTCATCTTCTTTCGCAACCAGAGAACCACTCCTAAAATCGGCATCTATTTTCCATGTTTGGGTTATGTTATATCAAGCGGCTGTCAATATTATGTAAATACTTAAGTGCGCTTGTATGTGTGTGTTTGTATATTTCTTCTTTCTGCGTGTTTCAATATAGCTTATCTGTTCCTGAATACGTTGCTGCCGCGGTCCAGTTCTACTTGGAGAATGTCAACAACAACTGCAGAAGAAGTAGTTGAATCTTGGCATGAAGAAAATATCTCTCAAAGCGAACTCCTCACGATCCCTGGAGTCTGTATTACGGCCAGAATCAATAATCCGTTATTGTTATGGGTGTGAGCGGATACAGAAAGGGTTATGGAACACGAAGAGGTTTTCCTTTCAATCGGGTTTTTCCTTTCCTTTTTGTATGGAACCTTGCGGTCCATGACAATTGAACGTTATGGCCATTTGTTTCCGGCATGAGAACATCCTCACAGTTTGGTCATTAATCCCACAATCTGTACATCGGACTGCGACAACACGTCTTGCGGTCGGTACAACCCTTCATCATGGAACTCTTGTCAATCTCAGCTAACGTAAGCGGGACCTGATTAGATAAGCTCTATTTTTTCGGTTCCCCGGCGTATCCTGTCTTGGAGAGTACGTCTGGCGCAATGAACTTAGTACCGCCAAATAAAGAAATAAATCTATATATCTATCTATTTTGCAACAATAAAATCAGTTAATCGGGATTAAGCTGTTGACTTCAGATTTTCTAGAAGTTTTTGATCTTAGTCCCAATGTTCCCGGGGGAACATATGCCCGTTTTGCCCCCCCCCCCCTCTGCAGACGCCCATGGTTATGGTTTTATACATAAAAATGGAGAGAAAAATGTATGTACTGACAAAATAAAACTATGAAAACCGTGTTGTCTAGTTATATGCAGCACTTCTTCCCTAGCTCGTAACAGTATAACTGTGCGGTTTCGGTCAGATATATCAACAACAAATGTGGCGCTGTGCCGATAAAAGTTTTATGTCTACAACATCTGTAGCTCCCAGTGTTTCCGATTTATGATAGACAAATTAATTAATAAACGAAATGGTGAAGTTGCCTTTAGTGGCATAAATGTCTAGCAAAATGTGTTTGTTTCTTTGTTTTATGTATCTAACATGCAGTTCGGAGGGTATTCAAATATGGATCAGGAAGAGCTTGGCCTGGTTGTGTTTGGTAACTTAGGATTCTCCAAAAAATCTTTTGAAAATTCAGAAGCTTACGGAACCTTAGAGTAAATTGTCTACCAGCCCATTGCGGGTGGCAAAACTATTTGTTTCTCAGTTTCTTACAAAGATCAACGGTTGTTATATTTGCACTGCGCAAGCTGTAATCCAATTTCCGAAGCAATTGTTTTGGATTGCAATTGTTTTAAACCTCATGCCTGTGAGGAAGCGCCTGACTTTTGCGTTGAAGACTCAAAGTGGATTGCAAGAGGAGCGATATCTTTATCTTAGCTTTAACTGCAGATATTCAAACCTGCGTGATTTTGGCAAAACAGCGACCAATCTAAACAATACAAGTGTGGTTCCTATTAGGGTTTAGCATGAATTTTCAAAGGCTCAAATTTGAAACTGCACTTTGAAATCTCAAACACTTTTTCTTTTGAACGTCATAAAAAAACTCAGCGCAGCTTCGAACTGCAATTTCCGTCCCCTCAAAGGAAACAAAGATACATACAGAAAATGTTGTTAAAAATGCAGCTTATTGTCTGCAATAGTCGAAAGACATACATATGATCATCAAATTGCATCATTGCTAAATCTGTGCATGCTTTCAACACGTCGGTGTTTTGTTACGTATGAGGAAACACCGATTTTAGCTTACTGCAGGTGCTTTTTCTCGACGTATGTCGTCACAGTTATGTAGGTCGAAAAGATGAAGAAACAAACGGACGTATGTTTATTTTCCACTCTTGGAAAGTAGCTTAATGCAGCCGTTGTCTTGTATTGCATAGCGTGTTAGCACAGCCCTTACCTGCAGTATAACAACAGTAGTGCCCAGTAGGGAAATGGTTGCAGAGACAGTAGGTGGATGCAGAGGAAGTAGGTGTTTCCGAGATTAGGCATACCTGTTTGTTGCTCGTTGCTTGCATCTTCACCATGTAGACTGTAATGTTTGCACATAAAGGAACACCATACGAACATCTGAATAAGAAAGCTAATCATGTTATCAGATTCAAAATTTCCATATCTTCGTTATTTAGTTCAGACAGGATGATGCCGAAAATAGTTACTTTCACTTGGGAAGGTAACGACTTAAGCATCAATTTCTAATGCAGACAAGGCATTTTTCTTATATGGGGTATGGTACTTGAATTCGCAAAAAAGTTCTTGCTGGACCAGATTCTTATAGAGTAGTTTACAGAAAATACTAAGCTCTGTTGTTACTTCTTCGTTGTGCGTTTGCACCGTGTTTGATACTCTAACAACAGTAAATTTCAAGACTTACATCAGTAACCGTCAAAATTCTTTCAATACAAGTCGGAACAATAGCCGACAAACATCAAGACAAAGGATAGGGCCTGGTGCGATTTTGAATAGTTGTAGAACCGCGTGCAAATCTTTACGCACCGCCACTGAGGCCACTGGCAAGAAAGGGGAACCCCAAGTCAAGTTGAGGGGCTAGTAAAGAATTCGTTAACACAAGGTGAGGTAAAAGTGAAAAGTGTGAAATGCGAGATTTTCCAGTCAAAGCTCAATAGAAGCAGGAAGTTTCCATGTAAAATCTACAGCAAATAGGCAATTTGGCCTTGGTCAACTGTCTGCCCTCAAACAAACAGTTTCTAAATGAACGCATCATTGTACAAACGTGTACTTCACAAATGTAAAAATGAAATTTAACTTTTGCTAACACACAACGATTAAACCACTTAATTAAAACATTAAAATGATAACAATAAAATTTAACAAAATGCAATGCAAAGCAAACAAAACTTTCATTGGATACGTAATGCCACGCTTTCGTCACGGAAGCCATAATGCACTGAATTTTGTACCTTTTGTATTTACTTGTTGGCCGAGTTATACTTTTGTTCTTCATTTAGGAAGTCGAAAGGTTTGATCACCATTATTTTTTTCCAAATTACAACACATTGTCGAGCTTCTTTGCTTTCATCGAAAGAAACAGATGTCTTCGTTTCTAACCACGTCCAGGATGATGATTTCAACTTTCAACACTACTTCATCAAATGTTACGCTGCAGTAAGAGACCTCACTTTTCATTTGTAATTTGATTTTGCAATGATTGTTTGGAATCTGCAAGCAGCTTCAGGAAATTTCATTGGGCAAAAACGTGCTTTATCATAAGCTTCGTTGTCATAAGCTTATATTGCTTTTATTCGAATGGCTTAGCACAAGAAAATAAGGTACTTGTTAAAAAGTGTTACTGTATAATATTGCAAAGTGTTCAGAATCTGTTTATTCCGCTTTTCACAAACTACGCAAAGCTTTCATTTAAGTGGTATAGCGCGTATCCCAAAGAGATGGAATGAATTTCTGTTATAACACTGTGCAATACTCAGAATCAGTTTCTTCTGCAAATCTTATTTTCAGGCCTTATGTGCGTCCTTTCGATCAAACTGGAATAATATTCTCAGCCTTACTTCTACTCACGTTTCTAGTGATTGGATTGGTCGGAAATGTTTTGACAATCATAGTCATTTCAACAAATGCTAAATTAAAGTAAGTTACTCAGTACATTTCAATATTTTGAAAGACATCGGTCGTAGCATTCTTTAACAGTGATAAAAATGAAGGAGAAATGTTCCTCGATAACCATTCAATATTTTTTTTCGAGTAACGCTTATTAAGTTGCTTAATATTTCGTTAAAACAGGTAGCATGTTTTCTTTTCAACTGATGCACAATCACATTTCTTGAGACATGCAAAAACCTTAACTGTTTCACAAGGTAAATGATTTGGATGAATTGAAAAGACAGCAGCAGCCGAGTTGAAGTCACTGGTGGAAGCTGCAGAACCAACCGTTTGCTTTATTGCAGACAGCTTGGTACTGCTTCCATCTTCTGATCGCAGCCTTCATCGTGCCCTTCATCAGTTTTCTGATGCGTGCTACCCTGCACGAAAAAAATCAGCACTCAAAACCAGGGTTGTGGATTAGGAAGTAAAATTTCCAACTTCGATTCCCGACGCCGACTCCTTAACATAACGTTAATGAAGTTTGGCTAGCAACAATTTTGTAGCAACTAGCAATCAATCGAAATGTTGGTGCACAGCATGGATTCCCTGTTTTAATAAAAGGTTTAAAAGAAATTGCACTTTTTCAGCGGGCACGAATTAGGATTCCTAACGTAGGAGTGGATGTTAAAAAATATTTCCGTTGGATTTCCGGAGTCGCTGTCGGATGAAAAAATCCGACTCCGCCTTTGGTGTTCTTAGGAATCCGACTCCACCCAAAAACCTCTGACTCCTTGGCACTCCGACTCCGCAACACTGCTGAAAACATCGAGGTAATGTGTCTATCGGGAAATATATGCTGCATGAGAGCGGGAATACACTACAGCAGGTGGGGACGGTCAGAGTAATAGAGTTTTATTCACAAGTGAGGGATAAGGGAACAACGAGGTTTATACACGGATTGGTAATGCAAACGCAGTTCTGCGTGAACTTTATCGCTCTGTGGCGACACAACGGAAACCTTTCAAATACCGCTAAAATGTCAGTTTTTAAATTGATCTTTGTTCTGATTCCCACCTATGGTCATGCGTCTTGTGTAACGAGTGATAGAAAACTATCCCAACTGCAGGCTTAGGATTTTTGCGAAGATTTGTGACCATGTGCACAGCAGTGAAATTGATTAAGCCGAGAATATCGTGCCGCTTCAACACCGAATCAAGAGAACTCAGGTACGTTAGTTCAACCATGTGTCAAGAATTTTCCAGGAAAGATTGGCGAGGCAAGTTCACCCGAACGGGAAAGCGGCACAGAGGTCGTCCAAGGACCAGTTGGCGTGACTACAGCTCCGACCTTGGTGTGGAGCCAGCAGAATTATCTGAGACTGCTAAAACCTTAATGGTCGATGGTGGATTCTCAGAACTGCTACCCCCACGGAACTCCCCAGGGAAAAAGCGGATATGACAATGAATTATTAAACGAACTTTTGTGATGAGCAAAACCCGGAAAGAGTCAGTTTTAAGAAGATGTTCACAACACGTATAAGCAAGAAATGATCTTTACTTGGAAAGGAAGTGTAACGTTTGATTCAAATGTGTTTTGTTTCATGTCGTTAAGCAGTCCAAATGAACTGTCGTAAAATTCAATCAACTTTGTTTATTTTGCAGAAATATTTTCATGCACTTCATTCTTTCGCTCTGTGTATCGGATCTTATATCAACTTTGATAAGTTGGTTGTTCCTGTATCGACGGACTTGGGGCTTTGACACGTGGAAGCCAGTTCCGGACGTGTTTTGCAAAGTAAGTCAATTGGGGTGGATTTGCAGCTTATCAGCACGGTGCCACCTGAAGCTCACACATTTTGTAACATCCGTGCTCGAATCTCACGGCATTTCGTTTTCAGTCCTGATTAAGGTAGTTGCATCAACGATCGAAACGTTGGCAAGTTTTTAACATATTTTTATGTTTTCAGCGCTAGTAGAGCCTGATCAAAGTTTTGTTTGTCGAAGTCCTGGCGTCTCCAAAAGATGACCTTTTTGATCCCTTTATGATGAGGATTGCGCCGATTACTTTGATGTTTTTGGTTCTGTTTTGTGAAGCTAATTTTGTGTTTAGTTTAGCCCTGCTTAAATGGTCGATGTGGTGAAAGACCAAAAATACTTTTACATCGAAGTATAAGACCCTTTCATTGTCACTGCCAGTGCAATTGTTTGCGCCAGGTACAGTTGCCCAACTATCAAAACGCCCCTCGTTTTTTCCATATCCTGGCACTTTGCAATGATTTCATTTTCGTGTTGCAAATTCTCAATTACCGCCCAACAAACTTAACTCTCCCCTTGCTTACAAGGGAATGCTTCACAGCGGACCAGTGACGTAACTGATTGGTGGCAAGGGTGCGAACCGCCCTCATTCAAGCTAAATTCAAAAACTGGGCCCCCAATTGACTCATATTCCACTTTTAATATTCCTTCTTTTTCCAGTATAATGTCGTTTTATGGGGTTATCTGGATTATTTTCAGGTGTATTAAGCGTTTATTATAGCCATCCACATCCGGATTCACTATCATTTCTCAGGTTATTTTATGATTGTTAGCTAATAGGCCCTTTCAGCTAGGTTTCCCCACTGGTTCAAACCTTTAGTAACGCCACTGCAGCGGTCCTTCATGAATGTAACGACGTCGCGCACGATTACGTGGGTTTTTGCAAAGATGCTGTGTGACATGACACATTCATCATCATCATCACCATCACTTGCTTTTTATTCAAAAACACTTGAAAACGTTTTATCAAAAATTTTTTTCAAAATTTTGTCTACAGCTCGCTCTCAAGTTATAAAACACTAAAGTCCTCAACTCCTACATCGGATCACGTGAAATTCTTAGCATAATGAGCACGGTTCTCGTGTTTGAGCGAAACGATAAACTGCATTGGATACAAACAACATATTGCAAACGTTCCGATAACTCCTGTTATCATCATCAGTGCATTGCACATTGGATAGTTCAGTGCATTGGATAGTTCAGTAAAAAAGGTTTTTCAAAAAATACACGGCTGCTTGAATTGAAAGGTGACTTTCAATTCTGGTTCAACTTCTCAGCACGGTCCCATCACTTCCGTATATGTATTCAAGCAAGCATGTTTCGCGTAAAAACCCACACACGTATCTTTCCGGTGATGTCAATCACGAGGAAGTTACTGTATATCGAATAGGTGGTCAGAATTCAGAAGGCGTGGGTTTCATTCGGTGAACACGAGACACGCAGCTTCTTTTCCTGTCGTTATGTCAATGCTTTCAAAATTTTCTGAACAAAATGTTGCACACGCGTGTTCCATTAAAATGGTAATTTTGTTTAATGCCATGGCATTCGATCTCTTTTTCCTACAAACACAAAACTTGAGAAGAGAATCAATACTTACGAATAAATCTCTATACATGCAGCATTTTTGATTGCAACCATACAGCATTTCCATAATTCTCATTAAAAAGGATACCCAGCAAACCACCCGCTCTGGGGAAAACTCATCGGCAGTGTGTTCCAAATATTTGTTAATCTTTGTGTAACTCATTGAAATCACCAGTTTTTCTGAAATTTCAACAGGGTGTGTAGAAAAATCTCAAGATTTAATGTTTTATGTTTCATGGGTTGACCTTTGATATATTCATTCATATTCATTTGGGAGAGCAATTACAACACTGCAGGCAATGCATTGTGATAAACACGATCTTGCATATAAATCTGGACTATGTACAATATCATCTCAATCAGCGGTACACAAAATATTGTAAGCATAGAAATAACATGGCTATGTTTCGCCCAGGGTAACTAAGATGACCATGTGGATTTCTAGTTAGGTCCCACAATTTCCTTATTGTGATAAACGGTCATGTTCATGTTGCATACACAAGGCACAACGAAGTTCAGACTTATTTGCGCAAACTAAGAGCGGTTAATATTGGTTCAAGAGGTAAAACGTCTATATATTTGGAATGGATAAAATGGCTGTACTTTTCAACTTGGATCCAAAGACACCCAAATCATAAAGCCCACGTCATCAAACAATTTTCCCCGGAAGCCAATCTTTTCCTAGGAACTACACTATATTAATATTCTTGATATGATTTTTGTCTAGGTTTATACGGACTTATCTTGTCCATAGTGAATCACCTATTGAATGCTGGCGGAACACAGCTATACTTGAGCTGATGCATCGTTTTTGATATTTGCAACTTCAAAATGCTAAAATGTACAAATCTAAACCTTTCATGTGTTTTTAAATATTTCCTCTATACCAGGCGTACCCAAATTTCTCTAACCGTCTACCTCTTCAGTATTTCGACAGATGAGCATGTCCACCTAAAATTTCGTTATATGGCGTAGATCGACTTTTTCCCAAATAATTTACCGTGACTAAAATATGCAATGATTTTTTAAAATAATTATAACTGATATATGTATGATTATTTGAAATAAAACAATATAGAAATTTATTTCCCTTCTATTGCTAACTTTGAATGTATCACTTCAGATAGGTAAATGCACCCTTAGGGGTATATGTACTCCAGGTAGGAAACCCCTGCTCCATGGGAACCAAATTGTGATTGATTTTATCATTTTATTTTGAAATGTTTTTATTGATTTTAGAAGATATGATGAAGCTGATCCCAATTAATTATGGCGTACTACACATGAGAATAAATTAGATATATATAATTTTGAGGAACTAGTTGGAACGTAATGCTTAATTCACGAAAGAACCCCAAATCCTTGAAATATTTGTTTTGTTACTTGGGCTATGTTTAAGTTCCAATATATCCTCTTAGTACAACTCCAAAGTTTTAACATTGTCAAATTTTGACATGCCATGTTTGTTAATGTTAACGTTCACGTCCACGTCAGAGATCAGAGATTATTTGTTGTTGTGTAATCGTCACACAAAGAGTATTGTTGTAATTGTAGATAGCTTATTGTGCTTCACTTAGTTATCACTATTACATACTTCCTGTTCAACCCTCTTTTTTAAATCAAAATCCTATTTTGCTGAAAAAGAAAGAGCTATGTCGCCCGCAAATAAAGTTGATTTTAATTTGAGACATGTGTAGGAGAAATCCTGGCACTGACGTTGAGCCCTGTGGTGCACCAGAAGTTACACTAAACGTTTGTGATTGAATACCTTCAATACGTGAGAATCTCTGATTGATTAGCGAAGTAGTTTTCAAGTAACTTTAATGGCAATCCTCTAATACCGTATTGGTTTTCTAACTTACCTAAAAGTTTTTAATAATGGTTCAGTGTATCGAAGCCTTTGGAAAGATTCAGAAAACGTTACTAATCTCTTATCAAGCAGTGGTCTTAGATTTCTTTGAATGTTAATCCAGTGGGTGTCCCTTCTCCAAATATGTGCTGAATTGGAGATAACAACTCATTTGTATGAATTACCTTGTTTGCTGCTGATAGTGCAGACACCAGTCGATAATTAGAACATCATTCCTTTGATCCTGACTTGTGCATTGTAATAATTTGTGTTATCCTAAATCATCAGGGAACTCACTTTCAAGAATACACAAGTTAAAGGGTTCTGAAGAGAAATTGCTCACAGTTGCATCAGCCAGTTTAAGAAACTTGATTATAATGTCGTTCATAGATGCTGCTTTTTAGCTTCTAAATTACTTATGATTTTTTAACGTTGGATGGGCTAGTGGGAAATAAGATGAAAGATGTCGGAATTTTTTATGAATAAAAAGTATTCGCTGGTTCGGCCAGAATTGTTTTTTTCGATCTGGTTAGGTAATTTTACTCCAATGGATGCGAAATAATTTATCAATGTGTTTATATCTCAGAGTCATCAATGCAGTTCATGACCCTAGTTTCTTTCGCATCTTTTTGATGGCTGTTGTTCGTTTCTTTACTTTGTTGGGTTTACAGTATCAATTTCCATGACAGTAGGCCATAGTTTATTTCGGTCATTATTTGTTTGCGCTATCTGGTTTCTGAAATGAATACTCTTAACAATATGAACTGTGCAGTTGAGCTTGTTCGTATCATTTTGATATTGCCCTACTTATGACTATCAGATTTACCTAAATATTGCATTTTATGAACGAAATTGTTTTCACTGTATTGCTTGCAATATCAAGCATACAAAACGGTTTTCAATTCAATAGAAAAGTTTTTTCTGCTATAGTCTGTTTGAATGCAATCCGAAGAGATTGGTATGCGTAGGTTAGCATGAAAATTCCATAACAAAAACAAATGCATAACAAATTGAAAATGTTGCAAAAGATTCAAAGAAAAGGTTGTTTCAAACTTTTGAAATCGCTTATTACATCCACATAGACAAAAAATTTGCTGATCGATTCCTTGCTTATACCCCTTGCGGATATTGCTTCCTTCAGTAGAATGCATCCACATACGTTGGAATCCCTCAATTTGATTATTGTGAATAAAGCTTGTTATATCACAAACGAATCCTGTTTCCCTGCATTGCTATTTGGTATAGCTTATATAGGGAAAACATCGACCAATCACTCAAAACCATTGTCCCACAGGGGCAGGCGGGCTTCTATACGGGGGGTCGACCGAAAACCGGGACACGCTGGTAACACAGGACATCTAGGATGGCTTTACGGCTAAGAAGAAAGCGGGTGCTGTGTTTGTCGACCCACAGCAGCCTACCACACGGCATGGCCTCGTGGACCCACCGGCAAGGTGCTGTGATTGCGACCTGACAGACGCATGGTCCGCATGATCATGGAGATGGTTAGTAATCGCCGGGTCACCTTTTCCACCGGAAATGGCAAACGGAGAAAGCTAAGACGCCTCACGAACGGCGTACAACAGGGGTCTGTCCCGGCATGCCTTATCTCCAACATCTACATTTCTGACCTGCCCACCACCGTCTCCAGGAATTACGCATATGCCATATGCTGACGATCTAGCTGTCATACATGCTGATGGTGACTGTCAGGCAGTGGAAGGGGTGCTGAGCAAGGATAGGGCAACCGTAGGTGAATGCCTCCAGACTTGGAAGCTAAAGCGTAGCACTATACGAACGATGTGGGCAGCCTTCCATCTTAACAAAAAGTAATGTAAATGTGAGCAAAAAGTCAACTACAACGAAGAATTTCTACCTTTTTGCCCCTAGCCTAAATCCCTCGGAGAAATGTTGGACAGGTCGAAACTATTGGACATAGTTCAAAAAATCTGGGCCCCTCTCAGAAAACTCTTCGCCCCTCTTGGTGTCCCAAGCTGGTTATGGGCCTGTCTATACATTTAGCCTGATTTCTTGTAATGCCACGACAATGGTGACCAACCAATTAAATGGATATTTATTCCGTAACTCTTTTACTTTGTGCATGTGCTGAATGCATGGATTCGCAAGTCAATTGATTTGCGTGAGTTTAAACAAACCCACAATGCATCAATATTTTCATCCAAGTGCAAAACATTTGCTTTACAGGTACGTATCACCTAGTTTATCTAGACATTCTTATCGTGTTAATGCAGGTTAAACTTGGTACTTTTTTGCCAATTCACCGTTGTGAGGTTTGATTTCTGTTTAATCTCAAATGTATTTTCGTGTCAAATTCAAACATAACTCTTAGAATGGAACTTTTGACATGAATTTCATCTAGTAAAATTTGATGTTAAAAAGAAAAGCAAAGCACGATTGATGTTGCTTTCAAAAGACCTCTGAAACACAAGATGGGAAATCTGCATTTATAAAACTTCACTTCTGCGTTGACCGCATGAATATATTGGTTTCACACCAAGCTGTCCCCCACATTTTGCAACAAAATTGCGCCCATGCTCACAGGCATCCAACCTGCTGAGCTTCGTCGCAATGGAGCCAAACTGTCCCTAGCACACCGTGCCATGGAGCCTGGATACCTGTTCCACTAAGCGCTCACTTGCCCACCGAGTGGTAATGCACAGAATCTCAAATCGAGAAACCCATTTGTACACGACCCAGAGCAACTCATCACTTCATCTGACAACAACAATATATGGGCGGCGCTCTGGGGCGGATCACCGATGGAATAGAAAGTGGTTGGACAACCTTACAAGACTCTGCAGTTTCATCCCCGACACTGGCACCCACCCTACTTAAATGTCCCTTTCAGGAACCGCGTGGGTCCGCCTTAACTGCCTCACACCAGTGCCAGTCGTTTCCACTCCTACTTGTACAGATGGGGTATGACCTCCTCTGCATCCTGTGAGTGTGGCGCAGAAAAATAAACCGTTGACCATGTTGTCCTCGAATGTCCAATCCATCGACCTGCTCATGGACTGCTCGGCCTGGCTGTTCTGGAAAATGAGACAATCGAATGGCTGCTCAACACCTGCCCCGAGATCAGGTGTGGCTAAGCAGTTCACAGCAATGACTCGCTCAAAAGAAAAATCCATTTTCTACAAATGTGCAGTGTTTCAATGTTTCTTAGTTCATGCTGCCGGTTTGTGGGGTTTTACCGCAACCGTTCTTGCAAACAGATTCGCAAGGTTTAAAACTTTAATTTTGTATCGAAGAAAGTTTAGGTTGTATGATGGTGCTGGCGACCACTTGTGCTGGAATCGGCTGAGCTACTTTTTTTAACCATGTCGTAGACACACATTTCCATGTGCATTTTGGTCTTTTGTTTCTATTCACGTCTGCTTATAATTTTCTACAGTTTGTGTCAAATTTACTTGCATATATTCTGTGGAAAGTTCGATGCAATTATGATTTTTTCAGTTTGTACAGACGTTTTAGTTAACGTTGCAAATTTGTTGACTTGGTCCACCAAGCAATTGCTCTTGGTATTTCATGCAGTAGATTTTTTGTTAGAATTAACTGACATTTTTGGGTCTGTTTTCATTTTCGGGGCTTGTGGTTGAAAAACTACCAAAACCATCGACCGCTCTGTTCCATAGGGGGTGGGGACTAAAAACGTTGTTTATCTTGTTCCATAAAAGTGACTGACATGGTGATGCTGACAAACGTGATAGCGGAAAGAGCATTTGAAGTATGAAAATCTGCAGCCCTCATGTCGAAAAAGTCAAAAATCAAATTTCGGGAGAATTTCGGACGTTAAATGGATTCCAGTAACTGACAGCAAACAAAGTGTTTTCGAAAATAATCTGGCGTCTCCACTGCCACAAATGTAATGTTGCTAGATTCACCAAAGGCCAAAATAATGTTTAGTATTTCAAATATTTTTCAAACCCAGTCTCTATCAAACCTACGGACATACGTGGTACATTTGGGTGAGGAAAATGTCAGCACTGCACTCGAAGTGATCCTAGCTGTCAAACATTGAAGTCAGTTATGATGAAATGAATTGCTCAAGCCTTGAATTGAGGAGTTCTTTGGCTGACTCGTTTCAGCAAGTGGCTTGATTCTCTACAGGGACACCACCGAAAGATTACCAAACTGGGGTGATCATCCCTACGCACAAGAACTGAGACAGGAGTGGATTGAAGTAACTACCGGGGTATATATCTCTATTTGACCTCCCCGTAAAAGTGCATGCCAATGCCTCTAAAAGGGATAGCGCAAAATAATTGAACGAAAATGGAGGATTCGCTGTCTGAGTCAATTAGGGTTTTACTTTTGAAAGCTGCAAGATCAACGGTATACTTTCTACGGACGACTTCGTACTACTTGAATTCTCTGAACAGTGTCCCTAACATGCGCTTCATTGTATTTCTCCTGCAAGCGACCAAATGGGAATAAAATTAGAATAAGGACTGATGTATCATATCTCTCCATAAATCCAATGCATTAAAGCTGCACGTAAGTGGCAATAAATTGCAGCACGCAGAGAAGATCAAGCAACTTGAGTTCTTATTCACGAGTGACGAATGAAGACAGAACAAGGAGAATGATGCGCGGATTGGTAAAAGTAAACGCAGGTCTGCCCGAGCTTGTTCACTCTGTGGTCAAGAAACCAGTGCTTCCAAAATCCAAACGTGTAAAGCTGTTAATTTTCAAATCGGCCTTTGTTCTGATCTTCACTTTAGGTCATGAATCTTGGATAGTGACTGAAAGAGCGCTATCCCAAGTACAAGCGGCAGAGGTGGGAGGTTTACGAAGAGTTCACGGTGAGACACTTGGCGACAAATTGTGCAGCTGTGAAATTCATAAATCCCTGTATGTCGAGCCACTTCACCTTAGATATGTCAGCTGGACGGTGCGGCCAATATGCCCAAATGTTCCAGGAAACACTTGGGTGTCCTGCTGTCCTACGGGAAAGCAACCTGGATGCATCGGCGCCGGAAAGATTTTTCCTGTGAGGAGGCAATAGTACATTTTCCCAGGGATACCCAGAAACTTTTTTCCAGGTAAAGCCAACAGTGGTGAAGTTCACTTCAGTATCATCGAAATTGAGAGAAAAATGGTTTTCTACAACACACGTAAGAGCAAAACATCATATTTTGAAATCCAGCAGGAGTCCAAGGCCGGTCATACCACCAATTCCGACATCCATGCCGAGATGTCGTCCAAACACCAGATGACGTGGCTACATATTCAACCTGGCTTGGTATGTTTTTGGTATGTTTTTGGCCTGGCTTGGTATGTTTTTTCTTGGTATGTCTTTGGCCAGCACAACTGTCTGAGATTGCTGAAAACCGTGAGGTATTTGGATTCCTCTTAGGATTGCTGCCCCACGAACGTACCCAGAGAAAATCCGAGTATCAAAATGAATGAATGTGTTTTTGATGTTCGATTGTTCGTTTATTCATATTTTCACAATTCATTCGTTGTAAAATTTTTTTGAGAACGTCACACACAAAGATGTCCACAGCTTCGGAGTATCATAGACCCTATACACTGGAGTGACATTGGACAGGTCGCTCAATTATCGCAGACACAGTGAGGCACTTCGCAAAAATCTGACATCACACGTCGCACTCTTGAGGTGGATCGCTGACAGTGGCCGGAGTGCTGGAGCAACAACGTTGCGAACAGCCACCTTAAACTTGGCAGATTTAACCACAGAGTACTGCGCTCCTGTTTGGTATGGCAGTGCTCACACCTGCCTCATTGACCCTGCCAACAACAACGCTTTGCGAATTGTGACAGGATGGCTCTGTCCTGCACCAGCAGACAACCTTCCTATCATCGCAGGCATCCAACCTGCTGAGCTTCGTCGCAATGGAGCCAAACTGTCCCTAGCACCCCGTTCCATGGAGCCTGGATACCTGCTCCACTGAGCGCTCACTTGTCCACCGAGTGGTAATGCACGAAATCTCAAATCGAGAAACTCATTTGTGCCGCCGCATAACAACTTTTAGGTCATCTGACAACAACAATATACGTTCGGCGCTCTGGGGCGGATCACCGATGGAATAGAAAGTGATTGGACAACCCTATAAGACTCTGCACTTTCATCCCCAACACCGGCACCAACCCTACTGGATTGACCCTTCCGAGAACAGAGTGGGTCCGGCTTAACTGCCCCCACTGGTGTCGGACGTTTCCACTCCTACTTGTACAGATGGGGTATGATCTCCTCTGCGGCCTGTGAGTGTGGCGCAGAAGAACAAACCGTCAACCATGTTGTCGTCGAATGTCCAATCCATCGACCTGTTCATCGACTGCACGGCCCGACGAGGAGACAATCGAATGGCTGCTCAACACCTGCCCAGAGATTAGGTGCGGCCAGACAGTGGATTGAAAGAACTGGCTGAAATCACGGGGAAGAAGATCGGTTGGCCGGCGCGGTCGTTAAAGGGAGACAAATGTTGCCAATGTGCTACATTTCAAAGAGTTGTGATGTTTATAACCTGAAAAACATCGTTTGTGAGTGAAATAGGTTTGCACATGACATTGCTGCGACCAGAAATGTTAAAAAAATTTATAAAAATGCAAGAATTTCCAGGTAGGGCTGCAGTCACTAGTCATTTTTGCTGGATGTTGCGCTACAGATGGTGGGGTATTTTAATGTTGCAATCTTAATGAAAATACACATCAATTAATTAATGGCACGGATATTTGAGGAGGAGCAGTCTCCGCAACCTTTCCCTGGACGCGACACTGTTTAAAAACAGTGAACTCAATAATCGCATATTTTAAAGAGAAACATTAATCAAGTGGAAATGTCAGTGTTCTACGGCCAGAAAAAAGTTTTTCTTCATCTCAAAACACACCCTTATCGCTCTCCGGTGTCAAGCGAATTTCTAACGTCTGCCCGATATTTCTGATGTAATGCTCTGTGTCAATTATTTGACATCTCTAAGAAAAGGAATGTAATCTCACGATGGAGTTTTGATGTCTTTTACGAAAGTAAAAGCTTTTGATTAAACGTCGGATACTCCACCATAAGGGACGGTTTGGGAATATCTAACCACTGAAAGCAATATTGGACTGAGAGGTAATTTAGTTTTCTTTTTCTTACCCGAACTTTAACCTAACCCACAAAGCTAAACCTTAACCGTAAACCTAACTCCCAACCCTAAACCCCAACCCTAACCGCCAAACCTAACCCCCAAACCTGAACCCCAACCCTACATGATGCAAACGCACTGGCCTTCAAGGTTGATTGAATTAACTATCTTCGGAATATGTACTCCTATTCTACAAGCAGCAACAAAAGAGCTTAGAACACTTTGCCTACCAAATGCATAGCAGAATTTAAAAAAACATAAGCATGTAAACGCATATGTTGCCTGTTATTTTTGTTTGACAAGAAAAATTTTCACGCAAGTTTAATTTTTCTCGATTTGATCTTTCGAAAATGTCAATTCAGCACAAAACCAAATGTTCTTTTTCATGAACAAACGTAAAGTTGTGGAAATTGTGGTTTTCCGTTATAATATTTTTTGCATGATTTCTTCATTCAACATTCATCAATAATACTGTGTATTTCATTAGATGTAGACTTTCCATAATTTCTAAGGCTTAAACCGGGACAAATTGAAAACAATGAATGAAATGATGTGAAAAGGAATCCAAACTGCACTGCTAGCCTGTCACATTACTCTGCATTAAGTCACGTTCTAGCTTACTTTCAGCATAAAATGATTCAAAATTAACTGAAATTTATCCCACCTTCTTAAAGCATACAAAATGACTTCTAACTGCAGCAGTTGCTGTAGTTCCATTGAAGACAATGGAAAAATGACGCAACAACAAGCCCCCAATTTTACAAATGGCCATTGAGCGGAATTATTTCATAACAATGCATCATCAGGCTGGAGTTCATTTTGAAAATTTCACTGAAGTGAAATTCCGGGACATTTTGCTAACCGGGACGGGACACCGGGACAGACGTTTAAACCGGGACAGTCCCGGCCAAGCCGGGACGTATGGTAGGTCTAATTAGATAACACCAAAATCTACATACATCACACCTCTTTACACAGTTCTACTGGGCAGCTGACATCATGACCAACTACGTAACTGCACTCCACATACTCTCTTTCGCCATCATCCGGTACATTTCAATTCAGTTTCCGATCACGTTCAGCAAAATGAGATTTGTGCACGCGAAGGCAAGTTAAATTGCAGTCTAGCATGGAAATAAAGTTTGTGACGTTACTTTTTTGCTGATGTGTCGGCAGTGACTTTGTTTATGAACCTGCATCATTAATTCATTTAATCGTTTTTCGATTTTCTGATTGCTTTGGCTGTTGTCAACCATAGTGTTTGGTGGACTGAGTTGTAATGCATGAAAGCGTTTAGTTGGAAGACCACGAAACTTATGTATTCACACAATTTCATTATTGCAACTTTGAAACGTAGATTTGGATGGGAACAATCTGGATCATTTGCTTCTTATGCGGTTTCATTCCTTTCTTTATATTATTTGGTGCCCAAGTTCCTGATCGCTACAGCGACTTGCCTAACGCAAAGTGGCCAGCATGCACACTCCTAGTGGGACAGTAAGAAAATATTTTATGAGTTTCACAATGACTTCATTTATTGATATTGTACTTAGGCTCAACAATCAAATCATATAAAACGTTTTTGTCTTCGACGCTTGTTCGAGCTTTTCGAGACACATTAAAAACTCCTGGATTTTTGTAGTGCTGTTCAAATCGCTTGCCTAAGCTTGCCGAAACTTACAATTAACTGACTTCATTGATCAGAAACATTGACGATAGTGTTAATGATTTTTTGTGAAAATCAGAAGATTAGATACCTACGTGCATATATGTGTTTCAGGTTACTTTCGCCAGTGTGTTTTCATCTATATTGATATATAAAACACGCATTTCTTTAATACATTGCTTTCTCTCTGATACACCTGTCACACTCATTAACAATCAGCAAGATGTATTTTGCAGGCACGACCATTACAGCACTTACCAAAAAGTTTGCTATCCTTTGTTCTTGTACGTGCCGACGGTTGGAGTAATTTTGATGTGTGTCCTCATTGCTGTCAGTGTTAGATCGAAAATGCATCCTGACCATTCGACTCAAAACACACAAAAGTGGCAAACGAAAACAAATCAAGCTGTGCTGCAGCTTCTCCTTATTGTGGTGTCTTTCCTGATTGGTTACGTCCCTTTCACAGGTGAAAATATGACGTCTGCTTGTCGACTTAAAAAAGTAAAATTTGCTTTTCCTGAAGTATAAGAACTTCAAGTTGCAACGTGTGAACACTTTTGAAATGCTTGAAAAAAATTGCATGATTGTGTTTGCAGCTTACGAGTTTTGGTCACTTCAACCTCGTGCAAATACACAACAGAACAGAGTAGCAGATTACTGGTTTGGAATGATAGAATATTTCTTTCTACGTTTCTCCGAATGCCTCAATCCGGTAATTTACAACCTCGGTTCTGCAAAGATGAGGAAATGCACTGCAGACTTCCTTCGGAAACTGTCTTGCTTTTCTGCTGTAGAAATAAGTGTCAGGTCACGTTCAACAACCAGTACGTCTAACACCGCAAATACAAACGACTTTGGAGTGTAAACAATATGCTGCAATGCAGTAAAATCATCTTCAACGAAATCACAATCATCTTTTGAGGCCATACTGTTCCGGTTTGCCAGTTTGAACTGTTTGCGTTTGAGCGAATAACGCTGAAAACAAATTATCTGTTTTACTACGATTGCTTACCAGTAAAGACTGAGGCTGGAGTAGCACAGGATGCTGTAAGAGTATGTCGTGAGACACAGTTCGGTTTCAAAGAATCCACACTGTCCAACTCTTGTAGATACACTTGCCCAGTCGCCTTCAAGTCGTCAGTTTCAAGAAACTAAGAGAACGTTTTCGGTTCTCATTCGTGCACTAGAATGCTTGTGTAATTGATATTTTCTCCCGGGAAAAATGTCCTTGTGTGCAAAAATCAGTTACCTGTAGTACATAATCTTTTTAAGGAAAATGTTAGGAACCCGGTTTGGATCTGTAGCGACCCGATTTCTTTGATTCTAGGGACCCGGTTTTCTCTGATTTTAGGGACCCGATGATAATTTTCTCTGATTTTAGGGACCCGATTTGAAATTCTAGGGACCCGAATCGGGTCCCTAAAACGCCTTAAAAAACCTGCTGTAGTAACAAACTAAAGAAACAACAATGCGCAAATCAAAATTTGCGATAGATAAAGTTGACATGAAATTGCCTTTTCTTAGCACAAGGAACGTATGGCAAATGGCAAAGCAATCATACGTGCGTTTCTTTTGTAAATATATTCGCAACGTTTTGCTTCGCTATCTTTTGACTGTTGACTTGTATTGTGCGACCCACCAGCTTTTCGTCCTCTTGCAAACATCAATATTGCTTCAGCTTTCTTTGCCTCGCATACTGTAGATTCACGGAACAATGGAAATAACGTTGTTTTAACTTGTTGTGAGCAATGTTGTGCTATATTATAGCAAAGCCAGCACCAATCAAGCTATCAATCACAAATAAACATGCTTTTACAGACTCCTTTCTAAGACATGCAAATAGTAATCGTATTGAAAGAGTTGTGCAATTGTAGATGAAAAAATGGACATGGAAAGATTATTACAAGCGGTTGCGTTGTACTATATTTGAATATGTTGGTGTAATAGAAAATGTTTAACATTGCATTAGTAACCAAGCACTGCGCATTTTGTATCACCGCCTAATAAATTCACGACTACAATTTGAAATTATTGCCTGGGGAGGAGAACGTCATGTTATCTACATTTTACAGCCAATATCGGTTGTTTTAAATCGAGCGATGAGATGTTTGAACACACACGAAGCTGTAACTGGTACAGTTAGTAGCATTTTTGAAGCGCAGAAAGTTCTGCAACTAAAGCATATTTACAGTCTGGAAGGGAGAAAATTCAGGTATAATAAAATACATCTCAGCTGTTGGCTACATTTAACAATTATTTTAAACTCATCACTGATGTTCATTCGTATGATGCGATACTCCACAATCTGCTTTATCAAAAGCAGGTTCAAACTCAGGTACGAAAATGCTGAGGTGCAGTGCAATAAACATCTGATGAGAAATTCTTTTAGAAATAAAAGATAAATCGTATTTGACACTTTTTGCAGCGTAATGAAAAAGGTGCGCTTCCGGAGTATTAGAAACATTGTTGGTATTCCTTTTTTGTTGGTATGCATCGATTATAACGCTGTTACTTTTAAAGGGTTTCATGAGGTATCGCCGTTACATCTTACTCAGTTTTTGATTTTTTGCGTTAACTAAAATTGGTCGCATCACTTCGCATGAAGTTGACATCACGCGTCGCACTCCTGAAGCGGCTTGCAAACTGCGAGTGCTGGAGCAACAACTCTGCGAATAGCCACCCTAGGCCTAATCCATTCAACCGCAGAGTACTGCGCGCCTGTCTGGTGTCGTAGTGCTCATACCCGCCTTATCGACCCTGCCATCAACGACGCCTTGTGAATTGTGACTGGATGCCTGTGTCCTACATCAGCGGACAACTTCCCAATCCTCGCAGGCATCCAACCTGCTGAGCTTCGTCGCAATGGAGCCGTGCTGTCCTTAGTGCGCCGTGCCATGGAGCCTGGACATCTGCTTCACTCAGGTCTCACCCCTCCATCGAGTGCAGATGCATGGCGCCTCAAATCGAAACACTCATTTGTACTCGACGGCGACGCAGAGCAACTCATCACTTCATCTGACAACAACAATGTATGGGCGGCGCAGTGGGCGGATCACCAATGGAATGCGGAGTTGGCGGACAATACCACACGCCTTCGCATTTTTATCCGCGACACCGGCACCGAATTACCCTCTCAAGAAGAGCCTGCACACAGCTTAACCGCCTCCGCACCGGTGTTGGACGTTTTCGCTCCTGATTGTACAAACGGGGTATGGCCACCTCTGCGGTATGTGAGTGTGGCGCAGAAGAACAAATCGTCAGCCACGATGTCCGTCCTCCAATATCCAATCCATCGGCCTCCCAATGGACTGCATGGTCTGACGGTTCTGGACGATAAGACAACCGAATGGCTGCTCAACACCTGCCCCGAGATCTACTGCAGCAATGCAGTGGTTAGAACAACTAGCTCAAAAGAAGAAGAAGAAAGTCGCATTAAGCTCTCGTATGAAGTGTCGCTGATCTCAAAGTGAACAATAAGCCTACCGAACAGTAAATCAATTTCCATTCCCATGTATAATTTATTCCATTGACTTGAAAATGCATTTCCAAAACACATGATTGGACCTTGTTGTGAGTCTGCTTAAATTCTGTGTCACCATTACAGCGCTGCACTAGTCCATAACTGTCGTGGGACGTATGTCGTCTTTAGCTATCATGAATATTTCCAGCATATGTGGAAACTTCAACATTTATATGTGTCGACGTTAAACCAATTTATTCAGGGCAGCTTGAACTCTCCTGCAAAGAATTTTGCTTCCATTAATCGCACAAACGCATTGCCCATATTGAACTTTATACTCAGAGCAACAGACATTTACTTACTTCTATAAACTGTTCCCTTGACACTACATGTGGCTTCGCCCTTGGGAGGCATGCAACCCAAATGACTCCGGATACTTCGCAGCCTCCCACCCCCCCATGCATTGTAGCAATCGGTCTATCAGAAAGTTATCGCAACACTATGCAACGGTGGAAAACATTATAGCTACCGTGTTGGCATCATCCATGCGTGTGCCCTTTACTAGTCCCACATATATATTATCTAAGCTTGCGTTTTTTCAAAGTAATCGTGTCAGCGCCATTAAGCGTTTGCTTTTCTATTACCGCCACATATCTATCTTTGTGTTCCGTGTTACTGTCATATATGCTTAAGAGGTCCCGTAGTCAGGTTTTGAGGTTTGGCGGGCAAAATACATTTTAAGTGAGAAAGATTTGTTTTTATTATGTTTATAATAAATATATTAAAAAATGTTCCTTTTGTCCGAGGCACAACAATATTTAGGAGACACTCAAAATTTGGAGGGATTACCCCCAAATGTCCCCCGCGGCTACGAGCTTGTGCTTATGTCTATTACGTTGCGTGTGGGGGTAAAGACGCTATACAATATAATTGCGATTCTCTTCGGGTTGACGATCCATGGCGTGAGCTGTGGAGACGATGACCACACCTCTTTCCCGAACATATGCATTTGGACATGGAATGAAGCATCTCGTTCCCGGTGTCAAGCGACATTTCTGACTTCACACCATACACGCATGCACAGAGTGATATTCTACATACCAAATACGCTTATAAAACTGATTATTAGGGCTTAGGAATTCATGTTTAGGTGAGTGTGTCGGGTTACGGTGAGAAAAATAAAAATAATAGATGTCAACGACTAACGTCGAAAATGTTCAATGGTTAAACTTATTCCCATGCTATAGCCTGTTGTGGGTACCAGACATCAAACCAAAATGTTTTAATTTACATAACACACATCGAAAAAGTAATTGCCAGGCTTTATTTCTTTATTCTGAGAAACAAAATAACTGAAAAACAATAACAGGTCAGAAATTTCGCAGAGGTCAGAAATTTCGCTTGACACCGGGCTTTAAAACAATTTAAGCACAGGCGCCGATTTCGTACCAACTCTCCCCGTGTTCCGGCGTCCTTTTCTTGTATGCTTCACAGTTTTCCAGGAAAGGGTCCTTCGCAGACAAGGAGCACTCCATCCGGAGTGCATTGTCGCCACTTTGGTGCAACGATTTCGCATTTGCTGGAGCTCGCTTCCGGTTCACAGCGCTGGTTTTCTGGTGACTTTCCTTGTGTTCGATCACTTTATATATTTTTTTACAGTAAGGCTGAGCGAATCTTGCTTCCTGTTGATCCACTTGAACCCAATCGAAACAAACTCTACAGTACTACACCACTGGCACCAAATTATTCTGCCCGTGGAGCTCAGCGCTCTCTGTATTGTGCAGACAAACGCTTTGATACACCACGTTGTTACAGTTATTCAAATACGACATGATACCAACATCGTTCAGGGTGTCTCAACACTGTTCTAGTTCACAGGCAAAATTTCACAACCCTTCTCCATTGGTATTTGTTGTTATTTGGGAACCTTTTGCAGTTTAATTGTGCAAGCCTTGACCACTTCCTGTGAGTCTCCATACGTTTCTCGTAGTATTTGGCATGCTTTGCAGCACGCTTCACTTAGATTGCCGAGACCCAAGCAAAACTCGGTTTTAGCCTTAGGCCCGCGTTCACAGCAGCCAATCAGACTTAGAAGCCTGGTCTGGTCATTTGCAGCGTTTTGCGCAATATTAGCTTCAAAACGTCTCGCGAAGCACGTCCCGCTCAAAGGATCACCGTTAAATCGCACCGGGACCCTTTGACACCTTCTTGCTTCAAAATGTTGGCGCAAGAAGCTATGAACAACGATACATTCTGAAAAGATTGAGCTAGAAAGTTATTGAAGGTATCCGCGAATCCGTAAGACCACCCCGCACATTTGAGTTAGGTCACGCCTACCTCTGACGTCACTGCGACGCCGTTTCAGGGGAAAACCGTTTTTCGCACAGGCTACAAAACCTAGTTCCGTCCATTAAGTAGGCTACAGAGCCTAAACCAAACACGTTGGAAACAAACTTTCTACATAAAAAAATGTTTGTGAAGACCTTACCTTTACAATGGTCATCAAAAAAGTTGAAATGTCTTTTGGTGGGGGATCGCACTCTGAAAATTTGCCTGCTCTTACACCTATGCACCTATTCATTACTGGCGAGCCTGTTCAACGTCAACTAAAAGTGCGTGGGGAACGTGGGGCTAATTAACATTCAAATGATATCCAGATAAATGAACAATGGCCTGCAGGTGTTGGCGCACGTTGAGTGAATTAGTAGTAAGCGCGTTTCGGTAAACACCCAAATTTCTTCATTTTAAAATACTTTGCCCCTCCATATATGCAAAGTTCAGAGCAGGTGCTATAAAAGTGGAACTGAGCTTTCGGTACTCCTCCTCAAAACTTCTATCTAGTTTTCAACCACTGAATATATTTGTGATTCACTCCACACCTGGTGAATATATGAAAAAAAATTCCGCCCAAGGTTCTTTAGGGGTCGATTTCCTTACTACCTCGACATACAGAGCGTAAGAATCGAACTCTCTATGTTATGAGTTAAAATGCTTATTGTGACATTGTGATAAAGTTCAACGTTGTGGCAAGCGACAAACCGAGTGATGCCTATTAGCTGCGAGGTTTACATTGATGCCGTTTCGAACAATTGCCGACGTAAGCGCGGCTTATTAAACTCAAGATACTTAAAATATGAAATAAGGACTGCGCCACATTTGCGTCACGCACGTCATCGTATATTGGTTCACCAGAGTTGTTGTCTCAAGTGGCTGTGAAATGTTGACGCAACAATGACTTGATGGCAGCTGAAAAAGCTACCTTGGTTTCGTTCTGTCTTGCTTCTTCCTAAATATGGGTAGATTTTATTGTGACCTCAAAATCGAACTGCACTCTTTAAAGGCATGCAAAATTCAAACGTACTAATAACACAACTACACAATGTGAACGATCATAAGCGGAAGTGTTCGGTTCTCTGTTTGCGAAACGTATACGTTAGTTGTAGTTAAAATAAGCCAGATTGACTTTAAATCGTTATGCGAAAAGTTCAGCAGATCATTTGGTTCATCTGCTGAACTCGCTGTCATTCTGGCGCAATTCCTCACTTTCGCTACCTGCCGACCTGTGCACACAGAAGCTGTTGAGTAATTTATGATAAAATGAAACTGCTCACGAGCTGCAACTACATGCACAGAACGTTGCCGTTTCTGCCAATGCTTCCGCCACTTGTTGCATGTCAGCTCTTAATTTTTTTTTCCAAAATAGTTTCCACTGACCCCAAACCTCAAATTGAACGCCTACACCACAGTGAAAATAAAACTTTGTTCGATTCACAGAATTTCAGGTTGATTTTGATCGTTTCGCCAGACGACCCTTTCTTTACAGTTCTCTAAATTGTGTTCTTTTTGATAATATATGCCGTTACCATCAACACCAGTTGCGATTGTTTGATGTTGACCGTTCACAGGTGCAATACTGAAAACCCGATGCATTTGTGAAACATTTTTCAACAAATTGCTGATGCTTTCAATGCTTTTTCTTCAACTGTACTGGGATACAAGTTATATAAAGATTCGGGTCCCTACCGACGACGTTCGACACAAATCGAGGGGGTTTTGCGACTCGATCCATCTGCAAGGTTTCAGACTTTACTGATGTCAGTAAAGGTTCCAGACTTTATTGATAGTTTTCAGAGTTTTTTGGTTTCAGACTTTAGTGTTGCCACAAAACATCTACGTGTTTTGCGACTCGATCCATCTAGAAGGTTTCAGACTTTACTGATGTCAGTAAAGGTTTCAGACTTTATTGATAGTTTTCAGAGTTTTTTGGTTTCAGACTTTAGTGTTACCACAAAACATCTACGTATTTTGCGACTCGATCCATCTACAAAATTTCAGACTTTACTGATAGTTTTCAGAGGTTTTGGTTTCAGACTTTGGTGTTGCCAAAAAACATCTACGTGTTTTGCGACTCGATTCATCTGCAAGGTTTCAGAATGTACTGATGAAAAGAACATCGCCACAAAATTTGCTCCAAGAACGTAACACTCTAAAAGAATTTTTTGCAGCCCGTATATCTGCAATTTTTGTTTCCACATGACTTGTGATGGAGAATTATTTTGCCAAACCGACCTTGCATTCCTTTCGAATGAAAAAAAATGCGAAGCATTCAAGCATTCAGTGCGTGAACAACTTGTTTTTTCACGAAGGTATCTTATTGCAGGCTAAGGGGAAGCACGACTTGTTCGAGCAGGTACACTTTGCAAGCGATTTATGTTAGAACCAGAAGTGCAACTGACGTTTCAGGCGTATACAAGCTCATCAGCCACCAACGTCGCATAGAAATGCTAATCCTAGTTTTAACAAATTTGTTGCAAGAAACTCTACTGAAAAGGACGAGTATTTCATGGCAACAGTTTCTCCCAACCATCAAAATATAAGCAACGTGTCAGCCTCTACAGGAAGTATTTTAAAGGTTTTTAATTTGTTCTCCATATTCTTGTAACGTAGCACATGATTTTCAATGAAGGTGACATCAATTCAAATATATTGATAGCTACTACAGTCTGCCAAACTTCTTGATGTTCTGAGAAAAATTAATCAACAAGAAAAACGCAGTGGAGCAGGGAAAAATATACTTAGTTTATCGTCGTCAACCCAAAAATTGCTAAAATCTTTTATAACATTATCTGGTACAAGCGTTCTTCAAACGTTACTTCACAACTCACCCACCAAAACCTTGAAAAGAAGTTTTGAATAGTTTCTGGTTTGAATGCAGTATTATTTGAGAGAAACACAATGAATAAACAGTGTACCGGGTTTGATATCGCAGCAGGTTTATAAAATGAACAGATGAAAACGCCTGCGTATAACCGGAGCCTTTGAATGGAGATATAGAAAACAGGCAAGAAAAAGACAAGATTTGAACATAAAGATGTATATCGTCAGTAGTCACTGCTTTTGACAAAGTTGAAGATGACACGAATGTTTTCATTGGTTACGCTCCACCAATTCTTTCAAAGGATATAAAAATAATTTTCAGATTCATCAACTTTTATTGCAATTAAATCGGATCTGTCTTGCTGCAGTTAATTACTAGACAAGGCAACGTGTTTAAATGCTAGTTCCACAGGTAAAAGCCTTTCAGTTTACAGTTAACAGTGAGCATTCTTCGCATGTTCTCCTTGCGATCTAGAGGTAATGTGTAAACAAGTTTGTAAGAGTTGATGAAGTCATGTTGCAAAACCCACGCAAGATAAAGAATACCAATGACCATGGCTGCATGGTGCAAACGGAATATTTATCTCTAAATTTGTAGAGCGCAGAGAAAGTTACTGAAGCGGAACACGCTACAAGAACTAAGCTGTACAGTCCTCCAAAGGATACATGCGTCATTAATCTTTCATGAACCACGTAATATGATGATTGGTAGAGCGCCGTTCTCAGAAAAAAACTCGTCTCAATCAAAAACGCATTCGATCTACTGTAAAACGTACCTGGCGACATTACGTTATGTTACCTGCTTCTGCTAAAAAAAATATATATAAATATGTCAATCACCTAATTGAAGTTTATAACCTGTACCAATTTTACAGCAACCTATCTACAGGAATGATAGTTTCGTTCTTTTTTCCTTTTGGTAGATTTTCTCAATCAATTCGATTCAATCCGCACATGCGATGAATGAAAACAACCCCCGTAATAATAATAGTAAGGGAGGTGCGTATTTTGGGCATTTAGTGTCTACTGAAAGGAATCCTTCAATATGCAGTGATCAGAAACTATGATGTTTACTTAGTTGATGTATTTCGCCTACCTAGCTGGCATTTTTAGCCCTTATTCAAATAGAAATAATCTATTTGTTGTATTTCAGGAAATTCTTTAGTGTTTCGTATCATTATGTTTCCTTGTTTTTACTGAAGGCCATTGAAGCTGTAAATACATTTTATTTCTTTTGTTAGAAACTTGTCTATTTGTTTGTTTATCTCTTTTTGTACATTTGTAATGCGTCCCTTTCTTATTGACGGCCCTTGCTTCGGTGGTGTTTGACGTGCTGATCGAATGTTCGTACCGTTGCCTCCTGTCTTCACGTTGTCTCAGCGGATAATAAAAGGTTGTTGTACTTTACCAACCTTGTATTGCGCACAAACTGTTGCAAGATATGGACACACCTTGAAAGAAAGTCAAAGCTCCCAACGATCCGTGGATCAGTTCCAACTCCACACGTTTGAAGACGCACAAAATTAAACTTTGCAATACTTTATTTGAGCAGTTGTAACCTCACAGGCTTCGCCTGTCGATATTAAGAAACAAGAAATGCGCAACTAAGTTTTTGTTACAAATAAAATTGTAGCAAACATTTCTCAATACTTCTGAACATTTCGAAAAATATCGTGTTGATCAAGACATTGCATGATTGTGGGAATTGCACATAAATAAGTTACGATTATTTTGGTGGCTTGTTATGCTCAAAGCAACAACGGACCTGGCATTTCTTTGCGTAGCATTCTTGCCATCCGTAGGCGATTTTTCACGTAAACATAATGCTTAAATCTTTGCAGAAATAAAAAAAAGCAAGCGCTGCTCCTCCGCCCTCGCAAGCTACTGCATGCGATTGCTGTTGTCAAACATAACGCTGAGGATTCTGATATAAGCTGCACGGCAGGAACGTGCTGTAGCCAGGTATCTTGAAACGCTGATAGTAGTGTAGAAAGTTTTTACTTAGTTGCTTTTGATATACCTCCTTTGAAACAGCCTTTTTGTGACTTCAAACATGAAAGATTTAATGGAGTATGTGCATGAAAATGAAATCGCGTAATCAGAATCTAGCAGCAAGAAAAGTGGTCCAATTTTTCAAATCTTCTGTTGGACGGGTTACTTGGACAACGGCAGAAAGCAGGAGTCTAGCCATGGTTTTAAGATCAATCTGTTGTCATATGACGTGCATCACTATTCTTGAAAAACATTTTTCTGAAACACATGCGCCTGTGAGGGAAAATGATGTTTTAAAACCATTGAGGCACCACTTGTTTTCATGCTGAAAATGCCTTTAAAATATATATAATTGATTGAGTTTGGAAATTTTACTCGACTGAGTGAATTTATAGACGCATCTCATCAGATTATTGTTAGCGAGCCAGTTACAGCAACTGACTGCAATGCAGCGACCCACATTGATTATGTTCAGAATGCCGGGAAACTAAAAATAATAATATTTTTCAACACTTTACAGGTGTTTCAGCCGCGTTACGTTAATAAGCACCGGCCATTTGGCAAATACCAGAATATTGATTGTCTGTGTTTGGCGCATTCACTCAGTAATGGAATCCATTCAGTTAATAGCATCATCCACAACCTGCAAGAAATTTGCTTAAAAAGTTGACCACGTTTGAAAAATGGATTTTTAACCAATGTTATTTCACATCTTGATTTCAAACAGAAGTAAATCGTTTTTTCTGTAGTCATCTTTAATTTTCAGTGGCGTTTCCTTTAGTTTGCCAAAGTTAACGCGATCTTTTATTTTTTGTTAGACGTTCAGAAAACTATGTTTGCAGCCTCTCAACTCCACTTTCCCAGCGACATTTCTTTTTGCCAAGTGCAACGCAGTTAGAGCGGAGTAAAAAGAAAAGGTCTCACCAGTGTATTGTCACAGCAGTGCGTGTAAGTTCTCTGGTGTCATGATCACTGATATTAGGTCTATTTAGATTACATGTTCGTGCTAACAAGTCCGCTCGAAGAGAGCTATGGCGTCAGGCGCTCTTAGTGTATGAACCCAAACCAGAACGTTGGAGCTGCGTATTTACATAGAAGTTCAGAACGGCTGTGTTGCGGGTTCTGTGCTGCGGACGTTAGGCTAGCGGCACCAGCTTCACAAGAAACAGAATTCTTTTGGTCGTTGTAGAGCTGTAGGTATTTCGGTTTCAAGTGACAAAAAAGAACAGTTTTCGGCGACAGCACTTATGAGGCACAGTTGTCATTACTTTTCACAAAACCCACTTTGTTTGGATGTTACAGTAAGATCAGCATACTGCAATAGATCAGCATACGTCAGAAAAAGTAATGGGTTTATTAAATTGCATTAAAAAACACAATAAATTCCATTAACCTAACGTGTAGATCCCTACTACAACACCCAATTTGCTGCTATTGAAACTTGCAACACGATCAGATTACATTCCAGCAAGCATGGTGGCCTACAGTAACCTACCTTTTTTGGGCAAACAAACAACAGCAATTAGTCTATGTATACCGTTAATTTTGTATGTAAATGCGACAGCATTTTTCAGTGGACAAAACTGACATTCAAATCATATGCGCGCTTCAGTGTCATTACTTTCTTCTACCTGTAACTCACCTTTTTGATATTATTCAAAACTAAATGACGCTCTGCAGTGAAACAGTAGTCTAGCGTACTGCAACACAACCAGCCCGTCTTATGTAGCTGCAGTATTTCATTGAACTCCACGCAGCGGTTTAATGCCGTCATTACTGCAATACGGATTGCAAAAAAAGAATAAAACAAACACGTTGTACCATCTCACTGCAGCAGACGTGATTCAAATTCACTCCTGCATCAACTTACCAACAGCAGACGTTCAGGCAACTGCAAGGCTAAACCACCTGATTTGTGATTGAGCAGAAATCATGGTGACTTGGAAAATGAGCTAATGAGCTCACATGAACCGTCATGTTAAAAACCAATTGTGTCGAGCATGATAGAGTTTGTTACAATAGGCTACAAAACTCTTAATAAATGATTTATTGCCTTAGCATTTTTAATTACTTTTCAATCGAATTCAGCTTTACTGGTTCATTTTATCAAGACCTGATTGTTTTGTTCATAAAGTAAATACCATTCCCATCCTCCTGAAATATCGTTTGGAAACTCCTTTCTCTTCAACAAAGAAAACTGATGTCTATGGCTCTGTCACCGTCAGAGACAATGTTTGCAACATTCAACTCCACTTCAACAAAAGCTATGCTGCAGTAAGGGGGATAATGCTTTCATTTGCGAGATTATTATATTTTAATGTTGAGTAAATTCTCAAAAGTCCATAAATGCTTACATGACGCATTTAATACGAAGTTAATTTTTCCATATTGTAAGTTATTGCAAGTTCTGTGTCGGCGCTGCCTTGATTGTGCGATTCACCATGGACGGGATGTGCGCGAAGAATAACACCCATACATACGTGGCGCGAACAAGTAATAGTAGCGTGATTTGGTGAGTGACCTGCAACAATGCTTGTGGACTTGGCGAACAGTTGATTGTACTCGCTAATGGTTACGACGAGAGTGATCTCCCGCACGAGCTTTCCGATCGCAACAAAGTTAAGTGTTTATCAAAAACAATACCAATTTTGTTGGCCTACAGTTCCTAATCTAACATACAGTTATTGCTATCAACACAATTGGTAAATAAAGCAAACTTCAGCCTTGCGGTAAGTGAAGTGGTTCTATTTGAATGACTGATGATGAATTGAAAATGGCAAAACTAGTTTCCCTGTTAAAATCGACTGTGATCGATGTACTAGCCGACATCTTTCTGGCTTATAACTATGGATAAACAGACATGTTTGCAAATTTTAATTATCTTATAAGTATGACAGCAACAGGGGGTTTCCTCAGAAGCTTGCCGCCAGGCTAAACTTTGTTTTGTTGACCAATTTTGTTGATAGCAGTTACTGTACATTAGATTACACTGAATTTTGTTTAAGTACTCTCTTTTTGCAGACCTTATATTCGCCCCTTCAATCAAACTGGAATAACTGTCTCAGCTGTTATTTTATTCACTTTCCTTGCAATCGGATTGTTCGGAAATATTCTGACGATTATTATTATTTCCAAAACTGAAAAAATGAGGTAAACGCCCTTTTTCACTTTCTAATTTTATTAATTTGCTGTATGTTGGTGAAAGTACATTTGCAGTAGTATCACCGAACCGATAAACTTCCGGCTAAAACGCAACAAACAACTTCATCATTTTATTATTATTTGGCTACCTTGATACTTTTAGTGATTTTCATTTCACATTGGTTTTCTTCATTAATGCGAACTTTCTGTCTTACCTTTCAATAGAACAGTCGTGACCGACACCGCAGTCACATAGATTTGTTCCGTCATTGAGCAAGATAAGTGTTGCAAACACGTTATGCAGAACCGCTACTTTGAGTGTTCTTGGTTGTTGAGGGATAGCGGCAACTTCTGTTCATTTGTCAGTATCACTCACTTGGTGTATTTTTGTGCTGTGGTAAATTCTCAACAAAAACGACGGCATGTCACAGCAGATTTGTTTCACACTTTCATCGGTAATTTTTCAAAATCGACATTTTAGATCATAGTGATTTGAAGTGGATAATGGCCAGATTTGTCAACTTGCATAATAGCCAAATTAACAGACATGTCACTCTCTTTCACCATCCATCAGATTGATTGCATCACGAAAATTGACTGTGGTTTTTCCTGTGACGTCATAACAAACACTACAAACGAGGTTAGGCCTGAAGCTTCTCACTAAAGCTGATTCAGGAAGCAGACTTGTTCGCATAAAGTGTTGCACCTGAAATAGGACAACTTAATCGCGTTTGGAGACAGCAAGTGCAAGTGTTATTCTTCAAGAATGCTAAATCGAAGATGCAAATGTGCCTCTTTGCATGTGCATGTCTCCAAATAGGACTGAATAACACACTAAGAATATGATGCACTTTTGTGATTACAGAAACATTTTCATGCACTTCATTCTTTCACTCTGTGTATCGGATATTATATCAGCTTTGATCAGCTGGCTGTTCCTGTATCGACGAACTTGGGGCTTTGACATGTGGAATCCAGTTCCAGACTTTCTTTGCACAGTGAGTCAAGAGGTGTAATTGCGCAACACCAGCCTTTCTTTAAACGACTGGTTCCCTAGTTTTGTCCCCCCATGAAACTTCTGTGGACATTAAATGTCTCGACGAGCCCCCAACGCTTCGAGAAACGGACCGATTCCCAATTTTACCATGCTACATATCCTGTGTATCGCAGTGTTTTGTGAAAGATTATTAAAGATCTAACTGAAGTAGCATACCCTGAGATTTTATGCTCCAACTTTCTTTAACGCATGCTCGTAAAACCTCTCACCAAACCACCACTTTGAAAAGCAGGTTTGCCAGATCCAGAATAACCAAGAATGCCAATTCGCTTCATAAATTATGCCAAATAACTTCACAAACTGTGGAACAGACCTAGACACGCCAAATGCTATCGCTTTTAATGAATCAGATAAATAATAACAAAAACGCAATGAGCCAAACCGAAAGGCATTGCATATAAATTAACGACTAATCGCAAAACTCCAAAAGCACACTCAGAATTAAACATGAAATCCTCTTGCAGATTTGGCAACCACAGATATCAAAGGATGTTTCCAGAAGTAGACAAATGTAGAACAAACTATGTTGCCTTTTTTGCAAAAGTGCTGATAGGAAATACCTATAAATGCCTGAAACAATGAAACACAGGCTATGGAAATTCAAACATGCACATACCATGGTTTCTTATCAACTTTAATCTGGTAGCAAATTAGCTTCAATAAATGCTGAACAAGCCAAAACAGGGTAAACAAATTCTATAAGTTTATGACCAAATCAGCCAGTTTCTAAGATATGTCAAGCAACATTTTTTCTGTCACCACCCAAAGGCTAAAAACATACCAAACTACGGCTTACATGCCAAACAGCGTTTTCTGATACTAAACTACCTTTGAAAAAGCCAAATTATGGAGTGTGGCGTTGAGAACGCCTACCTGGCAACCCTGCTAGGAAGAGGAGGTCAATGTCTGTATGCTAGCACCAACCATTTTCAGCAAAATGCATGATGACCGCAAAGGTATGGTGATGTCATATACATTACTACATTGCGCAGGAAGAAATACATAACTAAGCTGTCTTGTGCGAAAGACTTGCATTCGATTAGGATATATTCGGCGCGTTATGTTTATTTCATCAAACATGCTCCACTAGTTTTGACGTTTAGAAACGCGTAACGAACCGCTTGCGATGGGATCACGCACTCCGCTTAGGGAAACTCTCAATTTGCTAAAATTACATTTAATCTTAAAAACTTGGTGATGGCTTTTTTGATGATTTTAGTAGATATATGTATATATACGCATATATATCACGCAGTTAATAGCAACGTAACGATATTCGTTTGTTTCTTGTGCATTGCAAAGAACCAAACGTGCGCTCGTGGCGGTTTGCAACAAGCCTGAAGACAATTCATGAAACATGTACTTGAAGATAAAGGCTTTAAAGCATGCTTGTTTATTTTGTGTAACGTCTTCACTCCCACACGCAACGCGCGGGGTACAAGCATACATCGCATTGATACGGAACTTCACAAGAACATGCATGAACTCGAAGATACAGTAGATACGTGGAAGTAGTAAAAAAGTATACGGTTGACGGCGCCAATACATTTACTTTGATGAAACACAAGCATAAACAGCATACGCGTGATTGACGCCATCACTTTTTTTATAATATAGTGCTGCGATGACTTTCCAAATGCACCGATTACAGAATACATGGGGGTGATGGGAGGCTGCGAAGGACCAGGGGTCATTTAGGCACACCTCCCAAGGGCGAAGCTACCTTTCGTGTAAGGGGAAGCGCTTTAGTAGTAAATAAACGTCTTTTGCTCTGAGTAAAAGTTTAATATGCCAAATGGGGTTATATGTTTTGTTGAAGCAAGATGTGTTGTAAGCAAAGTCATGCCACCAGAAGAAAATGAATTGTTGTTGTCACATTGAAGATTTACTGTTTTCACATATTTAAAATATATTCATTAAAGCTGGAGAGGAAATGCGTCAAAAGTTATAAACTAGTGCAGCATTACAATGGTGTCACGGGATTTAGGTTGAAACTAGGCGTGCAAACATATATGACGGAAAAGACTTTACAGTCAAAGTGGCGTGTCACGCGTGAGAACGGAAATTCGTTTGCAATTTAGTAAGCATAGTTTGCTACACACTGGTCGACTAAAGGCACCCCACTGCTTCATACAAGGGTTTGTGGCGACCACTTTTAGTGAACACACCAGATGCCAAACAGAGTATGATATAACAGCGATACTTTTCAATTCGATTGTTTCCATTGTAACAGCGTTAAATAGTTAGATCAATGTACGTGCTTTATGTACACCAGTAAAAAGAACACAAACAATGCTTCTGGTAGCTGAGTAATACATGTTTTTTTGTATTCCTCTGAAAAAAGTGCCAAACACTGTTTATTTTTTATTTCTAAAGGCATTTTTGACCAGATTTCTACTGCACTGAGCTTTATCATTTTAGCACCTGACTTTGAACGTGCTTTTGGTAAAGCAAATTGTCGAGTTTTAACCTGTTTTGTGTTATATGAATAAACATCTGTAATGAGTTTAAAATAATTGATAAATGTAGCCGGTAGCCAAGATTTAGCATTCGTGTACATGAATTTCCTCACTTCAACGTTATATATATCTTTTAGTTGGATAATTTTCTGCGTTTTATAAATGGTAGCAATTTTGTTAATCACAAGTTCATTTCTGTTTAAACATCTAATGGGGGGGGGGGGCGATTTAAAACAACCGATATTGGTTGTAGATGACATGAAGCTGCTCTTCCCCAGGCAATAATCCCATGCTGTGCTCGTGAGTTTATTAAGCTGTGATACAACATACGTAATGCCATAATGTAGAAACATAATGTTGAACTTTATCCGTTACATCATCATATTTGGATATAGTACGACACAACGGTTTACAATGATCATTCCAAGTCAGTTTTTCATCTACAATTACACCAAGGTATTTGTAAATCAAAGTTCTTTCATTACAATTACCGTTTGCATTTATTGCAAAAGATTATGTGTTTACATGTTTATTTGTGATCAACATATATTTTGTTTTAGAAATAATCAGTGAGAGTTTGTTTGTGGTTAGCCAATTCGTTACCTTCAGTCATTTCACGGTTAACTGAGTTTTGTAATTTTCCCAGAATATTGTCGCTCTGAACTGAAACTGTATCTTCAGCAAAAAGTATAGCGCGAATATTTAAGTGAAAAGTGCAAATTGGGAAAGGTGGTGTACAGTCTACACTTTTTTTGCATTTTCAACCACTGCTACTTTATTTCAAGTCCAAACAAGCTCAAAATTTGTCACATAATAATGCAACTCTATACACACAATATCATGCCAAAACATGAAAATAACGCCCTTCAGAAAAAATTTTGCAATCAATTTAAAAAGGGTGCTTTTTCATGCCCGGCATGAGCATGGGTACACCTGGCCGGTCAAAAAAAGTTGCGTTACATGCATTGCACAATGTTCATGTGATATCCTATGTAAAGTAGGCACTTGCTGACTGCCTCTCCACTTTTTTCACATTCTAATTACCCACTATCACTGCATGGCAAAACAAATTTGATGATTACCAAATATTCAATGAAACCAATGAAGTATGCAGAAATTCATGCTTTACCATACAAATATAATGTGCCTCTGAGTACATCATCAACCTAAAAATGCTCACAGATTATGAGTATTCTGTACTGCATTCCAATATAACCCCTCAAGCTTTACCTTGTTCAGACTGACCTAGTGGCAATGTGTCGATTGTGCCCCATTTTTTCTGTCACATGTGCTCCATGCATACCTAAAAAATAAAATGAAGAAGTACCAACTCAACGTAAAAAGAATTAAAAGTCTGGCATTATCAAATAATGTTGCACTGCCCTGACTACAACGTCACAAAAAACTCAAAACAGAAGATGTTGATTAACGTGGGCAAAACTCAAATATAAATGCGATTTTTTTGGGGGTAGCAAAAACGCAACTTTCTATGTAACTCGTAACAACGGCTTCCTATCAACGAAAATTTCACTTCAGTACTAAGACCGGTATGAGACTAAACCACCATGGAAATTTTAAAGTTCAACGTTTTCAACTTTTTGAATAAATCAAAAAAGACGACTGTGCCCCTAGTCTTTCTGTGCCCCACCTTCCCCTACCTATGCTGCACAATGCAAATACCTATGCTGGTGTCCCTATTGGCCATTCAGTAACTTTGAAAGAGAGCTACTCGTCTGTACAGATGGTGTTGCAGAAGCTGTGCTACAATGAGCATAAGTGGTTGATATGTGTCGATTTGAAAATGGTAAACCTTTTATTGGGACAGCAAGGTGGTTACGTGAAGTGTCCATGCTTTCTTTGTCTGTGGGATAGCAGAGCTGATGATCAGCACTGGCAAAGAAAGGATTGTCCCGTACGTGAAGAACTCGTGGTGTGGGAGAACAATCTGATAAATGAACCGTTGGTTGATCGTGATATAATCTTCCTCCCACCTTTGCATATCAAATTGGGCCTGATGAAACAATTCGTAAAGGCGCTAGCAAAGAATGCTGATTGCTTCCAATACATCCGCAACAGATTTCCTGCTTCAAGTTATGAGAAGTTAAAGCAGGAATTTTTGATGGACCACAAATCCGAGAGTTGATGAAAGATCCCGCGTTTGTTTCTCACACGACAGTAGTTGAATCCGCAGCCTGGTGTTCATATGTGTCTGTGGTATAAGACTTCTTGGGAAAAAAGTGGGCAGACTGTTACCAAGACATAGCAAAGCAGATGCTAACGAACTTTCAAACTCTTTGGGCGAGAATGAGCATAAAACTTCATCACCTCGTCAACCACCTGGGTCGACTTCCAGATAACCTTGGTGAAGTAAGCGACGAACAAGGTGAAAGATTTCACCAGGCCATCAAGACTATGGAAACAAGGTACCAGGGTCGCTGGGACCGTCATATGATGTCTGACTACTGTTGGAGTCTTATGCGGGACTCTAACCAGCAAAATTACAAACGGAAATCATATTAATGTGCCTTTCAACAAATGGATTGACCTCACCTGGACTATCGAGGACAGCTTATGTTTTGTTTTATTTATATTGGTATGAAATTTCAGTGCCATTTTGCAATGTACAGTAGCATGTTCAGTGGTACGCAATTTATCAATAAACGCGAATGCGAAAAAAAATGATTTCGTTATATCTCAAAAACTAGAGCCAATTTGAAAAAGCTAAGTGCATATTCGGGTTCAGCGACCTCAGTATACCTTAAAATCGATCTCACACTCCGTGTCTTTCGAAAAAATTTTTTTTGTTGACCTATGGTATTTAATGCATCTGTAATTAATTTTGTAGATGAGTAAACTCGTCCATCAACTTCTAGGCTTTGGAGAAAGCTGGATGATTTGTTTTACCAAAAATATCATTTATTAGCGTCCAAATTATTTTTGAGTTTCTGCTGTTTTGAGCAAATTGGTCTTCGTAATATTTGCGCTGCTATCGCACCACATAAGAAATACATAATGTCGATTAGCTGCTTATAAATCCCCTCCCAAGTAACCTTGAAAACCTGATCAGGTAACCTTGAAAACCTGATCATATAGCGTTTTAGGATCATAGGTGCAGTTTTCAACATCTCAGCAATTATTCTCAAGCTCATCTGAACCGAAAACAATAACATGTTGTCTTTCGCAACATAATTTGTTTCAAAAGCAAACCTTTTCCTTTCACAAATGTGGGATGCAAGGAAGGTGACTGCTGCCAGAATTGCAAAATTCCTTTTACAGTACAACTGATATTAACCATGAACCACACCCGTTGACTCAGCTTGTCTTATCAGCGACTTTTCTCATGGGACGCAGTTAAGAAGCTTGCTCGTCCATCAAAATGCCAGACTTGTTTATGCAAAAATGGTATTGGAGACCTCACGGAAAACTGTTGTTATGGTAATGGTAGTGGTTGATTGTATCATATGACTCAGCTAATAAGCAGACGTAATACAAAAAGCCCTCGCACACTAGGTAAGCCAATCGTCAGTGAACATTAGAGCAAATGAAAATATAATGGCATAATAGCTGATCAGTGTAAAAAAGAATGGTACTGTGTCATATAGGATTGGGGAAAGACTATGGTCATCAAGTCAAACAACCCTGTTTATCTCGTTTTGAAAAGTGTTGAAGTGTTGAAGCACAATAGTTGGAGATCATATAAGCACAGTTAGGAAAACAAAAGAAACAAACATGAGCACGGTTATGAAAATGCACAGATGAAAGCGCATACCCATGTACACAGAGGAGTGTTTCGAAATTGACTGAAGTGGTTAAGAATACGTTTGAACAAAATATAAAAATAAAAGGCAAAAAACTAAAAACTAATTAATGAGGTACAAAAGGAAAACAAGACGAAACAGAAAAAAAACATGGAGTGCACTTTCAATCCGGAAAAATGTGATATGCACAGGAAAGAAAAAAGACAAAAAAGAAAATATACAGAAAAGTAGACGCAATTACAAAATACTAGAACTCCCACAGCAATTTGCTCTAGATAAATGAAATGTTGCTCGAGTTCATAATTGTGCATCTTTTTCATGTAGGAGGGTTTCTTAAGTTTCCATTTGAAAGCAAGAGTGGTTAAATCACATGTTAGGCGCCACTGCTTTCTTGGAAGTAACCGCCTAATCCAGTTACTGAGCAATGCAAAACGTATGCCTGTTTCGAGAGGAGTGCTCGACAGAACGCTTGGAAAAAACTAGCTACTGGCGGAATCAGGTAAAAAGTGTGTCTTTTCAAAATTTAGTTGAAAATTGAAATGCGCATATTGGCAGTAGTCAACCAGGCAAGGTACGAAGCGCATAACCGTGTAATAATTGTTTCAAAGTTGCTTCCATCTCCAGATGCTGATATTTTTAAAAATCAAGAAACAGAGTTTGGAGAGTTGTAATTTTCACAGCTAAAAGTTTTTGAACATTCACCGGTACAAGCAATTTCGATAGCTTTCCGTAAATACGTAAATGACACACAAATTCGAGCAGTTTCACAGATTGAACTCTGTGCGTCAAGGGTAAGATTCTCATCCGGCCTGTTGGTGAGCGAAATCCAATGTTAACGAAAAAGCTGTAACAGACATTTTTGTCAAACCATATCGAATTTGACGTGCAGGCCGCAACTGTGGGGCGATTCTTGTTATTCTATTACGTTTTGTGAATTTAAAATGACGTGTTTCGATCCGCAACGATTCAAAGTGGATCCATCAAACTACCACTGCATTATGATGCAAGCTCGGCTTGCCAGTGCAACGAATATGGCTATGAAACAAGGAAAGTTCTCTTCCCATCCCTTTGAATTCTAGACGCCTTCACGGAAACACTGCTAAAGAAGACAAGATGAAAGTTTTTGAAATGTTCTTCATTCAAAAATGTTATAATTTTCTCGTATTGCACCCTCCTTGGAGGGACACGAGAAGTCTTCGAAGCCCGTTTCCACTTAATCAATGTCACCCGACCGTGAGAACTAACTCCAATAGTAAGGTTAGGGGCATAACTTGCAATTTGGACGACCCCTGCTCAAAATGGTTAAAGCTTTTTTCGGGCCCTTCATAGGCAGCTCGTACTCCCCATTGTTTTGTCTTGGGTCTACCCCCAACCAAATCCTGCTTATGTGACTGGTCGCGAATGTTGAAGCGACAGGCTTGCCTTCTTCTGTCGTGTACTCTGAAATTGAGTACACCTTGGTCAGAACTTTGATATAAAAAAATATTCTGAAAGGCCTGGCCTGAGCTACGCAATCTAGACACTCACCAGGTTTTCAACGCACGCATGGCAACATTCGTTATTCTGATCGGCACGAACTCCTGCGTCCACTGATATGCAGTCTTTTGATCCCTACAAAAATTGCTTACGGACGTAAGAAGGAAAATTGCGCAAACAACTGTTTTCAGATCGTGAAAGCTTCCACATTGGTATCAATTGTAGAATGCAGGTTTGGAAACATAGCAGAAACGAAATTAAGAAATTGCGCCAGAGCGGCTAAACTGTTCACAATAAACCAAACGCGTAACTGCAGTTCTGATTACGTCAACAATAATTAACGGACCGCAACTGACACCTATTATGAGTGCAAACTGTAATACACGGTTATGGATTATGTACCAAAGAATGTGACTTCGGCCGAGCTTTTTGTTCGACGTTTACATTTCTCATCACAAATGTACGCTGTATCAAATTACTGGACCTCTATGCAGAACTTCCTAGATATAAATTATTAGATAGTACAACGATTTATAATTCGCACAAAGAGACAATTCACAGCTTGCGTCAGAAATGCGAAGTTATATGTTGTGTGATTCTAGGGCAGGGATGACGAACCTATTTGCTATCGCGGGCCATTTTGTCAGTTACCGCTGAGTAAGCGGGCCGCACAACTTTTTAGTCATACTATGAAACCTGTTAAAAACGAAAAACATTGTTCATCAGAAACAAGATTAGAAGCGGATCAAAACAAGTTCAAGACTGGTGGTCTCGCTTGAAGGCTTCGTGGGCCGCACGAAATTCTTTTGCGGGCCCCATGTTCGTTACCCCTGTTTTAGACCAACTGCTAACTAGGACAACTGGCAACAAGGACAATTGCCAACTAGGACAACTGCCAACTAGCAAAATTGCCAACTAGTATAACTGCTTGCTGTAACAACTAACAACCTGACAATCGCCCTAGGTTTGCAAAAAAAACAGTCGTACAGTTATTTTTCACTGTGAAATTACGATAGATTAAACAAAACATGCCGATCAGCCTAAAAACTCTGGCGTGGAAACAACGCAAAAGTGTATGAGTATTTTAAAAACAGATATAGCCCACTGTTTTAAGAATTGTTTGCAATTGTTAGCTCTGATTACTAAACCTTTATCAAGCACTGCCATGTTTAACCTTCAGAAGCTGCGGTCACGAACCTGGTAAGGCATAAAATAGACGTTTTGCAGCTTTGGCATACACGCTAAAAGGAGGGATGTACTGACTAGCAGACTCTGGTCGGTGATTTCCAAACTGTGGGACGCGAAAGCCTTCCAGGTGGTACGCGAATATGCCTACTTTCTGTTTGTCTTCACGAAAACACATATTAACAGCTATAGTTCTTACTTATCGGGCAATGTTAATAAATTCTTGGATTTTTGTGTACTTCCCTTGTTTTTTTTTCAAAAATGGTCATTATAAATTTTCACACGCATTTTATTCAAGTCGCATTTGTGTCAATTCTGCTTTACCAAACGTTTGGTCGAATGGTATGTGGTCGAGTGTGTTTACCTGGCTGGAACAAGGTAGCACGCAGTAGCAGTACGGGACCCACAAATGGTACGCGATCAGAAAAAGTTAGGGAACCACTTTTCTATAGAAACCATTTACTGTAAAACTACCCCTCACTTCACAGAAGCTGTTCTCGGGTTGGTACTTGCCCTAGATGTTAGTTGTGTTGTAGGCAGTTGTCCTAATTGGCAGTTATCCCTCTTACACTTGTCCGACTGGCAGTTGTTCCGTTTGCAGTTGTGTGGTTGGCAATTTCCCGGTTTGCAGTTGTGTGGTTGGCAGTAGTCCTGATACCATGTTACATGCACTGACATTGAAACTGCGCTAACAGATGCTAGAGCAGAATGAAACCGTTTGACCTGAAATTCACACCAATTGGGTTTCTGCACCAGCGTAAAATCAGATGGTGTCCGGCTTCGGGTATAAAAATGGTAGGTTTCGTCGCTGTACCTTTCTAACAAGGATGACATTTGCACTGAAAGCAAATCAATACGACAGCAATGTTCGCAAAGCTATTCCTTGTACCCAATCAATGCTCTATGGCACAGCGTTGGAAAAACCTCAAGTATGCATTGTTTTCATGCCTTGGCTATCGGAATAACTGACCGGCAATTGAACCCGATCTGCCAGTTTGAGAGGCTCTTGCTCCACCCACAGTTCAACTTATAGCCTGTGTCTGGGAGTCTTTCTTGATTCGAAGTAAATCACAACACAGCAAGGAATTAGCGTGCCCATGCATTCAGTGGTTGAAGACAATGTTGCAGCTCTGAGTAAGAGTGGATAAAAAAGTATTGCTTTATGTGTTAGTATTGTTGCGATCGAAAATCCCGAGCGGCATGTGCGCAAAGCTTCGCACCGTGGCAGCAAGCAACAATAGAGATCACCCGACGAGATCACTCTATTATTGCTTGTTCGCGCCACATACATATATTTTTGTTCTTCACGCACATCCCGTTCGTGGTGAATCA